>LNFM01005389.1_pt1 | contig 32498 bp, 32 predicted proteins | sample 596031 | NCBI WGS metagenome assembly LNFM01 (sample SAMN04254537, study PRJNA301005) | activated carbon metagenome | isolation source: dual media filters at the Ann Arbor, Michigan drinking water treatment plant | place: USA: Ann Arbor | reverse complement strand
CCCAGATCCTCGAACTGGTCAAGGAACTGCGCCACAAGCTCGGCATGGCGATCATCTGGATCACGCATGACCTTGGCGTCATCGCCGGCATCGCTGACCGGGTTATGGTGATGTATGGCGGTCAGGTCGTCGAACAGGCGCCGGTGCGCGAATTGTTCGCCAACCCGCAGCACCCCTACACCCGCGCGCTTTTGAAAACGATCCCGGCGATTTCCGGCCCGCGCGAGGCGCGCCTGAAGGTGATCGAGGGCCAGCCTCCGATCCTCACCGCCGCCCCGTCCGCCTGCCCGTTCCGCGAGCGCTGCGAACACCGCTTCGACACCTGCGACCGCGTGAACCCACCTCGCCGCGCTGTCGACGGTCTCCCCGTAGGCCATGGCCATGACGTCGCCTGCCACTGGGCCGCCCCCGCGATTGCCGCTAAGGACAAGATGGCCCATGCTTGACGCAACCCCGAAGCTGCTGGTGCAGGTCACCGACCTCAAGATGCACTTCCCGATCTACACCGGCATCTTCCGGCGCCACACCGGCAACGTGAAGGCCGTGGACGGCGTCAGCTTCGACATCCAGACCGGCGAAACCCTCGGCCTCGTTGGTGAAAGCGGCTGTGGAAAATCCACCGTCGGCCGCGCGCTTCTGCGGCTTTACGAAGTCACCGCCGGCAAGGTGGTGATCGACGGCGAGGACGTGGCCTCCCTCCCGCCCGAAGCGTTGCGGCGCAAGCGCCCGACGATGCAGATGGTGTTCCAGGACCCGCAGGCCAGCCTCAACCCGCGCATGACGCTGGCCCGGATCATCTCCGAACCGCTTGACGAACACACCGACTGGACCGACGCGAAGAAACTGGAACGCGTCTACGAGCTGATGGATGCCGTCGGTCTGAACCGCCGCTTTGCCAACCGCTTCCCGCACGAATTTTCCGGCGGCCAGCGTCAGCGCATCGGCATTGCTCGCGCGCTGGCCCTGAACCCCAAGTTCATCGTCTGCGACGAGCCCATCGCCGCGCTTGACGTGTCGATCCAGGCCCAGGTGGTCAATCTGCTGGAAGACCTGCAGGAACGCTTCGGCCTGACCTATCTCTTCATCAGCCACGACCTCTCGATGGTCCGCCACATCGCAGACCGGGTCGCGGTGATGTATCTCGGCAAGATCGCCGAACTCAGCCCCCGCGACGCGCTTTACTCCCGCCCGCTGCACCCCTACGCCGAGGCGCTCCTGTCGGCCGTCAACGAACCAGACCCGGTCCGCGCCGCCGGCCGCAAGCGCATCATCCTCAAGGGCGACGTGCCGTCCCCCGCAAACCCGCCGCTGGGCTGCAACTTCTGCACCCGCTGCCCCAAGGTCTTCGACCGCTGCCGCGTGGAAGACCCCGCATTGCTGGAGGTGGAACCAGGCCGCTTTGTCGCCTGCCACCTTTACGATCAACAAACCGCCGCCGGATCAACCGGCGCGTCCGAGGTAAACGAGCGTAACCAACAAGGAGAACTGCAATGAAACTCAGAACCGCCCTCCTGGGCGCAGCAGCCGCGATGGCATGGGCGCCTGCCGCCCTCGCCGAACGGGGCGCCGACGGCGAGGTGAAACTCACCTTCCCGCAAGCCGTTTCGATCATGAACCCCTACCTTTCGGGTGGCACCAAGGACATCTACGCCTCCTCGATGGTGCTTGAGCCGCTCGCCGGCCTCGACCCGCAGGGCAACCTCATCACCAAGATCGCAGCCGAAATCCCGACGCTGGAAAACGGTGGTATCTCCGCAGACCTGACCTCGATCACCTGGAAGATCGCCGCTGGCGCGCTGTGGTCCGATGGCACCCCGGTCACCGCCGATGACGCAATCTTCACCTGGGAATACTGCACCCACCCCGAAGGCGGCTGCGCTCAGGCGACCAAGTTCGAAGGCGTGACCTCGGTCGAAGCCGTCGATGCCTCCACCGTCAAGGTCACCTTCTCCGGCCCGAAACCGAACCCCTACACCGCCTTCGTCGGCGCGCTGTCGCCAGTTCTGCAAAAGGCGCAGTTCGCCAATTGCCTCGGCGCCGCTGCCCCGACCTGCACCGACGCCAACAACATGCCTGTCGGCACCGGCCCGTTCACCGTCACCGGCTTCACCGTCAATGACACCGTGACCTTCGCCGCCAACGCCAACTACCGCGATCCGGCCAAGCCCGCTTTCGCCACGGCCCAGATCAAGGGCGGCGGCGACGCCGAATCCTCGGCCCGCGCCGTGATGGAAACCGGCGAGTTCGACTACGCCTGGAACACCCAGATCCCGCCGGACAGCCAGGCTGCCATGTCGGCCGCCGGCAAGGGCCAGTTCGTCGTCGCATTCGGTACGCTCGTCGAGCGGATCGAGATGAACACGACCGACCCGTCGCCCGACCTGCCGGAAGGCGAACGTGCCACCGCCAAGCACCCCCACCCGATCCTGTCGGACATCAAGGTGCGCACCGCGCTGTCGAAAGCCATCGACCGCACGATCCTGGTCGAAGTTGGCTACGGTGCCGGTGGCGCGCCAACTTGCAACGTCGTCCCCGGTCCCGAAGCCTGGGCCTCGGACAACACTGGCTGCATCGCGCAGGACATGGAAGGCGCCAAGGCGCTTCTGGACGAGGCCGGCTGGACCGACACGGATGGTGACGGCATTCGCGACAAGGACGGCAAGAAGCTTTCGCTGCTGTACCAGACCTCGGTCAACCCGATCCGCCAGGACTTCCAGGCACTTATCAAGGATTGGTGGGGTGAGCTTGGCGTCGAAACCGAACTGAAGGCCATCGATGCGGGCGTCTACTTCGGCGGTGACCCGGCCTCGCCCGACACCTTCCAGCGCTTCTATGCTGACGTCGAGATGTATGCCAACAACTCCGACAACCCTGATCCGGAAACCTATCTGGGCCAGTACCAGTGCAAGAACGCCCCGACGCCGGAAAACGGCTGGCAGGGTGAAAACATCAACCGTTACTGCGACCCGGCCTATGACGAGCTGCACGCGAAACTGACCCAGACGACAGACATCGCCGAACGTCAGACCATCGCCAAGCAGCTGAACGACATGGTGACGAAAGACACCATGACCGTGATCCCGCTGGTTCACCGCGGCACATTGTCGGCACATTCCAACGCTCTGGGCGGTGTCAACATCAACGCCTGGGACTCGGAACTGTGGAACGTCGCGGACTGGTTCCGCGTCAAGTGACCTGACTTTGGCGGGGCCGTCCCTCGGCCCCGCCGCCCTACCCCGTCCCCTCATCTGAACCAAGGCGTCGCCGCGCATGCTCACCTTCACGCTTCGCAGGCTGTTGCTGGCCATTCCGACCCTGCTGGTGATCTCGCTTGTGATCTTCCTGCTGGTCGATCTGGCCCCCGGCTCGCCGATGTCCGAAATTCCCCTGACCGTGCCGCCCGACGTGCGCCAGCGCATGATCGAGGCGCTGGGCGCCGATCAGCCCGTGTTCGTGCGCTATTTTCTCTGGCTCCGGCAGTTCTTCTGGGTCGAACCGCTGGTCGTCCTTGACGGCTGGTTCGGCACCACCTGGTCCGAAGGCGAGCAGCGCATCCTGTCGTGGCAATCCCGCAGCCCGGTGTTCACCATCATCGGCCAACGCCTGCCGCAAACCCTGATCGTGATCGGCACCGCCTACCTCGTCGGTATCATGATCGCGCTGCCGATCGGCATCTATTCGGCTTACCGGCAGTATTCGCTCTTCGACCAGGGCGGCACCCTCTTTGCGATGATCGGGTTTTCGGTCCCGACCTTCTTCTCCGGCACCCTCTTCATCATCATCTTCGCCGTCTGGCTCGGCTGGTTCCCGACCAAGTATGACACGCAACTGGTGGTCAACGATTGGGACAGCTTCATCAAGCAGATCCAGCAGATGGCCCTGCCGGTGATGACCCTTGGCCTCGCCAATGCCGCCGCAATCAGCCGCTACATGCGGTCCTCCATGCTCGACAACATGGGGATGGATTATGTCCGCACGGCCCGCGCCAAGGGCATGACCGAACGCGTCGTGGTGCTCAAGCACGTGCTGCGAAACTCGCTCATTCCGGTGATCACCGTCATCGCGCTCGGCATCCCCGCGATCTTCGGCGGTGCCATCATCACCGAAAACCTGTTCGGCGTGAACGGGATCGGCGCCGCCCTGATCGGCGCGATCCATGCGAACGACATTCCCATGGTGCAGACGCTGGCCTTCATCTTCGCCGTGCTCATCGTGCTTTTCAACCTGATCGCCGATGTGCTTTACGGCCTTCTCGACCCAAGGATCCGCTATGACTGACGCCGCAATGCCAAAGCCGGTCAGCCAGAACCGCGCGATCTGGCAACAGTTCCGCAGCCACAAGGGCGCGGTGTTCGGGCTGATCGTGCTTGGTCTGCTGATCCTCTTCGTGCTGATCGGCCCCCTCGTCTGGGTTCCCGAAAAGCTGCGGGTGGCCGAGGCGATCCGGCTCAAGAACCAGGGGCCCTCGCTGCGCTTCCCCCTCGGCACCGACCAGCTTGGCCGGGACATGCTGTCACGGATGATGCTTGCGGGCCGGATCTCGCTGGCCGTGGGCTTGGTGGCAATGACCATCGCCATCGTGTTCGGCACCCTGATCGGCGTGCTGGCCGGCTATTTCCGCCGACTGGACGGCCCCTTGATGCGGCTGACCGACATGTTCCTCGCGCTGCCGCTGATCCCCCTGCTTCTCGTCCTCGTCATGCTGTTCCGCGACCGTATCGCCAGCGTGATCGGGCCAGAGCTTGGTGCCTTCATGCTGATCGTCTTCGCCATCGGCATCACCTCCTGGATGGCCACCGCCCGCATCGTCCGCGGCGAGGTGCTGACCCTCAAGGAACGCGAGTACGTCCTCGCCGCCCGCTCCATCGGCGCGCGACCAAGGCGGATCATCATGCGCCACATCCTGCCGAACGTGGTGTCGCCGGTGATGGTCGCAGCCACACTTGGTGTGGCCGAGGCGATCATCACCGAATCTGTACTGTCATTCCTCGGCCTCGGCTTCCCGCCCGATTTCCCGACCTGGGGCCGGCTCCTGTTCGACGGGCTGCAATACATGCAGGTCTACCCCGAACGGGTGATCTGGCCCGGCCTCGCGATCTCGCTGACCGTGCTTTCGGTGAACTACATCGGTGACGGCCTGCGCGACGCGCTCGATCCCCGCATCCGCGGCCGCTAGTTCGGCAACCTGATCGACAAGGGCCGTCACTTGGCCCCGCCGACAGGGCCGGTGCGCTTTGGTCATCCAGCGCCGTCAGAGGACCGCCCGCCCGGCAAAGGGGGGCGGCTACCTTGCCGCCTCAGCTCAGGTGGTTGCGGATCCGCCGCACCATGGCCCAGACGCCCAGCACCACCACCGGCGTCAGGATCGCCATCAACCCGCCATGCGACAGATGCACCCGGTGCGCCAAAGGCTCCACCAGATAGGCCGCAAGGTTCACCGCGTAGTAGCTGATTGCCACCACCGACAACCCTTCGACCGTGCGCTGCAACCGCAGTTGCAGATCGGCCCGCTTGTCCATCGATTCCAGCAGCTTCTGGTTCTGCGCCGACCGCTCCACATCGACCCGCGTACGCAGCAACTCCGCCGCGCGCTGCGCCCGTTCCGCCATGCCTTGCAACCGGCCTTCCGCCGATTTTACCGTTCGCATCGCCGGATCGTAACGGCGCATCATGAACTCGCCAAAGGTCTGCCGACCCTGCAGCCGCTCCTCGCGCAATACCTCGATCCGCTGGGTAACAATCGCCTCATAGGCCCAGGTCGCCCCGAACCGGAACGAGAACTGCACCGCCAGACTTTCCAGTTCGGCCGAGATCGTCAGCAGTTCGTGCAGCGCCGCTTCCGGCGACGGCTCCGCACTGTCCAAGCCCGACACCAGCGCCGACAGCTTCGGGTCCAGCGCATTCAGCCGCGACCCCAACTCGCGCGAACGCATCAGTCCCAGCATCGACATGCCGCGATAGGTCTCGATCTCGCACAGCCGCTGCACGATCCGCCCGATCCGCCGCGCACCGGTGCCGGGCCGCACAAAGACGGCAAACCGCATGTGTCCCGCCGGATCGATCCGGAAATCCCCCGCGATGATCGCGGCTCCATCAACCACCCGGCTGACCGCCAGGCTTTCCGGCACGAACCAGTCTTCCAGCTTGGCCAGAACCTCGTCCTCACCTTCGGGCATCAACTCCACCCGGATCAGCACCGAGGTCAGCCGTTTGCCCGGCGCGGCGGCAAGCCAGTCCCCGGGGAACACTTCCGCATCCGCCGGGTCGAACGGCCGCCGCGACAGCCCCTTGGTAAAGGCAGAATAAGTCACGAACTCGGTATGGCTTTCCCACTTCAGGTCCGACCGCCCGATCGGCCCCGAAAAATGCGTGGCTTCGGGCTGCGGATGCGCCGAGGCGTGCCGGTCCAGCAGCGCCAGAAGATGCGCCCGGTCAAGGCTCCGGTCGCGGTTCGCCGCCCCGACCGGCTGCTTGATCGCCACATAAACCGCCGTGCAAGGCGCTTCCAACGCCGGAAACGGCCGCGCGTGCAGTTCATTGACGGTGGCATAACGCTGCGGATGGTCAGGCATCGGTGGCATGGCAATGATGTTCCTTTGTTGCCCGTAACCTAGGGCGTGCAAAGGCCCGCTTCCAGAAAATTGCCGGAATACATGGGTATGCCGCATTGGTGTTGCACGATCACAAAGGTGGATGGGCAGAAACTGCCCATCCTGCCCGTTTGTCAGTCGATCAGCGGCAACAGAGCATCGAGGCTCTTCTTCGCGTCACCATAGAACATCCGCGTGTTTTCCTTGTAGAAAAGCGGATTTTCGATGCCGGAATACCCCGTTCCCTGCCCGCGCTTCGACACGAACACCTGCTTGGCTTTCCAGCACTCCAGCACCGGCATCCCCGCGATGGGAGAGTTCGGATCTTCCTGCGCCGCCGGGTTCACGATGTCGTTCGACCCGATCACGATGGCCACGTCCGTCGTGGGGAAATCGTCGTTGATCTCGTCCATCTCCAGCACGATGTCGTAAGGCACCTTCGCCTCGGCCAGAAGCACGTTCATATGCCCCGGCAGACGGCCGGCAACCGGGTGGATGGCGAACCGCACGTTCTTGCCCTTGGCACGCAGCTTGCGCGTCAGTTCGGAAACCGACTGCTGCGCCTGCGCCACCGCCATGCCGTAACCCGGAATGATGATGACGGAATCCGCGTCATTCAACGCCGCCGCCACGCCTTCGGTGTCGATGGCGATCTGCTCGCCGGCAATCTCCATCGCCGGGCCGGTGGTGCCACCAAAGCCGCCAAGGATAACGCTGATGAACGACCGGTTCATCGCCTTGCACATGATGTAGGACAGGATCGCACCCGAAGAACCGACCAGCGCACCGACCACGATCAAGAGGTCGTTCGACAGCGAGAAACCGATCGCCGCCGCCGCCCAGCCGGAATAGCTGTTCAGCATCGACACCACGACCGGCATGTCCGCCCCGCCGATCCCCATGATCAGGTGATAGCCGATGAACAGCGCGGCCAGCGTCATCACGATCAGCGACAGCGAAGATCCGGTCTGCATGTACATGACCAGCATCACCACCGACAGGATCGCAGCACTCGCGTTCAACAGATGCCCGCCCGGCAGTTTCTTTGCCTTGCCGTCAACCTTGCCCGCCAGCTTGCCATACGCGATCACCGACCCGGTGAAGGTGACCGCGCCGATGAAGATGCCGAGGAAGGTTTCCACCCGCAGGATCGTGACCTCGACCCCCGATTTCTTCCCGACAACCGCCGCAAACCCGTCCAGCAGGGCGCGCGCCGCATCGTCCATGCCCAGCACGCGCACCAGTTCGATATGCGTGTTGAACCCGATGAACACCGCCGCAAGGCCGACAAGGCTGTGCATCGCGGCCACCAGTTGCGGCATCTCGGTCATCTGCACCCGCTGGGCGACGACCCAGCCGATGGCCCCGCCGACCGCGATCATCACAAGGCTGATCAGCCAGTTGCCCGCTCCCGGTCCGTACAAGGTGGCCAGAACCGCCAGCGCCATGCCGGCAATCCCGTACCACACCGCGCGCTTGGCGCTTTCCTGCCCCGACAACCCGCCCAAAGACAGGATGAAAAGAACCGCTGCAACGACGTAGGCCGCCGTGGTGAATCCGTAATCCATGACGCGCCCCTTACGACTTCTGGAACATGGCGAGCATGCGCCGGGTGACCATGAAGCCACCGAAAATGTTGATCCCGGCCATGAAGACCGAGGCTGCCGCAAGGATCACCACCAACCAAGACCCCGACCCGATCTGCATCAGCGCACCAAGGATGATAATCGACGAGATCGCATTGGTCACCGCCATCAGCGGCGTGTGCAAGGAGTGGCTGACGTTCCAGATCACCTGGAAGCCCACGAACACAGCCAGCACGAAGACGATGAAGTGCGCCATGAAGCTCGCCGGTGCATAAAGTCCCGCCAGCAGCATCAACCCGCCGCCAACCGCCAGCAAGGTCACCTGATTGCGCGTCTGCGCCTTGAACGCCGCCACCTCGTTGGCACGGCGCTCGGCCACCGTCAGTTCCTTGACCTTTTCCTTCGGCTTGGCTGCCGCAATCGCCGCGATCTTCGGCGGCGGTGGCGGATAGGTCACCGCCCCCTGATGCGCCGCCGTCGCGCCCCGGATCACGTCATCTTCCATGTTGTGGAAGATCACGCCGTCTTTCTTCGGCGTCAGGTCAGTCAGCATGTGGCGGATGTTGGTCGAATAAAGCGTCGAGGCCTGCGCCGCCATCCGGCTTGGGAAATCGGTGTAGCCGACAATCGTGACGCCATTGTCGGTCACGATCTTCTGGTCCGGCACCGTCAGGTCACAGTTGCCGCCACGCTCCGCCGCAAGGTCGACTATCACCGACCCCGGCTTCATCATGGCGACCATGTCCGCGGTCCACAGCTTCGGCGCCGGACGACCGGGGATCAGCGCCGTGGTGATGACGATGTCCATCTCCGGCGCCAGCTCACGGAACTTCGCCAGTTGCTTTTCGCGGAACTCAGGGGACGACGGCGCTGCATAGCCGCCCGTTGCCGCGCCATCCTGCGCTTCCTCGAACTCCAGGAACACGAAGCTCGCGCCCATCGATTCGATCTGCTCGGCCACCTCGGGCCGCACGTCGAACGCATGGACAATCGCCCCAAGGCTCACCGAGGTCCCGATCGCCGCAAGGCCAGCCACGCCCGCCCCCACGATCAGCACCTTCGCAGGCGGCACCTTGCCCGCCGCCGTCACCTGACCGGTGAAGAAGCGGCCAAAGTTGTTGCCGGCCTCGATCACGGCGCGGTAGCCCGCGATGTTCGCCATCGACGACAGCGCATCCATCTTCTGCGCGCGGCTGATCCGCGGCACCATGTCCATCGCCACGATGGTCACGTTCTTCTGCGCCGCCGCTTCCAGCAATTCCGCGTTCTGCGCCGGCCAGAAGAACGAGATCAGCGTCTGCTCGTCCTTCATCGCGGCCAGCTCGCCCGCCTCCGGCCCGCGCACCTTGACGATCACGTCCGCCGCCTCGACCACCGCTTTTGCCGTCGGCAGCACCTCGACCCCGGCGGCTGCATAAAGCGCGTCGGAAAACCCGGCCTTCGCCCCGGCCCCGGCCTGAATGCACGCCGTATGGCCCAGCTTCACCAATTGCAGCGCAGAGTCAGGCGTCATCGCCACCCGGTTCTCGCCTGCGAAAATCTCTGTCAGTGCGCCGATCTTCACCCGTATTCCCCCGCTCTTCTCGACTGTTCGACAAAGCGCCAGCCGCAAAATGTCCGTTTCGACTTAACACCGCGCAACAATATTTCAAACCCTACATTGTGGGCCAGTGCATGGGCCTATCCGCGCCCGATCCAGCGCCGCACCCGCCCCGCCCAGAGATCGAACTCAGGCCCGAACGCCACCGTCAGCCGCGCTTCCTCGTCGCGGATGAAGCGCGCCGTGATCACCGATACGAAACTTGCCACCAAAGGCAGCGCCAAGACCGCGTCCCACCAGAAGATCGCCCCGGTCAGGATCAGCGCATCGGCAAGATAGATCGGGTTCCGCGACCAGCCGAACACCCCCGTCGTCACCAGCGCCGAAGGGTCGCGCCGCGGAATGACCGTGGTCTTCCTCGCCGCCATCTGCCCGATCGCCACGACCATCAGCGCCACCCCCGCCAGCCCCACCGCAGCACCGATCGACCGCCCGGCCTCGCCCATCACCGGCGGCATCAGCGCGCCGATGACCCACGCCAGGACCAGATGCCCGATCAGCCAGACCGGCGGCAGATCCACCCACTCCATCACCTTGTGCATCGCATCTCCCCCTGACGCCGATCTAGCCGCCGCAACTGTCGCGCCGCAAGCGCCGACAATCATTTCAAGCTTGAAATTTTAACGCCTGCCCGGCATAAGCGAAGAAACCAAAGGGATGCTCCATGACCACCGATTTCGCCGCAACCAAGCGCCTGTTTCACCTGCCCGAGGGCGTCGTCTACCTCGACGGAAACTCGCTAGGGCCGATGGTGAAAACTGCACCCGCTCGCGTGGCCAAGGCCGTCGAGGGCGAATGGGGCGAACTCCTCATCACCGGCTGGAACAAGGCCGGCTGGATGGACCAACCTGCCCGCATCGGTGACCGCGTCGCCAAGCTCATCGGTGCCGAACCCGGCAGCGTCGTCATGGGCGACACCCTGTCGATCAAGGTCTACCAGGCCCTCGCCTCGGCGCTCGAGATGAACCCCAAGCGCCGCGTGATCCTGTCCGACACCGGCAACTTCCCCTCCGACCTCTACATCGCCGAAGGCCTCTGCCGCACGCTTGGTGGCCAGTATCGGCTCAAGACCGTCGCTCCCGAAGAAATCATGTCCCACATCGACGACACCGTCGCCGTGACCCTGATCACCGAGGTTGACTACCGCACCGGCCGCAAGCACGACATGGCCGACATCACCAGACGCGCGCATGAAATGGGCGCGATCACGGTCTGGGATCTGGCGCACAGCGCCGGTGCCTTCCCGGTCGACCTTTCCGGCGCCCGCGTCGATTTTGCCGTCGGCTGCACCTATAAGTACCTCAACTCAGGCCCCGGCGGCCCCGCCTTCATCTACGTCGCCCCCCGCCACCATGAGGTTGCGCGCCCTGCCCTGTCCGGCTGGCTCGGCCACGAATCCCCCTTCGCCTTCGATCTCAACTACCGCCCCGGCGCGGGTGTCGAGCGGATGCGCGTCGGCACGCCGCCCGTGCTGCAACTCGCTGCATTGGAGGCCGCCCTCGACGTCTGGGATCAGGTCAGCCTCGCCGACCTGCGCACCCAGTCGCTCCGCTTGCAGGATCAATTCATCAAGGGCGTCGAATCCCGCACCACCGGCCTCACCCTCGCCACCCCCCGCTCGCACATGATGCGCGGCAGCCAGGTCTCGTTCCGCCACCCCGAAGGCTACGCCATCATGCAAAACCTGATCGCCGAAGGCGTGATCGGCGACTTCCGCGCCCCGGACATCCTGCGCTTCGGCTTCACGCCGCTTTTCGTCGACGAAGATGACGTCGCCCGCGCCGTCAACACTCTCGCCAAGATCATGGAATACGGAACCTGGGACAAACCCCAGTTTAAGAAACGCGCAAAGGTGACCTGATGATAAAGCTCTGGACGCCCGACACGATGCCGAAGCCCGCCTCGCGCTACAACCAGTTGGCGCTTGCCGAAAACACCACCCGGCGGCTGGAAATCTCCGGCCAGATCGGCACCCTGCCGGATGGCAACGTGGCGGACGGGCTGGCCGCACAGATGGACGCGGCGCTTGCCAATGTCGACACCGCACTTGCCGCTGCCGGCATGGGCCGTGCGAACCTGATGAAGATCACCGTCTACCTCACCGAAAACTCGCCCGAGGCGGTCAGCACCTACCGCGCCCGCCGCGACGCCTGGGTCGGTGACAATCCCGCCCCAGCGGCGACCCTCCTCATCGTCGCGGGCCTGGCCTCGCCCGCCTTGCTGGTCGAGGTCGATGCCGTGGCCGCCGCGTGACGCCGCAGTCCCTTCCCAAAACCTTGCATCGGGCGCATGATTGCCCGATGCCATCAAACCTTGCCAAGTCCCTAACGTCCACAGCCAAGCCCTTGATTATACTGGTAGGCCACACCCTGCCCAGCGTGGACACGCCCCTCGATTGCCTCCCCTCCGGCTGGGCCGCCCTCTGGCGTCGCCTCGGTGCCGTCTCCGTCCTCTCCGCAAAGGTCGCGCCCTCTTCCTGACCTGCCCCCCAATAGGAGAGAAAGCCATGACCACCTGCCCCTTCAACCCCGAAACCGACGGCGCCGAGATGTCCTTCGACGGCCGGATGAGCTACGGCGACTACCTCAGGATCGACCAGATCCTCGATGCCCAGCACATGCTGACCACCGCCCACGACGAGATGCTTTTCATCATCCAGCATCAGACCTCCGAGCTTTGGATGCGCCTCGCCCTCCACGAACTTGACGCCGCCCGCCGCGCCATCGCCGAAGGCCGCGCCCCTGTGGCGTTCAAGATGCTCGCCCGCATCAGCCGCATCTTCGAGCAGTTGAACAACGCCTGGGACGTTCTGCGGACGATGACCCCCTCCGACTACACCCACTTTCGCAACGACCTCGGCCAATCCTCCGGCTTCCAGTCCTGGCAGTACCGCCTGATCGAATACGCTGTCGGCAACCGCAACCTTTCGATGCTGCGCCCCCACGCCCACCGCCCCGACCTGACCGCCAAGCTGCAGGCCGAGCTTGCCCGCCCCAGCCTTTACGATGAAGCCCTCCGCCATCTCGCCCGCCACGGCCTGCCGATCCCCGCCGACGTTCTTGCCCGCGACCTCCGCCAACCCTGGGTCCCCAACGACGGCGTCCTGGCGGCCTGGGAAATCGTCTACCGTGACCCAACCACCCATTGGCAGGCCTACGAACTGGCCGAAAAGCTGGTCGACTTCGAAGACTACTTCCGTCGCTGGCGTTTCAACCACGTCACCACCGTCGAGCGCGTGATCGGCTTCAAGCGCGGCACCGGCGGCACCTCTGGCGTCGCCTACCTGCGCCGGATGCTGGACGTGCAGCTTTTTCCTGAACTCTGGCAGCTCAGAACCACGCTCTGAGCCCCCAAAACTGCGGAAAAACTACCCTGCACGGTTTGACGGAGCGCTACCGCTGGTTTAGCGTCGCCACGACGCGACTCCGCAGCGCTGCCGACGCGGGTTTTGAACAAGTGAGCCATTAGATGCGTGATCTGAAATTCCTCCTACCTCTCAAAGGTGTTGCCACCGCGGCGACGCTCTCGCTTCTTGCGCTGACCGCCTGCGTGGATCCGACGCTGACCACAACGACCACCGGCCAGCCACCGCTGCCCAAGGCAGAAGAAAACGTCTACGTCGCCACGATGGACGCAGGCATCGCAATTCCCGCGCTGCCGGTTGAGAAGATCCCCGAAACCTACCGCCGGCAGGTTGTCGAGTACGCCTCCGAACAGGCACCCGGCACGATCATCATCGACCCGTCAAAGCGGCTGCTCTATTATGTTCTGAACCAGCGCAAGGCGATCCGCTACGGCATCTCGGTCGGCAGGGCGGGCTTTGAATGGTCGGGCGAGGCACTGGTTTCGGAAAAGAAGCCCTGGCCAACCTGGACCCCCCCGAAAGAGATGATCGAACGTGATCCAAAGCTCGCCAAATGGGAAAAAGGCCAACCCGGCGGCCCGACCAACCCGCTTGGCGCGCGCGCGATCTACCTTCTGTCGAACGGCGTTGATTACGGCTACCGCATCCACGGCACGCCGGAATGGAACTCCATCGGCCGCAACGCCTCGTCCGGCTGCATCCGGATGATCAACCAGGACGTGATTGACCTCTACGGACGGGTCAAGGGCGGCGAGAAGGTGATTGTCCTGACCGCATCGGGCGAGATGCCGAAGGGCCTCTTCATCCCCAAACCGCCAGCGGTGAAGAAAAAGACAGCGGCCCCGGTGCCAGCACCGGCACCGTTGCCGGCGCTTGTGGTCCTGCCGCCACCCTCAATTGCCACGGGAGCAGCCGCACCGGCGGTGACGCCCGCCGCGGCAACCGCCGCGGTAGCGCCTGCCGCCACGGCAGTGGAACCGGCTGTCACCGCTGCCCCGGCAGCGCCAAAAGCCTGCACCGTGGCGCTCGTCGATGGGCTTTGCCCCGAAGGCAAGGCTGCGCCCTGACCCGAGGCGTCAAACGTGTGAAAAAGGGCGCGGGGAAACTCCCCGCGCCCTTTTCAATTCCAGCCCGCGCTTACAGCCAGCGGTCGTAATCGCTGACCAGAAGATGCGTCGGCGCGACGTCCTCCTCGATCTCGGCAAAGCGACCGATCGGCTCGCGGAAGATGTTGTCGGTCAGGTCGTCGTTCACCGTCGAAACCTCTCCGATCAGCACGTCGCCGCCCTCGCCCCAGAAGGCGTGCCAGTCGCCCGGCATCAACGTCACGCTTTCGCCCGGTGCCAGTTTCAGCTTATCGCCCGGCCCAAAGGGCCGCGAAATCCCGTCGCACAGTACCACACCACCCCGGTCGGGGGCGCAGTTGCCCGCGTCGTCCGACCCGAACAACTCGATCACCAGTGTTGCCCCGCCACGGTTGATGATGTCCTCGGCCTTGATGAAATGGGTGTGCATCGGCGACAGCTGGTCCTGCCGGCTGATCAACAGCTTTTCGGCATAGCACATCCCCCCACCACGCTGCAGGTCAGCCAACTGGCCATTGCGCAGAGTGAAGAGGAACAACCCCAGCCGGTCAAAGTCGCCCTGACCGTAATCGGTGATGTCCCAGCCCATCCGGCTGTCCACGATACGCCGCGCATCGGTCCGGGCCTTGAACTCATCGGGCGACCAATAGGCAAAGGGCGGCAGCACAAACCCGTAGTGCCGGATCATGTCGTCCGCTGCCGCCATGATGTCGTTGATCCGCGACCGTTTCATCGATTACCCCTTCGTTTTGCTGGCACTATAACGATTACGAAATGCCACTCAACGCCGCATCTACCTTTTGCCGAAGATCGAACCCAGCACACCCCGGATGATCGCCTGACCCGACTTCGTGCCAAGCTGGCGGGCAAAGCTCTTGGCAAAGGCGGTACCAATGCTGTCCGACCGGCTGGAGGTTTTCTTCGGCGCTTCATAGCCTTTGCCATCATAGCGACGGGCACGCTCGAACTCGCGGTCGGCCTCGACCTTGCGGGCCTCGTCCGCTTCGGTATCCGCCGCCTCGCGAGAAGCCTGTTCCGCTCTGGCGCGCAGCCGTTCATACGCACTGTCGCGGTCAATCGCGATGTCGTATTTTCCCTTCAGGGGCGATGACGCGATCAGCTCGGCCCGCACCGCCTCATCCACCGGGCCCAGTTGGCTTGATGGCGGACGCACCAGAGTGCGCTCGGCGATGCCCGGAATTCCCTTCGCCTCAAGAAACGAGGTTACCGCCTCGCCAGTGCCGACGTCACGGATCGCATCCTCGATCTGAAAGCGCGGATTGGGCCGGTAGGTCTCGGCTGCAAGCCGCAGATCCTTTTGGTCCTTGGCGGTAAAGGCACGCAAGGCATGCTGCACCCGGTTGCCCAACTGGCCAAGGATATCTTCCGGCACGTCGGCCGGGTTTTGCGTGATGAAATAGACGCCCACCCCCTTCGACCGGATCAGTCGCGCCACCTGTTCAACCTTGTCGACCAATGCCTTAGGGGCATCGTCGAACAACAGGTGCGCCTCGTCGAAGAAGAACACCAGCTTCGGCTTGTCGGGATCGCCCACCTCGGGCAGCGTCTCGAAAAGCTCCGACAACAGCCACAGCAGAAACGTCGCATAAAGCCGGGGCGAGTTCATCAACCGGTCGGCAGCCAGAATGCTGATCCGCCCGGCACCGGAAGCATCGGTCAGCATCAGGTCGGCCAGATCAAGCGCCGGCTCACCAAAAAGGTCCGCGCCGCCCTGGTTTTCCAACACCAGCAGCCGCCGCTGGATCGCACCGACCGACTCTCTCGACACCAGCCCGTAGCGGCCCGAAATCTCGTCGGCGTTTTCGGCCACGAAGGTCAGAAGCGCCTGCAGATCCTTCAGGTCCAGTAGTGGCAACTGCTCCTCGTCCGACAGCCGGAAGGCGACGTTCAGGACACCTTCCTGTGGCTCGGACAGTTCCAGAAGCCGGCTCAGCAGCAATGGTCCCATCTCCGCCACGGTGGCCCGGATGGGGTGGCCCTTCTGCCCGAACAGGTCCCAGAACACCACCGGAAAGGCGCGGTAGGAAAGGTTCAACCCAATCGTCGCGGCCCGTTTGGAGAACGCGTCATGCAGCTTGTGATCAGCCGATCCGGCGTTGCCAAGGCCCGACAGGTCGCCCTTCACATCCGACATGAACACCGGCACACCCGCCGCCGAAAACCCTTCGGCCAGCACCTGCAGGGTCACCGTCTTGCCGGTGCCGGTCGCCCCGGCGATCAGCCCATGCCGGTTGCCATATTTCAGCAACAGCGACTGCGGCGCGCCATATCCTTCGCCGCCGCCACCCACGAAAATGCTGTCCGCTGCGTTGCCTGCCTCTGTCACCTTGAACCCTCGTCCTTGAAGAAACCTGAAACCGCAATGGGGCACGGTTCGCCCCGGTCGTCGCCAAAATACATTGTTAACTCCATTGTGCCATAGTCGATCTCGTCCAACTGTCTCTCCCGGACGGGCGGGCGTGACTTCCTCCCTGTCGACTGGCCGCGCCCTTGAAAAGGCGCGGCTTTTTTCCGTTGTCAGGCTGGGTCAAAGTCAAGAGAATCCCGTTGACGCCTGCGTGAAACCACCTTACCGTCCGGTCCCATGAAGTCGGCCAGTCCGACAGGGAGCAAAAAACAAAATCGAGTTAAGGGCCGGGCTTCCGGCCCTTTTCCGTTTTTGCCACCCTTCACAGCTGCGGCAGAACCGTGCCGGTTGCGCTTTTCTCCCCTGACTTGGGCGCAACTGCATGCTAGAGACGCCGCGAACCCTGTGTTACGCCAAAGGAACTGCCCAAGATGGCCAAGACCCCGCTTTCCGCGCTTGCCCTGCTTCTTGCTCTCGCCGCTGCGCCGCTTGCCGCACAGGATGCAGCCGCCCCCGCCGAAGACGCACCTGTGGCTGAAGCTGCCACCGATGACAGCCTGTCGATGGGCGCCGAAATCGGGGGCGGCGACGGCGTCGGCTCAACCTATATCGCGGCGAATTTCGAAGCTTGGGAACAGCGTTGCGTGCGCACCGAAGCCGGCGTCGACCCCTGCCAGCTTTACATGTTGCTCAAGGATGCCGAGGGCAACTCGGTCGCCGAGTTCACCCTCTTCGGCCTGCCCGAGGGAACCCAAGGCCCCGCCGTAGCAGGCGCAACCTTCATCGCGCCGCTGGAAACCCTGCTGACCGCCGGAATGATGCTGCAGATCGACCAAGGCACGCCCAAGGCCTACCCGTTCACCTTCTGCGCCCAGATCGGCTGTGTGGTCCGGCTTGGTTTCACTGCTGAGGAAGTTGCGCAGATGAAGCAGGGCGCGAATGCCGTTATCACCATCGTGCCGTTCGTGGCCCCGGACGAAAAGGTGGTCCTGACCGCCTCGCTGAAAGGCTTCACCGCCGGGCTTGATGCGGTCAATGCGGCAAACACGGCGGCTGATGCCGCTGCGGCGGCGGCAGCTCCAGCCGAAGCGGCACCCGCCAACGACTGACCTTGGACAGACAGTGACCTGAAAGGCCGGCCATTAGGCCGGCCTTTGTCATTCCACCCGGCGCAGTGCGATCACCGCGTTCAGCCCGCCAAAGGCAAAGGCGTTGCTCAGCGTCGCGTCAACCCGCACCGCACGCGCTTCATTCGCAACGACATCAAGCGCGCAATCCGGGTCAGGCTCGCGGAATCCGATTGTAGGCGCCAGCACACCCTCCTTCAGCGCCATCATGCAGGCAAGAAGCTCGATCGCCCCCGTCGCGCCGATCGCGTGACCATGCATCGCCTTGGTCGATGATACCGGAGGTGGGTCCGCGCCGAACACCTGTTTCAGCGCCGCGGTTTCAGTCCGGTCATTCGCCGCCGTGCCGGTGCCGTGGGCGTTCACATACCCCACCTCATTGGCGCCGAGGCTCGCGTCCGTCAGCGCCGCGCGCATCGCCCGCGCAGCACCATCCACCGACGGGGCCACGATTTCGCCGGCATCCGACGTCATCCCAAACCCCGCGACCTCGGCCATCAGGCTTGCACCACGCGCCCGCGCGTGGCCCTCCGCCTCGAACACCAGGACCGCAGCCCCTTCCCCCATCACCATGCCGGTCCGATCCGCCGAGAACGGTCGGCACGCCTCGCCCGACAGCACGCGCAGCCCTTCCCACGCCTTGATCCCGCCAAAGCACAGCATCGCCTCGGACCCACCCGTCACGATCACGTCGGCGACACCGGCACGGATCAACTGCAGCGAAAGGCCCATCGCGTGGTTGGCGCTGGCACAGGCCGAAGCAACGGTGAACACCGGGCCCTGCAACCCGTAAAGCATCGACAGATGCGACGCCGCCGCATTGTGCATCAGCCGTGGCACAACCAGCGGCGATACCCGGTTGCGACCTTCGGCAAAGACGGCGCGGTAGCTGTCCTCCCAGGTTCCGATACCGCCAGCTGCGCTGCCAAGGATGCACCCCGCACGCGGACCAAGCCGCAATCCACCTTCCGATCCAAACCCCGCATTCTGCATGGCTTCCCGCGCGGCATAGACAGCAAACTGGGTGAACCGGTCATAAAGCGGCAGCACGGCGCGGTCGAATTCCTCGTCCGGGTGCCAGTCAGGGACCGCCGCCCCGATCCGCACCGCCAGCCGCTCCACGTCGCGAAACTCCAGCGGGCCGATCCCACAACGCCCGTCGCGAAACGCGGCAAATGTTCCAGGCACATCGCGCGCCAACGCGTTCACCGTCCCCGCCCCGGTGATGAAAACCCGCCTCATGCCGCCTTCTGGGCGATCAGCCTTTCCACTGCGCGAACAACGCTCTGCACAGATGTAAGGTCAAAATCGGCGGTATCGGGGGCATTGGCGTTGAACGGGATCGAGATGTCAAAGCGCTCCTCCAGCGCAAACAGCGCCTCGGCCATTCCAAGACTGTCGAGGCCAAGTTCCTCAAGCCGCGCACCCACCGGGACCGACGCCTCGGGCAACAGCGCCTGCCGGGCCAGAATGGCGATCACCGCCGCTTCGACATCAGACGTCATTCCTCGCCTCCGGCCCCACCACCTATGGCTCCGCTACCTGTGACCATGCGTTCCAGTTCCGCCACCCGCAGCGCCAGCCGCGGCAACCGGCGCAGCGCCTTCTGGATCTCGACATGGGTTTCCATGCGGATTGCCGGATAGCCCAGCAGCACCCGGCCTGCAGGCGCGTTTGTCATGATCTTGGTCCCGCCCCCGGCGATCACGTCATTGCCGACAAACAGGTTGTCGCCCACCCCGGACTGCCCGCCCAGCACCACCCGATCGCCGATCCGCGTCGACCCCGCGATACCCGACTGACCGCACAACAGGCAATCCCGACCGATCTGCACGTTGTGTCCAATCTGCACGAGGTTATCAAGCTTGGTTCCCGATCCGATCACCGTATCGCGGATCGTGCCGCGGTCGATGCAGCTGCCCGCCCCGATCTCCACGTCATCCCCGATCGTCACTCCGCCCAGCGAATGGATCCGCTGCCAGCTTTGCGCCTGGATCGAGGCCCGCGTGCCCAAAGTCTCGCGCACCTCTTCGACGCCCGACTTTTCGGGCGTGACAAAGGAAAACCCGTCCGCCCCGATCACCGCGTTCGGATGACAGATGAAGCGGTCGCCAATGGTGATCCGGGCACCGATCCGCACCCCTTCAAGGATCAGCGCATCCGCCCCGATCTGACTGTCCGCGCCGATTGAGACATGCGCCGCGATGCGCGCGCCCGGGCCGATGCTGACCCCGGCCGCGATGCTGACGAAGGGGCCGATGGCCGCACCCTCATCGATTCTGGCGCTGGGGTCGATCACGCTCATCGCGTGGATGCCGGGTGGAATCGCGGGTCCGGGGTCCATCAGACGCGTCAGCCCCGACATCGCATAGCGTCCGCGCGGTGCAAAGATGGCCGCGCGCAAACCCATCGCCCGCCAGTCGGCACCCGGCCAGACCAGCGCTGCCTCGGCCGCACCACGCGCCAGACCCTCGCCGTAGCGCGGGTCGATGGCCAATGCCAGATCACCCGGTCGCGCCGCCTGCGGCTCACTCACGCGCAGCACGACGAGATCAAGCTCTCCCTCGGCTTCGGCGCCAAGCGCCGTGGCAATTTCGCGGATCGTATGGGCCATGGCCAGTCCTGCGGGTTGTTCCCAGTGGGCAGGATTACCGCTATACGCCGCCCAAGGCCACCCCGGCCGCGACCAGCGCCTCGTAAAGCGCCGCATCCCGCCCGTAAACGTCACGGGCATAGGCCATCTTGCCCTTCGCGGTCGGATAGGCCGTGAAATAGACAAGATGCACCGGCACGTTCTGCTCCAGCTTGACGGTGGTTTCCCGGCCCGACTTCAGCGCCGCCTCGAAATCCGCCTCGGCCGTATCGCTCTGCATCGACAACAGCGCATGGGCCAGATCGAACGGGTCGGCCACACGGATGCAGCCGTGGCTGTAGGCGCGAACCTCGTGTTCAAACAGGGATTTCGACGGCGTATCATGCAGATAGATGTTATGCGGGTTTGGAAACATGAACTTGACCAAACCCAGCGCGTTGCCGTCTGACGGCGGCTGACGCAAGCCATAGGGGAAGTTCCGGGCGTTGTAGGCGGCGAAATTCACCGCACCACGCGGCACCACGCGGCCCCGGCTGTCCAGCACCTGGAACTGGCGTACTGCATTCGGATTGCGTTGCAAGAGCGGCAGGTATTCCTTCACCGTGATCGAGCGCGGCACCCCCCAGGACGGGTTGATAACCATATGTTCCATCACATCCGAAAATTCCGGACTGCGTTGGTCCGGAACGTTCTTGCCGATCACCACGCGGGTACGGAACACGGTCTTGCCATGCTCGACGATGCGGGCAGTGAATTCCGGCTGGTTGACCCAGATGTGGCGCACGGAACGGTCGATATCCATCCAGCGCTCGCGCTCCATCGCCACGACGACCGACCGCAACCGGACCTCGGGACCGACGTTGATTTCTGCGACGGTGCTTTCGCCGGCAACGCCATCGGCATTAAGGCCATGGTTCAGTTGGAATTCCAGCACCGCCGCCTGCAGGGCGGCATCATATGTCTGGCTGGCGTTCGGCCGAAGGTATCCCATCCGGATCAGCCGGTCTCGCAAGGCGACCACGCCCGGCCCCGTCGCACCCGGCTCAATCGCAGCGCCGTCCAGCAGGTTACCCCAGCCACCCGCAGCGATCTCGTCCTCAAGCGCGATCTTGGCTTTCATCAGGTGCACATAGGATGCAGATTTCGGCACAAAGCTTGCCAGCACAGCCTCTGCATCCCCCGTCGCAAGCCGCGCCAGCAGCACCTGCGGATCCTCGCGCAGAATGTCGCGCAGGATGCTCGCATCGACCTTCTTCGGTTCCAGAACCCCGGACGTCAGATCGTGCGCCCAAGCCAGATAGGCGCGCGTCATCGCAACCTCGACGCGCCCGCGGTCGGCCTCGGTTTCAGCCGCGCGCAGCGCCGCCACCAAAGCACCGGCGTCGTAGCGCTCGACCGGAAGCCCGTGATCGCTCGCGCCAGCAATGGCGGCAAGCAGCGCAGCCCGGCGGCCGGCATCGTCGGCCCCGGTCCACAGCGTCTCATAGCCGGTTTTTCGATACCACTCCGCCATCTCCTCATCCGCCGCTGCGGCGGTGGACAGCGATTGCGCGAAGGCCGATGTCTCGGCCCGGACAGGTCCGGCAAGCATGACCGCAAATGACAGGAAAACAGACGAAAAAACAGTCCGGACCTTGGTGGTTCGGCAATCGAAAACGGTCATTCGGGCCTCAACGAAAAATCTACATGATGTGGCATTCACGATGCTTTGGAATCGCCGGCGGTGTCCATTCACAAAGCGATCAGATTGCCAAAATCGCTGCGGTATTGCCCCGCAAACCGGAAACAGTCACCCGGCGGGTCGATTACCCGCGTTCAGCAATTTTTTGCCTATCTGCGGTTGTCTGGCCACACGTCGGGCAATCTGGCCTTGGGCTTCGATTCGACATGTGCAATAACAATTTTGCACTTGGGGAAAAGTGGCAAGAACTGCACGACGGCAGTCGAAAGAACAGCTACGGGGACAGGCGTCAGAATGACCGAATTAAAGACAACCGGTGTCACGCGGCGTGGTCTGTTTGGCGTTTTTGCCGCGACTGCGGTGATTGCAGCGCCGACCTATTCCAGCGCCTTCGGTCTCATCAAAGGGGCTGGCGATATCCGCCGCATCCGGATGTATTCCGGCCGCACCGGGGAATCGATCGACACGATCTACTGGATCGAAGGCGAGTACATCCCCGAGGTTCTCAAGGAAATCAACTACTTCATGCGCGACTGGCGGTCCAACGACGCCATCAAGATCGACGCGCGCGCGATCGACATCATGGCGGCGTCGCACCGCCTGATGGATGTCAGCGAACCCTACATGCTGTTGTCGGGCTACCGCTGCCCCGAAACAAACGCGATGCTCCGCTCCAGATCGGGCGGCGTCGCAAAGAACTCGCTTCACATGAAAGGCCAGGCAGCCGACCTCCGCCTCAAGTCGCGTTCAGTGGGGCAGATGGCCAAGGCAGCTGCGGCCTGCGCCTCCGGCGGTGTCGGCAAGTATTCGCGCTCGAACTTCGTCCACATGGATTCCGGCCCGGTCCGCGTCTGGGGCGGCTGACGCTTGATTGTTGCGAAAGACGGGCGCCTTCGGGCGCCCTTTTTCATTCGGTCTCCGGCTCGCGTCGGCCGCGAAAGCCCATCGCGACCACAAACTTCTCCGAACTGTCCGCCCGGCTTGCCGACGGCTTCACATTCGCCACCTTGGTGAAGTTACGCTTTAAGAGCGTCTGCATCTCGCTTTCGGCCCCGCCTGCCAGCACCTTGGCGACGAAGGTGCCGCCATCCTCCAGCACGTCGAACGCAAAGGCCAGCGCCGCCTCGACCAAGGCCACGATGCGCAAGTGATCGGTCGCCTTGTGCCCCGAGGCCGCCGCCGCCATGTCCGACATCACCACATCGGCCCGCCCGCCCAGCCAGACCTTGACCTTGTCGTCCGCATCGTCAGCCAGGAAATCCAGCTGGTGCAATTCGGCCCCTGCAATCGGCTCCACCTCCTGTAGATCAACGCCCAGCACCGTGCCGACCGGCTTGCCCTTGCGGTCACCCAGCGCATTTACCCGCGCCACCGCCACCTGGCACCAGCCCCCCGGCGCACAGCCAAGGTCCACCACCCGCGCCCCCGGCTTCAGGAACCCGTACTTGTCATCCAGTTCGGATATCTTGTAGGCCGCCCTGCCCCGATAGCCTTCCTTCTTGGCGCGGATCACATAGGGATCGTTCAGCTGCCGTTCCAGCCACAGCGTCGAGGAAAGCTTGCGCCCCTTCGCCGTCTTTACCCGCACCCGAAGGTCGCGCTGTCCCCGCCCGGAGGTCGGCTTTTCGGTCATTTGTACGGCCCGTCTTCCAAAATTCCATCAACACTCATCTGCGCGTAAAGCAGCCCCTCGCGCAGCCCGCGGTCCGCCACGCTTAGCCGGTCCGTCGGCCAGATCCGCATCAGCGCCTGCAGGATCGCCGCCCCCGACATGATCAGCGCATGACGATCCCGCCCGATCCGAGGGTCGTTGCGCCGGCCTTCCGGCCCCAGCGTCAGATACTCACGGATCACGAAATCGATCTGGTCCGAGGTCATCTGCAGCCCGTCGACCTTGGTCCGGTCATAGCGCCTCAGGCCAAGGAAACTGGCTGCTACCGTCGTCACCGTGCCGCTGGTTCCGATGATCTGGAACCCGGCACGCGGGTTGTGCGCATTGTAGGGGCTGAAACTTGCCAAGTTTTCCTCGAAGAACCAACTCATCAGCGCAAACCGCGCCGCGTCGTCCTCCACATCGCCGAACTGGTCCTTAAGCGTCGCCACACCAAGCGGCACCGAAATCCAGTCCACCACCCGCGCCACCGCGCCATCGCCCTGGGCGTCGAAACCCATGTGCAGCCGCATGATCGCCCGCGGACGTTCTTCCCTCGGCACCGAAGAAAGGTCGATCCAGACCAACTCGGTCGATCCGCCACCGATATCGACCACCAGCAACTGCTCGGTCGTGGTGTTAACCAGCGGCGCGCAAGAGATCACCGCCAGCCGGGCCTCTTCCTCTGGCGCGATGATCTCCAGCTGCAATCCAGTTTCGCGCCGCACCTGCCGTATGAAATCCTTGGCGTTGCGCGCGCGACGGCATGCCTCGGTCGCGACCAGACGCATCCGGCGAACCTTGTGCTTTTCCAGTTTTTTTTCGCAGATCCGCAGCGCCTGGATCGTCCGGTTCATCGAAGACCGGCTCAATCGGCCCGACGCCTCCAGCCCCGCGCCAAGTTGCACGGTCTTGGAAAAGCTGTCGATCACGGAAAACTGGCTGCCCTTTGGCTGGGCAATCAGCATTCTGCAACTGTTCGTCCCAAGATCAAGCGCAGCATAAAGCTGCGCAGACCCCGGGTCTGCTAGGGCAGATAGCTCCGTGGCGAGAGATCCGCCCTCAAGCAAACCTTCCATCGCGTCGGTCGCGTCCGCCCTATGGGGACGCTGGGGCGTCATGACCGCCCTCCATATGTGGTTGCCCCGAAGGTAATGCGGATGACCGGACCGTGCAAGCGGCGATCCGGGTCGCGGTGACGCAGCCCTGCCTATCGCATGATCTGAATGAAGAAATTTCCGAAACCCCGGCGTCGCCATCCGCCGGCCGCTGCTGTATGGGTCGCTGAACGGCAAGGCGGGGTCGCATCCTTGCTGCGCCATGTCGAAAACCGACATCGGCGGTCGGCGAATGCAGCTATCAACAGGGTCAACCAGCGAAGAGGAATCATGCGATCATGGCTGAAGTGACAGTCGTCTACTGGCGCGACATTCCAGCCCAGGTGATCGTCGGCAAAGGCCGCAAGGGCTCCAAGGTTCAGCTTTCCGAACGTTTCGAACAGGCCATCGACCGCTGCGCCATGAAGGTCGGCGCGCGTGACACCGACAGCTATCTTGCCGAATGGCGCAAGGCCGTGATCCACGATCTTGACGGTGATCCCGACGACATCGTCCGCGCCGAGGCTGCCCGCCTTGAGGCTGAATACGACACCGCGCACCTGAAGGCGCTGATTGATGCAGAGGGCTGGGCGAAAGCCTGATCCATGACCCTGAGGGAGACCGTGATGGCCTTGTTCAACTTCCGCCGGCAAGAGACCGCGCCCGCTGCCCAACCGCTCGAAGCCTTTTTGAAAGGCTATTCGATCGAGGTGATGCCGCGCACCGCCGAAAAGGTGGAAAACTTCCGCGACCTGCTGCCCACCGGCACCCGCGTCTACATCGCCCATATCGACGGCACGCCGATCGAGGACATGGTCGCCACCGCGAAACGCATCGGCGCTGAAGGCTATGACGTGATGCCGCACTTCCCGGCCCGCATCATCAAGGACAACGCGACGCTGACCGATTGGGTCGCGCGCTACAAGGATGTCGGCGTCAAGCAGGGCCTCCTGCTTGCCGGCGGCGTGGCACAACCCGTCGGCGATTTTGCAACCTCGATGCAGCTTCTGGAATCCGGCGCCTTTGCCGGTTTTGACCGTCTGCATGTGGCTGGCCACCCCGAAGGCAACAAGGACATCGACCCCGACGGCTCTGACCGCATGGTGATGGAAGCCGCGCGCTGGAAATCGGCGTTCATGGAGCGGACCGACGCGCAGATGGCGATGGCCACCCAGTTCTGCTTCGAGGCCCAGCCGGTGATCGACTGGGTCAACCGCCTGGCCGCCGAAGGCATCAAGCTGCCGGTCCATATCGGCATCGCGGGGCCAGCCAAGCTGCAGACCCTGATCAAGTTCGCCATTGCCTGCGGTGTCGGCCCGAGCCTTCGCGTGCTGCAAAAGCGCGCGATGGACGTGACCAAGCTTCTCCTGCCCTACGAGCCGACCGAGATTCTTTCAGGCCTCGCCGCGCACAAGGCCGCGAACCCCGGATTCGGGATCGAACAAGTTCACTTCTTCCCCCTCGGCGGCATCAAGACGAATGCCAGCTGGGTCACCGACAACGGCGGCGCCTCCGGCGTGCCCGCATCCGCAAACGCCTGAGGAGTTTCTTCAAGAATGACCCGCACCGTCATAGAATCAAAGACGAAAACCGTCATCATCGGCTTTGATGAACCGTTCTGCGTGATCGGTGAACGCATCAACCCTACCGGCCGCAAGAAGCTGGCGGCCGAACTTGAGGCGGGCAACTTCGACACCGTCATCAAGGACGCACTGGAACAGGTCGCTTGCGGTGCCACCGTCCTCGACGTGAATTCGGGCGCGGTCTTCACCAACATGATGGCGCAAGACCCGCGCTACGCCGACAACAACTTCGTCGAGCCGCCCTTGATGAAGGCGCTGATCGAGATCATCCAGCAGACCGTCGACGTGCCGCTGTGCATCGACTCGTCGGTTCCCGGCGCGCTTGAGGCGGGCCTGATGGCCTGCGAAGGCCGCCCGCTCCTGAACTCGGTGACGGGCGAAGAGCACCGCCTCGAACTCGTCCTGCCCTTGGTCAAGAAATACAACGTCCCCGTCGTCGCCATCTCGAACGACGACACCGGCATCTCCGAAGACCCAGATGTCCGCTTTGCCGTGGCCAAGAAGATCGTCGAACGCGCTGCCGATTTCGGCATCCCGGCGCATGACATCGTGGTTGATCCCCTCGTCATGCCGGTCGGCGCGATGGGTTCGGCAGGCCAGCAGGTCTTCACCCTCGTCCGCCGCCTGCGCGAGGAACTTGGCGTCAACACCACCTGCGGGGCCTCGAACATCTCGTTCGGCCTGCCACACCGCCACGGCATCAACGCGGCCTTCCTGCCGATGGCGATCGGTGCAGGCATGACCTCAGCGATCATGAACCCGGTCCGTCAGGTCGAAATGGAGGCGATCCGCGCCGCCAACTTCCTGATGAACCATGATCCGAACGGTGGCGAATGGATTCGCTTCTCCAAGGTGATCGAGGCGGTCGAGGGCGGCATGACCTTCGCCGAAGCTTCTGCCGCCGCCACCCAGGCAACCTCGGGCCGTCGTGGCGGCCGCCGCGCGCGCTAAAGCCCGGCCAGAACCGACAGGGCGCGCAACCGTGCAGGCGGAATGCGCGCCACTTCCACTGCGGTAAAGACGTGCAGCGTGTCGAGGTCGCCATCCGCCACCGCATGATCGCTGACCCAGCCGCCCAGATGCAGATAACTGCGCAAAAGCGTCGGCATCTCGGCCAGCGCGGTCCCTGTGGCAACCGGATGCCCCGCCAGCACGTCGGCAAAACGAAAGCCCTCGCCCATCTCGCGCGGACGCCAGCGCGTCGGGCCAATGTGCCGCTCGGCCAACAGCGCCAAGGCGTTCAGATGTGCCGCCGGTGCGGCGCCCTTGAACGACACACAGCCGAACAGCAACCCCACACCCCGCTCCGTCACCGCCTGCGCCAGCGCCGCCCAGGCCAGCCGCAGGATGTCGGGGTCATGCCAGCCGGGGTCCAGCGCAAACCGTCCCAACTCCAGCATCGGCCCCGGCCACGCCGCCAGCGGCGCCAGATCGTAGAACTGCGCGGCATAACAGTCGCGCACCGCATCCCCCGACCGCACCATCATCCGCGCCGTGCCGACCAGCACGCCTGACACTTCTTCAACCATCAGGTGCTCGCACAGCGCATCATAGCGGTCACCGTCCCGTGCAAGCCCGCCGCGAAACACCGCCGCGCGCAGCGCCAGAACCTCGTCCATGTCAAGCGGCCCTTCGGCCAGTCGCGCCCGGTAGCGCCCGCGTTCCAATGCGATCACGATTGCATCCTCGCCGCGCCTGCGGCCTTGGCATGGCACCTTCAGCCGCCTAGATGTTCCCAGAACCGCGCTGACCATGCAAGGCAGCGCCAAACACCGGAGAGCCGTTTATGGACAAGATCGTCAAACCAGACGCCGAATGGCAGGCCCAGCTTTCTGACCTCGCCTTCAAGGTCACCCGCAAGCACGGCACCGAACGCGCCTTCACCCACGACGATTTCCCGAAAGATCCCGGCACCTACCGCTGCATCTGCTGCGACGCGCCACTGTTTGACCAGTCGACCAAATTCGACTCAGGCACCGGCTGGCCGTCGTTCTACGCCCCACTCGATGCCGAGATGGTGGGCGAACAATCCGACAATTCGTGGTTCATGCGCCGCACCGAAGTGCACTGCAACCGCTGCGATGCGCATCTGGGCCACGTCTTTCCCGATGGCCCGGCCCCGACCGGCCTGCGCTATTGCATCAACGGCGTCGCGCTGAAGTTCGACAACGACGCGTGACGCTTACCCGGTGAGATCTTCCGCGCGCAGCCGTCCGAAGCTGCCCAGAAGCTGGCCGATGAAGCTGATGCCCTTGATGTTGGTTTCGGTCACGCGCCGCGAAAGCTCGACCACCCGGCCATCCTCAAGACCGAAACGGCCGATGTTCGACACCGTGCCGTTCTCGGCAAAATTGACCACCAGCACCTGACGTTCGATCTCTTCCGGCTCCCGCGGGCCGACCAGCTTGTAGCGGCTTTGCACGTAGAACCAGCCTTCATCGTTCAACAGGCCCGAGGTGGATGGACGCCCGATCTTCTGGCCGACCGTCTCGCGCGTGTCGACGCCGACTTCCACCTGCGCCAGCTCGTCTTCGGCCGGCACATAGCCATGATTGCGAAAAACCGGCGAACAGGCCGCGATCACAGCCACCACGATCAACCCGATGCCCTGCATCCGGCAGGTCGCCAAGACCGATCGCGCTCTCGGGAAAACTGCCATACCTGCCCTCGTGCCTCTTGCCAGGTTCCAGCCCGTCCACGCCAGCACACGCTTGGCAATATGGAACGGCCCGGAACACGGGTTCTTCAAAACCCTTGAACTTGGGGATAACAGAAGGACAGCCCATAATTCAAGAATGGAACGTCGCACCCTGCCCCTTCAGGGGTGCGACATGCCGAAAAGGTCGCCACAATGACAGAATCACCCACCGCACGCCCGTCAACCTTTCGCACCGGGGGTCTCAGCCCGCGAAAACCGACGCACTTCAACTATACGCCCGACGCAGCCACGCGGGCCGACCTTGCCCGCACGCTCGATCTGCTGGCCATCAGGTCGCTCAGCTTCACCGGCAGCATTGCGCCTTCCGGCCGCGACGAGATGACCCTGACCGGCACGCTCACCGCCTCCATTGACCAGGCCTGCGTCGTCACCCTCGCGCCGGTGCCCGCCCGCATCAGCGAAGAGGTCCGCCGCCGCTACATCGCAGACTTCCCGACGCCCGAAGGGGACGAGGCGGAAATGCCGGCTGACGACACCACCGAACCCATGCCCGAGGTCATCGACCTGGCCGAGGTGGTCACCGAAGCGCTGGCTTTGGCCCTGCCGCTCTACCCGCGCGCGCCGGGGGCCGCACTGGGCGAGGTCGTCCATTCCGAACCCGGCGTGGCACCCTTGACCGATGCGGATCTGAAGCCCTTTGCCGGGCTGGCCGGGCTGGCCGAAAAGCTGGGCGACAAGGGCCCGAAGGAAGGCTGAGCCCCGCCTTTCGCACCCGCGAAAAGGGACTTGCGCGCGCGGCAAATCCGAGTATGTTCCGCGCCTCATTCAAGCTGTGAAACAGCCTCCGTCGGCTATTGCCATTGGCCCACCCGACACGTTGTTTTGCAAAGGAAATCCGGGGCCTGTCCCCACTGCCCGAGGTTGTGACATGGCTGTCCCCCAGAACCGCACCACGAAATCCAAGCGTAACATGCGCCGCGCGCATGACTCGCTCGTGGCCGCAAACCCGAACGAATGCTCCAACTGCGGCGAGCTGAAGCGCCCGCACCATGTTTGCGCGTCTTGCGGCCACTACGATGCCCGCGAAGTCGTTGCGATGGCCAAGGAAGTGGATCTCGATGAGGATGCGGCGTAAGCCGCACCCGACGCATTCGCGCTCCGATGGCCAACGGACTTGAAACTCCGCAAACCTCTGTTGCCGAGCGCATCGTCATTTCAGTAGATGCTATGGGTGGGGACCGTGGACCCGCGGCGGTTGTCGCGGGTTGCTCTGAATCCGTCGCCCGCATCCCCGACATCGCAATTGTCCTGCACGGCGACGAAGCCGTGCTTGCGCCCTTGCTGGCCCGTCACCCTGAACTCTCAGGCCATGTTACCCTGCGCCACGCGCCCCGCGCCGTGACGATGGACGACAAGCCCGCTCAGGTCATGCGCCACGGCGAAGGCACCTCGATGTGGTCCACCATCGACAGTGTCCGCAACGGCGAGGCTCAGGCTGCCGTCTCCTGCGGCAACACCGGCGCGCTCATGGCCGTGTCGATGATCCGCCTGCGAAAGCTGCCCGGCGTCAACCGCCCCGCCATCGCCTGCCTCTGGCCCTCGCGCAACCCGGGCGGCTTCAACGTCATGCTGGACGTGGGTGCCGACGTGAAGGCCGATCCCGATGATCTCCTGCAATATGCCACTATGGGCGCCTCTTACGCGCGCAACGGCCTTGGCCTGTCCCGCCCGCGCGTTGGCCTGCTCAACGTCGGAACCGAAGAACACAAGGGCCGCGCCGAACTGAAAGAGGCGCATGACCGCATGGCAGCCACCGCCGAGGCCGGCGCCTTCGATTACGTCGGCTTTGTCGAGGGTGGTGATCTGCCCTCTGACCGCGTCGATGTGATCGTGACCGATGGCTTTACCGGCAACGTCGCGCTGAAAACCGGCGAAGGCACCGCCAAGCTGATATCCGATTTCATGCGTGAGGCGTTCGGCGCGGGCCTGTTGTCCAAATTCGCCGCCCTCCTGGCCATGAACTCGCTGAAACGCCTGCAAAAACGCATGGACCCGCGCCGCGTCAACGGCGGCGTCTTCCTTGGCCTGAACGGCACCGTGGTCAAGTCGCACGGGTCCGCTGACGCCACCGGCATCTCGGCTGCGATCGGCCTTGCACACCAGCTCGCCCGCTCACGCGCCGACCGCGCGGGGCAGGATGCCGGCAAGGAAAGACCCGCAGACGCCGGGCCGGGGAGCAGTCCAACCGCATGACGATACGCGCCGTAGTCAAAGGCGTCGGGCATTACCTGCCGGAACGCATGGTCCCGAACTCCGAATTCGAAGCCATCGTCGAAACCTCTGACGAATGGATCCGCTCGCGTTCGGGGATCGAACGCCGCCATTTCGCCGCCGAGGGCCAGGGCACCTCCGACCTCGCCACCCGCGCCGCACAAGCCGCCCTCGCAGATGCCGGCCTGCAGCCCGACGACATCGACGCCATCGTCCTCGCCACCTCCACCCCCGACCTGACCTTCCCGGCCGCCGCCACCATGGTCCAGGCCGCCCTCGGCATGACCCGCGGCTTTGCCTTCGACGTGCAGGCCGTCTGTGCCGGATTCGTCTTTGCCCTCACCAACGCCAACGCGCTGATCCTGACGGGTCAGGCCAAACGCGTGCTGGTCATCGGCGCCGAAACCTTCAGCCGCCTGATGAACTGGAACGACCGTTCCACTTGCGTCCTCTTCGGTGACGGCGCTGGCGCGCTGGTGCTGGAAGCCACTGAAAGCGCCGGCACCTCCGCCGACCGCGGCATCCTCTCGACCGACCTCAACTCCGATGGCCGCTACCGTGACCTGCTCTACGTCAACGGCGGCGTCTCCACCGGAACCACCGGCCATCTGGTGATGGAGGGCAAGGAGGTCTTCCGCCATGCCATTGAAAAGCTGGCCGAAACCGCCCACACCGCACTCGACAAGGCAGGTCTGACGCCCGAAGACGTCGACTGGATCGTGCCGCACCAGGCCAACATCCGCATCATCGAAGGCACCGCGAAACGGATGCAGGTGTCGATGGACCGCGTCGTCGTCACCGTGCAGGACCACGGCAACACCTCTGCCGCCTCGATCCCCCTCGCGCTTTCCGTCGGCCGCGACCGTGGCCAGATCAGGCAGGGTGACCTTCTGGTCACCGAAGCCATCGGCGGCGGCCTGGCCTGGGGCTCCGTCGTCATCCGCTGGTAAACGCCTTTAAACACGCGCCCCAAGTGGTTGATATTGACTCGGAAATCCATCCGCCGCATCCTGCCCGCAAAACAGCACCCGGGGGGATGTGATGAGCGAGAAGACACTGACACGGATGGATCTCAGCGAAGCCGTGTTCCGCGAGGTCGGCCTCAGCCGCAATGAATCCGCGTCATTGGTCGAATCCGTCCTGCAACACATGTCCGATGCGCTCGCCTCCGGCGAAACCGTCAAGATTTCCTCCTTCGGCACCTTCTCGGTCCGCTCCAAGTCGGCCCGCGTCGGCCGCAACC
>LNFM01008946.1_pt1 | contig 32500 bp, 29 predicted proteins | sample 596031 | NCBI WGS metagenome assembly LNFM01 (sample SAMN04254537, study PRJNA301005) | activated carbon metagenome | isolation source: dual media filters at the Ann Arbor, Michigan drinking water treatment plant | place: USA: Ann Arbor | reverse complement strand
CGACAACGAGAGCTCGAAACATCAGGATCTCCATGATCGCCGACAGTGGCGACGGGCGCGTGACGTAGAGGCTCGCGGCGGCCCTGTCGAGGCTGAAGTAAACCGCGATAGGATTCCGTATTTTATATCTTGGTCGGGAGGAAACGATGCTTCGGCGCTCATCGATGATGGCGTCATGACGGTCGCCAGGCGCCGCCGCGCCTGCGACCGTCCCGATCCATTCCGAACTATCCATTTTCCGGCACCGCGCAGCTTTCGCGACCTGGCCGGCTTCGCGACGCGACAATGTGCAAAGAGCCCATACGGCTGCCTCGGGCTCAGCCCTGGCGTCATGGCGATCGGCTCGGCGATGCGCGACGTCCCGCGATGGGGATTCCAGCGAGGGCTCGCTGACCACCGAACATTGTGAGGCATGAGACGTCGACGTGCTCGAAGACGTCGCGCTGGCAACCGATTTTATGCTGATCGAGCTTCAGAAGCTGACCGCAACATCGCTGTTTGCTGGTGAAGTGCGATTGAATGGGGAATAAGTCCGCCGATTCGGCAATGGAGAGGATGGTGGGCGACACAGGGATCGAACCTGTGACCACTCCCGTGTGAAGGGAGTGCTCTACCGCTGAGCTAGTCGCCCGCACCGGCGCCTCTCCTAGTCGGCGCGCGCCGCGTCGTCAAGAATGGGCAGCGACCTTCGCAGGTGTGCCCGCTTTGCCGCCGCCCAGCACCTGCCGCACGGCATCGGGCAGCGCGTCGAAATGCTGGATCACGACATCGGGCTCCAGCGTCTCGATCGGCACATCGGTGTAGCCGAAGGGCACGCAGATCGTCGGGATGCCCGCCGCCTTCGCGGTGGCGATGTCGGTGCGCGAATCGCCGATCATCACGGCGCGCGCCGGGTCTCCCCCGGCCGCCGCGATCGTCAGCGTCAGGTGCCGTGGGTCGGGCTTGTGGAAGGGGAAGCTGTCGCGCCCGGCCACCGAAGCGAAGCGCGGCGCGATGCCGAAATGGTCGAGGATCAGCCGCGTGTGCAGGATCGGCTTGTTGGTGCAGACCGCCAGCAGATAGCCCTCCGCCGAGAGCTGATCGAGCGCGCCGAGCACGCCGTCGAAGAGATGGCTGTGGGAGGCGACGTCGTCCGCATAGATCAGCAGGAAATCCTCGAACAGCTGCTCCAGCGTCTGCGCATCGAGCGGCCGGCCCGAGACCTTGAAGCCGCGCTCGATCAGCGCCCGCGCCCCCGCGCCGACCAGCTCGCGCGCCCGCTCCAGCGGCAGGGCCGGCAGCCCCTCGCGCACCAGGATGACGTTGAGCACGCGCATGATGTCGGGCGCGGTCTCGGCGAGCGTGCCGTCGAGATCGAAGACGACGATCGGGGGCAGGGTCATGGGAAGGCCGCTCCTGGCACGTGGGTCGCAGCGCTTAAACGGGTTCGCCCCGTGTTTGGCAAGGCGTCGGGCCGCCACCCCGGGTCGCCGGGCGGACGTCATCGCCGCCTCCGGCATTGATGCTATCGTGCCGCCGATTCGTGGAAGGAACCGTATCGTGTCTCGATCCCCCGGACGTTTCGTCACCCTGGCGCTGGGTCTCTGGCTGGCGCTGGCCGGTGCCGCTGTCGCCGCGCCCTTCGATTTCGCGCCCGCTCCGCAGACGGACCTGAACCGGGTCTACCGCGTCGACAAGGCCACCGGTGAGGTCGCCGCCTGCCAGTTCCAGCTCAAGGAGGGTGGCGTCGGCGTCACCGTCTGCTTCCCGCCGGGCGAGGGCGCCGGGGCGCAGGCGCCGAGCGACTACACGCTGATGCCCTCGCGGCATGAGCGCGAGGGCGGCATCTTCCGGGTCAACATCCGCACCGGCGAGATGAGCATCTGCTACGTCTTCGACGACAAGACGGTCTGCACGCCGCAGGCGAAGTAGGGCGCTTGCAACATTAGGCCGCGGGACGGGCGCAAAACCGCAGGACCTGTGGTGCTGCCGCTGCCGGTCGCGGTCGTCAGCGGCGCCGGGCGCATGGTATCAAGGGCGCACCTTCACTCCTCCGCGTCACGGAAGCCCGCCATGCTGAAGCTGAACGATCCCTCCCTCCTCAAGTCGCAGTGCCATGTCGACGGCGCCTGGATTGGCGAGGGCGTCGATGCGGTCGACAATCCGGCCACCGGCGATCTGCTGGCGAAGGTGCCGCGCTTCGGCGCCGACGAGACGACGGCCGCCGTCGAGGCCGCCTCGCGCGCCTTCAAGCCGTGGGCGAAGAAATCAGCCAAGGAGCGCTCGATCATCCTGCGCAAATGGTTCGACCTGATCATGGCGAACCAGGAGGACCTGGCGCAGATCATGACCGCCGAGCAGGGCAAGCCGTTGACGGAATCGCGCGGCGAGGTCGCCTATGCCGCCTCCTTCGTCGAGTTCTATGCGGAAGAGGCCAAGCGCATCTATGGCGAGACGATTCCCTCGCCCTTCCCGAATTCGCGCATCATCATTCAGAAGCAGCCTGTGGGCGTCTGCGCCGCGATCACGCCCTGGAACTTCCCGGCCGCGATGATCACGCGCAAATGCTCGCCGGGGCTGGCCGCCGGCTGCACCTTCGTGGTCAAGCCCGCGCCCGACACCCCGCTGACGGCCTTCGCGCTGATCGAGCTCGCCATCCGCGCCGGCTTCCCCAAGGGCGTGCTCAACATCGTCACGGGCGATGCGGTCGCGATCGGCAAGGTCATGACCACGCATCCCGCCGTGCGCTTCATCGGCTTCACCGGCTCGACGCCGGTCGGTAAGCTCCTGATGCAGCAGGCTGCGTCCACCGTGAAGAAGGTCGGGCTCGAACTCGGCGGCAACGCGCCCTTCATCGTCTTCGACGATGCCGATGTCGACGCCGCCGTGCAGGGCGCGATCGCGGCGAAGTTCCGCAACATGGGCCAGACCTGCGTCTGCACCAACCGTCTCTTCGTGCAGGACGGCATCCATGACGAGTTCGTCGCGAAGTTTGCCGGCGAGGTCGCGAAGATGAAGGTCGGCAATGGCACCGAGGTCGGCGTCGTCCAGGGCCCGCTGATCAACGAGCGCGCCATCGAGAAGGTCGAGCGCCATGTCGCAGATGCCGTCGCCAACGGCGCCAAGGTCGTGGTCGGCGGCAAGCGCCATGCGCTCGGCCGAACCTTCTACGAGCCGACGGTGCTCGCCGGCGCCACCACCACCATGCTGATGACGCGCGAGGAGACCTTCGGCCCTGTCGCACCCGTCTACCGCTTCAAGAGCGAGGACGAGGTCGTCGCGCTCGCCAACGACACGCCCTTCGGGCTCGCCGCCTATTTCTACACGAAGGATCTCGGCCGCGCCTTCCGCGTCGCCGAGGAGCTCGAATATGGCATGGTCGGCATCAACTCGGCCATGCTCGGCACCGAGGTCGCCCCCTTCGGCGGCGTCAAGGAGTCCGGCCTCGGCCGCGAGGGCTCGCTCCACGGCATCGAGGAGTTCGTCGAGATCAAATACATGCTGATGGGCGGCCTCGGGGCTTGAACCGGGCCGCGACCGCCGTCATTGCGGGGGCGTCGCGACGAAGCGATCCGGGGGCGCCTGTGGGCGCCTCTGCCCGGATGGCCCGCCGTGCTTGCAATGACGTCGAGTTGAGGACACGACCATGAGCCCCGACGATCTCAAGAAGCAGGCCGCCGCCCGTGCGCTGGAACTGGTGACACCGGGCATGCGGCTGGGCCTCGGCACCGGCTCGACGGCCAAGCACTTCGTCGATCTGCTCGGCGCGCGCGTCGCGGAGGGGCTCGATGTCCTCTGCGTCTCGACCTCGGAGGTCACGGAGGCGCAGGCGCGCGCGCTGGCGATCCCGATGTCGACGCTGGACGAGACGCCGGAGCTCGACCTCACCATCGACGGCGCCGACGAGGTCGACCGGGAGCTTCGCCTGATCAAGGGCGGCGGCGCCGCGCTGCTGCGCGAGAAGATCGTCGCCGCGGCCTCGGCCCGCATGGTGGTGATCGCCGACGACACCAAGCTGGTCGAGCGCCTCGGCCGTTTCCCGCTGCCGATCGAGGTCGTGCCCTTCGGGCTCGAGGCGACGCGCCGGGCCGTGCTCGCGGCGATGGCGACCGCCGGCGCGCCGGGCGAACTGGTGCTGCGCCGCCGGCCGGACGGCAGCATCCTGCTCACCGATGGCGGCCACTCCATTCTCGATGCCCATCCCGGCGTGATCGCCGATCCGGAGCGGCTGGCGGCGGCTCTGTCCGCCATTCCGGGCGTGGTCGAGCACGGGCTGTTCCTCGGCCTCGCCAGCGCCGCCATTCTCGCCGGCAAGGATGGCCTGATCGTGCTGGGAAGCCTCGGCTGAAGCCCGGCCGCTGCGGTCTCGGGCCCGCCGCATCGCCTCGCCAAGGGCGCACGCGACGTCGCATCGCCGTAATATGGCTTTCCAGTCGGCACCGTCATGCTCTATGGAAACCCGCGATGCGCGTCTGCGGCATCGGCTCCTCCCGTGAGTCGGGCGGCGCCGGGCATGACCGGAACGTCAGGGATGGCTTGCCCCGCACGGCGCGGCCTTCCATTCACGAACACAGCGCGATGCGGCGCATGACGAAGGGGCTTTGCATGATCCGTCACCACCTTGCCGGCGCGGCCGTCAGCCTGGCGCTTTTGCTCGCCATGCCGGCTCAGGCGCAGACGGCAGCGCAGCCGGCGCAGCCCGACATTCCGCAGTCCTATCTCGAGGCCGGCCGCGACGTCGTCATCCTCTCGGGTCTCGCCGAGTCCTTCGAGGCGATCTATCTCGAGTTCCGCGAGCGCGTCACGCAGACGGTCGGCACCACCCGCCCCGAGGTCCGCAAGGACATGGAGCAGGTGATCGAGGACCTCCGGCCGGAAGCCGAGAAGAAGCGCCAGGAAATCATCGCCTCGGCCGCCTACATCTTCGCCAAGCGCATGAGCGAGGCCGACCTCAAGGAGGTCGCCGCCTTCTTCCGCTCGCCGGTCGGCCAGCGCTACAACGCCATGCGCCCGCGCGCGATCGACGAGATCTTTGCGCTGCTGCAGCCCTGGAGCCTCCAGACGAGCAATTTCCTGTTCGATCGCTTCAGCGAGGAAATGCGCAAGCGCGGCCACAAGCTCTGAGGCCGCAGGCCTCCTCGATCGACGCTGTCTTCGACACGCACTGCGACGCCGTCGGCCCCGCGCCGGCGGCGTTTTTGTGTTTCGGCGGGCCGCCGGGGCCGAGGCCTAGTTCTTGGGGCCGCTGCGGACAGGCCCGTCCCCGTCCACTGCAAGCGTGCCCTCGGGAGCAGTCGCGCGGGTGACCAGGACCGTCACGACCCAGAGCAGCGCGCCGAGCGCGATCAGCACGCCCGCGATCTGGTACTGGATGATGTCCCGGCCGGTCCAGGGGCCGGCGAAGAAGGCGCAGGCGAGGGCTCCGAGCACCGGCAGGAGCGTCGGCGTGCGGAAATGCGCGTGGCCGACCCCGTCCTTGCGCAGCACCAGCACCGCGACGTTGACGACGGTGAAGACGCAGAGCAGCAGCAGCGCCGTTGTCCCGCCCAGCGCCGGCACCTCGCCGACAAAGCCGATCAGGGCGAAGGCCAAAAGTGTCGTGAAGCCGATCGCGACGTAAGGGGTGTGCCGCGTGGCGTGAACCCGTCCGAGCACGGGCGGCAGCACTTGCTCGCGGCTCATCCCATAGACCAGCCGGCTCGCCATCAGCATGTTGATCAGCGCGCTGTTGGCGACGGCGAACATGGTGATGAATCCGAAGATCCAGATCGGGAAATTCGGCGCCCCCGCCTGGACGACCTTGAGCAGCGGCGTCTCGCCCTCGCCGAGCTGCTCCGGCGGCACCAGCGTGATCGCCGCGATCGAGACCAGCACATAGATCGTGCCGGTGATGACGAGCCCGGTCAGCAGCACCTTCGGGAAGATCCGGGTCGGGTTCTTGCACTCCTCGGCCATGTTGACCGAGTCCTCGAACCCCACCATCGCGAAGAAGGCCAGGGTTGTCGCCGCGATCACCGGCCAGAAGGCGCCGCCATCACCCGTCGCCTTGAAGGTCAGGACCCGCGACACGTCGCCCTGGCCGGCCGTGATCGCCATGGCGCCGATCACGATGACGATCAGCAGCCCCGTCAGCTCGACGCAGGTCAGGACCACATTGGCCTTCACGCTCTCGCCGACGCCGCGCAGATTGACCGCCGCCACCAGGGCCATGAAGCCGAGCGCCACCACGGTGATCCAGCCGGACCCCGAGAGGCCGAGGCCGAGCGCGCCCGAGAAATTGGCGGCGAAGGCGCGCGCGGCGGTCGAGGCCGAGGTGATGCCGGAGCACATCACCGCGAAGGCGACGATGAAGGTCAGGAAATGGATCCCGAAGGCCTTGTGCGTGTAGAGCGCCGCGCCCGCCGCCCGCGGGTATTTCGTGACCAGTTCGAGATAGCTGAACGCCGTCATCAGGGCGACGAGGAAGGCGAGCAGGAACGGCAGCCAGACCACGCCGCCGACCTGGTTGGCGACCTGCCCGGTCAGGGCATAGATGCCGGTCCCGAGAATGTCGCCGACGATGAAGAGCAGGAGGAGCCAGGGCCCCATCACCCGCTTGAGGCCGGGTTCGGTCGAGGGCGATGGGGCGGCGGGCGGAAGGCTGGGTTCGGTCATGAGGTCCTCGTTGCGGCTGGCCGCCTGATGAACACAGTCGCGCCGCATTTGTTCAGGCACAGGCCGTCTCGGATAGGCTGTCGCAGCATCACCAGCCTGATTCCGACCGGGGCGCACGCCCCGTGATCGTTCCAGGGCTCGATTGTTGAGGGCTCGCATGTTCGAGGATCGCATCGCCGTGACCGCCGCACCCGTTCTCGTCACCGGCGGCTCCGGCTTCCTCGCCGGCCACTGCATCCTCGCCTTGCTGCAGGCGGGGCACCGGGTCCGCACCACATTGCGCTCGCCCGCGCGGGAGGCCGGCCTGCGCGCCGCGCTCGCGGCGGCCGGCTGCGATCCGCTGGACCGGCTCGCGGTGGTGCAGGCCGATCTCCTGGCGGATGCCGGCTGGGGCCCTGCCGCGTCCGGCTGCTCCCATGTCCTCCACGTCGCCTCGCCGCTGTCGGCCGCCGCGCCCAGGCATGAGGACGAGCTGATCCGTCCCGCCCGGGAGGGCACCCTGCGGGTCCTGCGGGCCGCCCATGCCGCAGGCGTCGGCCGTGTGGTGCTGACCTCCTCCTTCGCCGCGATCGGCTATGGCCGCACCCTGGAGCGGCCCTTCACCGAGAGCGACTGGACGGACACGGGGGACGCCGATCTCGCCGCCTATCCCAAGTCGAAGACCCTCGCCGAGCGTGCGGCGTGGGAATACGTCGATGGCGAGGGCAGGGGGCTCGAGCTCGCCGTGATCAACCCCGTCGGCATTTTCGGGCCGCTGCTCGGCCCCGATCTGTCGGCCTCGATCCTGCTGGTGAAGAGCATGCTGGAAGGCCGCCTTCCGGCCGTGCCCCGCCTGATGTTCGGCGTCGTCGATGTCCGCGACGTCGCCGACCTGCACCTGCGGGCCATGACGCACCCGGCCGCCGCCAATGAACGCTTCATCGCCACCGCGGGCGACTTCATGACCATGCAGGAGATCGCGCTGGCGTTGCGCGAGCGGCTCGGCCCGGCCGCGGCCCGCGTCTCGACACGCGTGCTGCCGGATTGGCTGGTACGGCTCGTCGCCGTCTTCAGCGCTGCGGCGCGGCAGGCCGCGACGCCCGAACTCGGCCGCCGCAAGACCGCCTCCAGCGCCAAGGCGCAGGCCATGCTGGGCTGGGAGCCACGCCCCGCCGCCGCGGCACTGGCTGCGACGGGCGAGAGCCTGATCCGGCTCGGGCTGGTCGGCGGCGGCCGCCGGGCGGCCCTCAGTCCTCCGCAGCCTTGAAGCGGTTGAGCCCCTTCATCGCGAAGGGAGCGACCAGCGCGATGGCCGCGATGGCGAGCAGCGTCGCCGAGATCGGGTTCTCGAGCAGGATCATCGGGTCGCCCAGGCTGATCTGCAGCGCGCGGCGCAGCTGCGCCTCCGCCATCGGCCCCAGGATCAGCCCGACCACCATCGGCGCGACCGGATAGTCATACCGCCGCATCAGATAGCCGAGATAGCCGAACAGGAAGAGCATCCCGAGCTCGACCGGCGAGCTGTTGACCGCCATCGTGCCCATCGTGGCGAAGACGAGGATGCCGGCATAGAGCCAGGGCTGCGGCACGGCGAGCAGCTTCACCCACAGCCCGATCAGCGGCAGGTTCAGGATCACCAGCATGACGTTGGCAATGAAGAGCGACGCGATCAGGCCCCAGACCAGGTCCGGCTTCTCGGCGAAGAGCAGCGGGCCGGGGTTCAGCCCGTATTGCTGGAAGCCTGCCAGCATGATCGCGGCGGTCGCCGAGGTCGGCAGGCCGAGCGTCAGCAGCGGCACCAGGGTGCCGGCCGCCGAGGCGTTGTTGGCGGCTTCCGGCCCCGCGACGCCCTCGATCGCACCCTTGCCGAACTCCTCGGGATATTTGCAGAGCCTCTTCTCGGTCGAATAGCTCAGGAAGGTCGGCACCTCGGCGCCGCCGGCCGGCAGCGCGCCGATCGGGAAGCCATAGGCCGTGCCGCGCAACCAGGGCGCCCAGGAGCGCTTCCAGTCCTGCTTGCTCATCCACAGCGAGCCCTTGATCGGGATGATCTCCTCGGGATCGCGGAAGCGCTTGGAGGCGACGTAAAGCGCTTCGCCCACCGCAAACAGGCCGACCGCGAGCGTCGTGACCTCGATGCCATTGAGCAGTTCCGGCACGCCGAAGGTGAGCCGCGCCTGGCCGGTCAGCTTGTCGATGCCGACGAGGCCGAGCGTGATGCCGAGGAACAGGCTGGTGAGGCCGCGCAGCGGGGAATCGCCGAAGGTCGCCGAGACCGTGACGAAGGCCACGATCATCAGCGCGAAATAGTCCCAGGGGCCGAACTTGATGGCGACCTCGACCAGCCACGGCGCGAGGAAGGCGAGACCGATCGTGGCGATCAGGCCGGCGACGAAGGAGCCGATCGCGGCCGTGGCGAGGGCGGGGCCGCCGCGTCCGGCCTTGGCCATCTTGGAGCCTTCGAGCGCGGTGGCGAGCGACGCGCTCTCACCGGGCGCATTGAGCAGGATCGCGGTCGTCGAGCCGCCATACATGCCGCCGTAATAGATGCCGGCGAACATGATCAGAGACCCGGCCGGGTCGAGTTTGAAGGTCACCGGCAGCAGCAGTGCCACCGTCAGGGCCGGGCCGATGCCCGGGAGAACGCCGACCGCGGTGCCCAGGAAGACGCCGACGAGGCAGAAAATCAGCTTGGACGGCTCGAGGGCGACCCCGAAGCCGTTCATGAGCGCGAGCAGGGTATCCATGGCTGGCGCTCCTCAGAGAAACAGGCGTTCGAGAGGACCGAGCGGCAGCAGCAGGGTCAGGAGCTTGGCGAAGACGAGGAAGATCACGAGGCCGAGCACGAAGCCGATGGCCGCGTCGACCGCCAGGGCGCGCCGCCCGAAGCCGCGCGCCGTGCTGGCGAAGAGGATGGTGATGGCGATCACGAACCCGCCGCCCAGCGCGATGCAGCCGATCAGTCCGGCGAGGCCGCCGGCGATCCACAGGAGCGCCCCGCGATCGGCCTCGTCCGGCTTCGGCAGGCCGCCGCGGAACGCGACCACGAGGTGGGAGAGCCCGAGAATGACAAGACCGACGCAGGCCACCATCGGCATCGCCGTCGGCCCGAGCCCATAGTTCGAGGTGATCGTCTGCTGGGAGGCATCGTAATAGACCACCCCCGCCAGCGCGAGCAGCAGCAGGCCGACGATGAGGGCGGGCCTGTCGGCGCCGCGTGCCGGTGTATCGTTCGTCATGGCGGGTCCATCATCGGCTGATCGGGCAGCGAAGCGCTGCGGAGGCAAAAAAGGGGGCCGCTCGCCGGCCCCCTCATCATCGATGGCGTGAAGCCGGCCTCACTTCACCAGGCCGACATCCGTCATCACCTTGGCGACGCGGATCTGCTCCGCCTTCAGGAAGGCGTCGAAATCGGCGCCGCCGAGATAGGCGTCGTCCCAGCCGCGGGCCTTCAGGACTTCGGCCCACTCCTTCGACTTGACCATCTTGCCGATCGCCTCCGAGAGGACCTTGGTCTGGTCGGCGGAGAGGCCGGGAGGGGCCACGACCGAGCGCCAGTTCATCAGCTCGAGATTGACGCCGCCCTCCTTCAGGGTCGGGGCGTCGGGCGCATTGGCCAGGCGCGCGGAGGACGACACGCCGACGACGCGCAGCTTGCCGGCCTTGATCTGGCCCTCGAACTCGCCATAGCCGGAGATGCCGGCGGTGACGCGCCCGCCGAGCATGGCGGCCAGAGCCTCGCCACCGCCCGAGAACGGGATGTAGTTGATCTTCTTCGGGTCGCCGCCGGCGGCCTCGGCGAAGAGCGCGGCCAGGATGTGGTCGGCGCCGCCCGCCGAACCGCCGGCCCAGGTCACCTTGGCCGGATCGGCCTTGACGCGCTCGGCCAGGTCCTTGGCGTTCTTGATCGGCGAGTCGGCGGGCACGACGATGACCAGCGCCTCGGCGGTCAGCCGGGCGATCGGCGTCACTTGCGACAGGTTCACCGGCGACTTGTTGAGCAGGATCGCGCCGACCATCACGAAGCCGTTGACCATCAGCTGCGAGCCGTCGCCCTTGGCGCCGATGAGCTGGGCCAGGCCGATCGTGCCGCCGGCGCCCGTCACGTTGTTGACCTGGACGCTCTTGGCGATGCCCGAAGCGGTCAGCGCCTGCTGCATCGAGCGCGCCGTTCCGTCCCAGCCGCCGCCCGGCGCGGCGGGCGCCATGATCTTCAGCTCGAGCTGGGCAAAGGCGGCCGTGGAGAGCCCGGCAACGGCGACGGCGACGAGGGCGCCGCGCTTGAGAATGGATGACAACATGGTGTTCCTCCGCTCGCGGATTGGCCCGCGCGATTATTGGGTGACGCCGCCAGTGGCACTTCGCCGCGTCCGCCGTCAATTGCGCCTGATTGAACAATCGGGAGTCAAGATATTTCGCGGCTGCGGCATGGCTAAGCCGCGATCGGGGCCCGCGAAGCGCGAAGCACTGGTGGGACCCGGTGCGATGGCGTAATCGCTGCGCCATGAATCTCAGCGTTCTTCCCGCCGCGGACCTGCGGCGCATCGATGGACCCGTCCCGGCGAGGCTGGCCGCACTCGGCAGCGCTCTGCTGGTCGCCATGCCGCTGGTGATGTGGATCGCGAACCGCTCCGCGCCGCTGGTGCTGGCGCTCGCCACGGTCGCCTTCGTCGCCGCAGGGCTGACGGCCGAGGGCTGGCGTCCCGCCTGGCGGCGCCTCGCGGCCATCCTGCGCAGCCCGATCGGGCTCGCCCTCGGCGGCTTCGCGCTTCTGGCCCTGGTCTCGCTGGCCTGGAGCCACCGCCCCGCTCAGGGGCTGGCCGCCTGGGGCGAATTCGTCCTGCCGATGGCGTGCGGCGCCGCGATCATGGCCTCGGGCCGGTTCCGCCCGGGCCGTCGCTTCGCGCGCGCGCTCGCCGGGGCGATCATCGTCGCGGTCGTCTTCATGATGGCCGAACTGGCCACTGGGCTGTCGCTGCGGGCGACGCTCGAGATCGGCCGGCATCAGAGCTTTATCTTCAACCGCCCGGTCCTGATCTGCCTGATGCTCTCGGCGGCGGCCTTCGCCCTGCTGCGCGGCGGGGCGGTCGCGACCCGATGGGACGCCGCTTGGCTCGGGCTGCTCGTCCTGGCCGTCGCCTGGGCCTGCTTCGGTTCCGAGAGCGGCGCGGCCGGGCTCGGCTTCCTCGTGATGGTCGGTGTCGGCCTGACGGCCCGGTTCGCGCCGCAGTTCGCGCTGGCGGCCGTCGCGGCGGGCTTTGCCGCCACGATGGCGCTGGCGCCGGTGGCGGGCCGCCTGGGGGATGCCGTGCTGCCGGCGTCCCTCCATGAGCGCCTCGCCAACTCCCACTCGCGCGACCGGGTCGACATCTGGCTCACCTTCGGCGAGGCGGCCCTGGCGCGGCCGCTGCTCGGCACCGGCTTCGGCACGTCGCCGACGCTCGACCGTCACCCCGTCGCCGCCGAGGTCTCGCCGCCCCGTCGCACCCTTCTGGCCGTCGGCCACCCGCACAATGCGCCGCTCCAGGCCTGGGTCGAGACGGGCGCGCTCGGCGCAGTGCTGCTGACCTTTGCCGGCCTCGCCTGCCTGGCGCGCCTGCGCCGGCTCGCGGCGGCCGATCTGGCGCCGCGGCTGGCGCTCTTCGCCGGCGCCTTCGCCGTCGCCTCGGTGGCGCATGGCGCCTGGCAGGGCTGGTGGATCGCGGCGCTCGCGGCCGCGGCCCTGTGGCTCTGTGCGCCGCCGCCCGTCCCCGCATCATCGCCAACCGAAGCTGAAGAGGCGCATCATGGCTGAGTTCGACGTCGATCTGTTCGTCATCGGAGCCGGCTCCGGCGGCACCCGCGCCGCCCGCATCGCCGCCGGCCACGGCGCCCGCGTCATGATCGCGGAGGAGGACCGCATCGGCGGCACCTGCGTCATCCGCGGCTGCGTGCCCAAGAAGCTCTTCGTCTATGCCAGCCGCTTCGCCGAGGACGTCGAGGACGCCGCCGGCTTCGGCTGGACGGTTCCGACGCCGAGCTTCGACTGGCCGACACTGCGCGACGCCGTCGCCAATGAGGTCTCGCGCCTGTCGGGGCTCTACCGCAAGGGCCTGAACGGCGCCGGGGTGACCATCCGCGAGGAGCGGGCCACCGTCGTCGACGCACACACGGTACGCCTCGCGAAGAGCGGAGAGACGATCCGCGCCCGCCATATTCTCGTCGCGACCGGCGGCTGGCCCGCGTTCGATCCGCCGATTCCCGGCGGCGAGCTCGGCATCTCCTCCAATGAGATCTTCCACCTGCCGAGCCTGCCCAAGCGCATGCTGGTCGTCGGCGGCGGCTACATCGCGCTCGAATTCGCCAGCCTCTTCGTGCGGCTCGGCGTCGAGGTCACGGTGCTCCACCGCGGCGACAACGTGCTGCGCGGCTTCGACGAGGACATCCGCAACCGCCTGCGCGATGCGCTCGACCATGCCGGCATCCGCTTCCGTCTCGGCTGCACGGTGGAGCGCATCGAGCTCCTCGCTGACGGCACCCGCCGTGCCCATTGCGCCAGCGGCGATCCGATCGACGCCGACGTGGTTCTGGTGGCGACCGGCAGGCGCCCCAACACCAGGGGGCTCGGCCTGGCCGAGGCCGGAGTGGCGCTCGGCCCGGTGGGCGAGGTTCTGGTCGACGCCGACTCCGCCAGCAGCGTGCCCTCGATCCACGCCGTCGGCGACGTCACCAACCGCGTCAACCTGACCCCCGTCGCGATCCGCGAGGGCCACGCCTTCGCCGACAGCACCTTCGGGAACAAGCCCTGGCGAATGGACCATGGCATGATCGCCTCGGCGGTCTTCACCACGCCGGAGATCGGCACGGTCGGCCTCTCCGAGGTCCAGGCCGCTGCCGCCGGCCAGGAACTGCGGATCTTCGAATCCGCCTTCCGGCCGATGAAGGCGACGATCTCGGGCCGTAACGAGCGCGTCTACATGAAGCTCGTCGTCGACGCGAAGACCGACAAGGTCCTGGGCGTCCATATCCTCGGCCATGATGCCGGCGAGATCATCCAGGCGGTCGCCATCGCCGTGACGATGGGCGCGACCAAGGCCGATTTCGACCGCACCATCGCGCTGCATCCCAGCGCCGCGGAAGAGCTGGTGACGATGCGGACGCCGCGGGCGGGCTGACCCGAGCCGGCGGGGGCGACGGCGTCTCCTGCGCCATCGTGAGCCGTCGCGGCGCCCGGCTGCTCTTCGAGGGCGAGGATATCGGCCGCAGCGATATCGCGCCGGCCCGTCCCGGGGCAGGCGCGCAACGCCCGCCATTGGCGTTGAATCGGCGCTCGAGCCGGTTGAACCACCGCTTCATCGCCTTCACGCGCGCTGCGATGAACCGGAATCGATCTCTCAGCCGCTGCCGGCAAGCGGCTGAGCCGATTCAGCTTTCGCTAACCATGGCGCCTTCGCGCCCGTCTCCGCCGGCCTCGCTCGCCATGGTGGCCTTCGCCGCGCCTTGGGTGTATAGGCGCGCCTTCGCGCTTACGAACGAGTTAACCGGCGCGGAGTGAAGTCAGGAGCAGGACCCATGTCGGAGCGGTGGACGCCCGAGAGCTGGAGGGCCAAGCCCGTCCAGCAGATTCCGGATTATCCGGACCAGGCAGCCCTGAGGGCGGTCGAGCAGCAGCTCGCCGGCTTTCCGCCGCTCGTTTTTGCGGGTGAGGCGCGCAAGCTGAAGAAGGCGCTCGCGAAAGTCGCAAGCGGCGAGGCCTTCCTGCTCCAGGGCGGAGACTGCGCCGAAAGCTTCGGCGAGCACTCGGCCGACAACATCCGCGATTTCTTCCGGCTCTTCCTGCAGATGGCGGTGGTGCTGACCTTCGCCGGCGGCTCGCCCGTGGTGAAGGTCGGGCGCATCGCCGGCCAGTTCGCCAAGCCCCGCTCGGCTCCGACCGAGACGATCGGCGGCGTCGAGCTGCCGAGCTACAAGGGCGACATCGTCAACGACAACGCCTTCACGCCGGAAGCGCGCACGCCCGATCCGCGCCGCCAGCTCGAGGCCTACAGACAGTCGGCGGCTACGCTCAATCTGCTGCGCGCCTTCGCCACGGGCGGCTACGCCAACCTCGACAACGCGCATCGCTGGATGCTCGGCTTCGTCAAGGATGCCCCGGCCTCCTCGCGCTACAACGAGGTCGCCGAGCGCATCACCGAGGCGCTCGACTTCATGCGCGCCATCGGCATCGACCCCGAGACGCATCCCGAGATGCGCTCGACCGAGTTCTACACCAGCCACGAGGCGCTGCTGCTCGGCTACGAGCAGGCCATGACCCGCGTCGATTCGACCACGGGCGACTGGTACGACACCTCCGGCCACATGGTCTGGATCGGCGACCGCACGCGCCAGCTCGACCATGCCCATGTCGAGTTCTTCCGCGGCATCCGCAACCCGATCGGGTTGAAGTGCGGCCCCTCGACCACGGTCGACGGCCTGCTCAAGCTGATCGACGTGCTCGATCCGCAGAACCAGGCCGGCCGCCTGACGCTGATTGGCCGCTTCGGCGCCGACAAGGTCTTCGACACGCTGCCGGCCCTGGTGCGCGCCACCAAGCGGGAAGGGCGCAACGTCGTCTGGTCCTGCGACCCGATGCACGGCAACACCGTCAAGGCCGCCAGTGACCGAGGTGAAGAACTTCTTCGCGGTGCATCAGGCGGAAGGCACCCATGCCGGCGGCCTGCATCTGGAGATGACCGGCAAGAACGTCACCGAATGCACCGGCGGTGCGCGCGGCATGACCGATGCCGATCTGAACGACCGCTACCACACGGTCTGCGACCCGCGCCTCAATGCCGAGCAGGCGCTGGAACTCGCCTTTCTCGTCGCCGAACTGGTCAAGCGCGAGCGCGCCGGCCGGGCGCGCCCGGAGGTCGAGGCGGCCGAGTGAGACGCCACCGTCCGGGGGCTGAAACAGGAAAGCCGGGGCGCGCCGCCCCGGCTTTTTTCATGTCGGACGAATGCTGCGGCGTCAGAACTTCAGCGCGGCGGCGACACGGCCGGTGTTGATCGTCGTGGTGGTGCCCTCGACATCGGCGAAGCGGATGATCTGGTATTCCGCGCGCAGGAACAGGTTTTCGGTGAGCGCCATGTCGATGCCGCCGCCGGCGGTGAGGCCGAAGCCGTACACATTGCGCCGGGTGGCGCCGACGCGCAGAGGATAACCAGCGGCCACGACATTGTTCTCGATGGCGCCGGTGATCGCGTTGGTGCGGGTAAAGCGCCAGGTCGCATCGATCGTCGAGGTCGTGTCGAAACGGCCGACGGCACCGCCGATCGTGGCGAAGGGCATGATCCGGCCATAGGCCCAGCCCATCCGGATGCGCGCGGTGGCGTAGTCCTTGAGCTCGGCTCCCTGCCGTGTCGTCAGGGTGTAATCGTTGATCGTGCCATCGGATGTCGTGGAGCGGCGCCCGATGAAGTCGCTGATCAGATATTGGTGGCCCGACTTGGTGTAGTCCGCCTCCAGGCCGAGGATCACGTCGCCGAAGGCGAAATTGTAGCCGGCGAAGCCGAAGAACGTCGATCCGCTGTCGGTCTTCGATGGCAGATTGCCCACCAGATTGCCCATGTTCACCTCGCTGCCGAGCAGGGTGTTGCGATAGGCGAAGTTGGCGAGGTTCTGCAGCCCGTTGCCCGGCTCGAACTTGGTCGAGGACACACCGGCGCCGCCACCGACATAGAAGCCGGACCAGTTCATGCGGCTGTCGAATTCTGGCGCGGGCGGCGCGTCGTCGATCTGGGACCCGCGCAGGACGGGGTAGTCTGCCGCCTGGGCCGGCGACAGGGCACCGAGCGTGCAGGCTGCGAGGGCGGCGAGGGCGAGGCTTCGGCCCGGTCGATGGGTCTGGCGGGTACGCATGGTCGCTTCTCCGAACGACGGCCGGCAGTCTTGCAGGAGCGGCTCGTATCCCATTCATGACCGCTTAACCCTAACGTGAGGTTAAGCGCGGCCGCAGGCCGGCCTGCGCCGCGGCGTTGCCCGGCCGGGCGCGTCGCGCTACAGCCCGGCCATGACCGAAAGCTCCTTTCGCCTCGCCCTCGCGCAAGCCAACGCCACTCTCGGGGACGTCGCGGGCAATGCCGACCTCGTCCGGGCCGCGCGCCGCGAGGCGGCGCTGGCCGGCGCCGATCTCGTCCTGTTTCCCGAGCTGATGCTGGCGGGCGGGCGGGCCCCCGGGCTCGCGCTCCTGCCGGCGTTCCAGGACGCCTGCCGCCGCACCTGCGAGGGGCTCGCGCGCGAGACGGCCGATGGCGGCCCCGCGGTTCTGCTCGGCCTGCCCTGGGTCGAGGAGGGGCGGATCTACAACGCGCTCGCCCTGCTCGACGGCGGCGTGATCCAGGCGGTGCGCTTCAAGGTCCGCCTCGGCGCGGAAGGCGACGACGACGAGGCGAGGGTGTTCTCACCGGGTCCGTTGCCGGGGCCGGTTCCGTTTCGCGGGCGGGTCCGCCTGGGGCTGGCGATCGGCGCCGACATCGCGGATGAGGAGGTGGCCGAGTGCCTGGCGGAGACGGGCGCCGAGATGCTCCTCGTCGCCGCGGCCTCGGCCTTTCGCCGCGGCATCGGTGATATCCGCATGAACGCGGCCGTCGCGCGCGTCGTCGAGACGGGGCTGCCGCTGGCCTGGCTCAACGCCGTGGGCGGGAAGGACGAGCGGGTCCTCGACGGCGCCTCCTTCGCGCTCGATCACGAGCGGAACCTGACGCATCAGCTGCCCGCCTTCGCGGAGGCGCTCGCGGTCATGGCGTGGCGGCGCGAGCGCGGCGCCTGGCGCTGCGAAGCAGGGGAGATCGCGACGGTGCCGACCGCAGACGCGGCCGATTACGCCGCCTGCGTGCTCGGCCTGCGCGACCATGTTCGCAGGACGGGCTCGGCCGGACTTCTGCTCGCACTCGGCGGGCCGGACGCTGCGCTCGCAGCCGCGATGGCGGTGGACGCCGTCGGGCCGGAGCGCGTCCGCGCGGTCGTGATGGCCATGTCCGACACGGAGGATCGGGGCGCGGCGGACAGTCGAGCGGTCGCCCAGGCCCTCGGCATCCCCTGCCGCCTGGTGCCGGCCGCGCCGCTGGGCGCGCTGCTGGCCGAGACGCTGGGCGCGGGCATCGAGGCCGCGACCGGGGCCGCCGCCGCCCGCGGTGCCCTGCTGACGGCGCTGGCGGCGCAGGAGAACCTCACCCTCCTGACCGATGCGGACGCGGCCGGCTCCCTGCGGGTCGATGCCTTCGATCCGGTGAAGCCTTTCTCGGCGACCGAGATCGCCCGCCTCTGCGAGTTGCGCCAGCGCTGGAAGCCTGCGGGGTCGCTCGGGCCGGATGGGGCGATCGTCCCGGCGGCCTGGCTCGCGCAGCGTCCCGATCCGCAGCGGGATGAAATCCTGTCCGCGCTCGGGCAGGGCCGGCGTGTCGCCGAGATCGTCGCGGACGGACATGCTCGCGAGACGGTGATGGCGCTTCAGGAGGAGCTGCGCCGCACGCGGAGCCGGGCGCCCTCTGCCGCCGCCGGCGTCAGCCTGACGGCCGCGGGGCCGCGCCAGCCGCGGCGCCACGGCTTCGTCGACTGCGGCGAGCCGGTCCATCAGCCGGACGCCGCGCTGGTCCGCGGTGTCGGCCGCAGCGGCGGCGAGAGCATCGATTTCTGAGGCCGGCTGGCCCGTGCCTCAGTGAATGGCCGCCGGTCCGGCGTCGCCCTTGTCGTGGCGACCGAAGCGGTCGACCATCGTCGCGCTGGCCTCGTTGAGGCCGAGCACCTCGACCTCCGCACCGTTTTTGCGGAGGCGCAGCACCACCTTGTCGAGCGCGCCGATGGCCGAAATGTCCCAGAAATGCGCATGGGTCAGGTCGATGGTGACGCGCGCCGGGCGGTCCTCGAAGGAAAAGCCGCGTAGGAAGCTCTCGACCGAGGCGAAGAAGATCTGGCCGCGCACCACATAGGTCGCAGCCGTGCCGTCCGCGCTGTCGCGCTTCTCGACGGCGACGAGGCGCGCGACCTTGCCGGCGAAGAAGACGCCCGAGAGCAGCACGCCGACGAGCACGCCCTTGGCGAGGTCATGCGTCGCCACCACGGTCGTCACCGTCGCCAGCATGACGATGGAGGAGGTCAGCGGATTGCTGCGCAGGTCGAGGATCGAGCGCCAGGAAAAGGTGCCGATCGAGACCATGATCATCACCGCGACCAGCGCCGCCATCGGGATGATCCGGACGAGGTCGTCGAGCACGAGGATCAGGAAGAGCAGGAAGGCGCCGGCCACGAAGGTCGAGAGCCGGCCGCGCCCGCCCGAGGTCACGTTGATCACCGACTGGCCGATCATGGCGCAGCCGCCCATGCCGCCGATCAGCGCCGAGGCGATGTTGCTGGCGCCCTGGCCGTAGCATTCCTGGCTCTTGTTGCTGGTCGTCTCGGTCATGTCGTCGACGATCTGCGCCGTCAGCAGGGACTCCAGGAGCCCCACCGCCGCCAGCGCGACCGAATAGGGAAAGATGATCCGCAGCGTCTCGAAGGTCAGCGGCACCTGGGGCAACGCGAAGATCGGCAGCGTCGAGGGCAGTTCGCCGAGATCGCCGACGGTGCGCAGATCCAGGCCGAGACCCCAGGCCAGCGCCGTCAGAACGGCGATGGCGACGAGCGGCGAGGGGATCGCCCTGGTCACATAGGGGAAGAGATAGATGATGCCGAGCCCGGCCGCGATCATCGCATAGGTCAGCGTGGGCACGCCGATCAGTTCCGGCAGCTGCGCCATGAAGATCAGGATCGCGAGCGCATTGACGAAGCCGGTGATGACCGAGCGCGAGACGAAGCTCATCAGGCGCCCCAGCCGCAGCGCGCCCGCGCCGAGCTGGATCAGCCCCATCAGGATCGTCGCGGCGAAGAGATAGGGCAGGCCGTGCTCCTTGACGAGCGTGACCATGAGGACGGCCGTGGCGGCGGTCGCGGCCGAGATCATGCCGGGTCGCCCGCCGACGAAGGCCGACACGCAGGCGATGGCGAAGGAGGCGAAGAGCCCGACCTTGGGATCGACGCCGGCGATCACCGAGAATCCGATCGCCTCGGGGATCAGCGCGAGCGCCACGACGATGCCGGAGAGGACGTCCCCCCGGATGTTGGAGAACCATTCACGGCGATAGGCGGAGAAGCGTGTCATGAAAAAACCCATAGCGATCGAAGCCCGCGGCCGACGCAGGCTTCAGGGGGGATCGGCAGTTGGGTTGTCCGGCGGATCGGCGGCCGGAAGAGCCACCCGGATTTTCACCGGGTCCGGTCGAATGCGATCACTCAGCCATGGATCATGCTGCGCTGCAATGGCTCGAATTGCGTCGCACCATGCTCCCCGCACATGACTCGAGGGGCGATTGTCGCTGCCGGCCAAAAGCGCCATAAGCGCGGCCATGACCAGCCCCGCGCCTTCCCGCCCGCCGCTCCTGCGCTTCGCGCCCTCGCCGACGGGCTATCTGCACATCGGCAACGCCCGCTCGGCCCTGTTCAACGGGCTCTATGCCCGGCGCCATGCCGGCCGCTTCATGCTGCGCTATGATGACACCGATCTTGCCCGCTCGAAGCCGGAATATGCCGCTGCCATCGCCGAGGATCTCGCCTGGCTCGGCATCACGCCTGATCTCGTCATCAGCCAGTCGCAGCGCCTCTCGCTCTACGATGCCGCGGCGGAGGATCTGCGGGCCGCAGGCCGGCTGTATCCCTGCTACGAGACCGCCGACGAGCTCGACCGGCGCCGCAAGCGCCAGCTCGCCCGCGGGCTGCCGCCGATCTACGATCGCGCCGCGCTGAAGCTCACCGCCGAGGACCGGGCGAAGCTCGAGGCGGAAGGCCGGCGGCCGCATTGGCGCTTCCTGCTGGAGCCGCGCGTCGTCGCCTGGACCGACCTGATCCGTGGCGATGCCCATGTCGACTGCGCCTCGCTCTCCGACCAGGTGCTGATCCGCGAGGACGGCACCTATCTCTACCATCTGCCCTCGGTGGTGGACGATGCGGCGACCGGCGTGACCCACATCATCCGCGGCGAGGATCACGTCACCAATACGGCGGTCCACATCCAGATATTCCAGGCGCTGGGCGCGGCGCTGCCGGCCTTCGGCCACCACAACCTCCTGACCACGGCGAGCGGCGAGGGGTTGTCCAAGCGCCTCGGCCATCTCTCGCTGCGCGGCCTGCGCGAGGCCGGCGTCGAGCCGCTGGCGGTGGCGGCGCTGGCCACTTTGACCGGCTCCTCGGATGCGGTGCGCCCGGTGGCGAGCCTCGACGAACTGGCGGGGCTGGTCGATCTCGCCCATGTCTCGCGCGCGCCGGCCAAGTTCGACGAGCACGACCTCGACACGCTCAGCGCCCGCACCCTGCACCAGCTGCCCTATGACGCCGTGGCGTTCCGTCTGGCCGAGATGGGCGTCGATACCAGCGAACGCTTCTGGCTCGCGATCCGCGGCAATCTCGGCAAGCTCGACGAAGCCCGCCTCTGGGACGATGTCGTGCGCGGGCCGATCAGGCCGGTGATCGCCGATGCGGACTTCGCCGCGACCGCGGCCGCCTTGCTGCCGCCCGAGCCCTTCGACGCGACGACGTGGAAGAGCTGGACCGGCGCGGTCGCGGCCGCGACCGGCGCCAAGGGCAAGGCCCTGTTCATGCCGCTGCGCCAGGCGCTCACCGCGCAGGACCATGGCCCGGAGCTGGCGGCGCTGCTGCCACTGATCGGGCGGGACAAGGCGCTGCGGCGGCTCAGGGGCGAGAGCGCCTGAAGGACTGTCATTCCGGGGCGAGCGCGCAGCGCTCGAACCCGGAACCCATGACGTGGTGAGCCCTATGCCGGTCGTCGGACGCGTGTCACCCGGTCGTGGGTTCCGGGTTCGGGCCTGACGGCCCGCCCCGGAATGACAGCTCAATCGTGCCGGTGCATCGCCGACTGATGCTTGGTGTCGCGCATCGTCGAGTAGACCAGCAGCGACAGGAAGATCACGCCGGCCAGGTAGTAGAAGAACCACTGCTCGTGGCCCTGCTGCTTGAAGAACAGCGCGATCGCCGGCGCGGTGCCCCCGAAGATCGAGACCGTCAGGGCATAGGGCACGGCGACGCCGGTCGCGCGGATCGCGGTCGGGAACAGCTCCGCCTTCACCACCGCATTGATCGAGGTGTAGCCGGCCACGAAGACCCAGGCGCCGGAGATCAGCAGGAAGGCGACCCAGGGCGATTTGGTGCCCGCCAGCGTCGTCAGCAGCGGCACGGTCAGGAGCGTTCCCGCGACGCCGAAGAAGATCAGCAGCGGCTTGCGGCCGATCCGGTCCGAGATCGCGCCATAGATCGGCTGCAGGATCGCGGCGAAGATCAGCGAGCCGGCGATGACATAGGTCGTGGTGATGTCGGAGAAGCCGGCGGTCTGCCGCACGAAGGTCTGCATATAGGTCGTGAAGGTGTAGAAGGCCGCGGTGCCGCCGGCGGTCAGCCCGACCACGATCGCGACCTCGCGCGGATAGCGCATCAGGCCGCGGATCGAGCTTTCGCGCTTCACCGGGCTCTTGTTGGCCTCCATGAAGGACTCCGTCTCGTGCATGTGGCGGCGCATGAACATCGCCGTGACGGCCAGCAGCGCGCCGATGACGAAGGGAATGCGCCAGCCCCAGGCAACGAGCTGCTCATGCGTCAGGAAGACGTTCTGGAGCAGCAGCAGGACGAGGATCGCGGTGAGCTGCCCGCCGATCAGCGTGACGTACTGGAAGCTCGAATAGAAGCCGCGATGCTCGGGGTCGGCGATCTCGGAGAGGTAGGTTGCGCTCGCGCCGTATTCGCCGCCGAGGCTAAGACCCTCGATGATGCGCGCCAGAGCCAGCAGGGCCGGCGCCGCGAAGCCGATCGTCGCATAGGTCGGCGTCAGCGCGATGATCAGCGAGCCGAAGCACATCATCAGCACGGAGATCGTCAGCGACAGTCGGCGCCCGTAGCGGTCGGCCAGATGGCCGAACAGCCAGCCGCCGAGCGGGCGCACGATGAAGCCCGCCGCAAACAGCGTCGCCGCATTGAGCTGCTGCACCACGGGATCGCTGGAGGGGAAGAAGGCCGGCGCGAAATACAGCGAGAAGGCCGTGTAGGCGTAGAAATCGTACCATTCGACGAGATTGCCGACGGAGCCGACGAAAATGGCCTTGAGGCGCCGTTTTGCGTCGGCGAATTCGATCGGACGCGGGTGCGGCTGGGATGTCGCGAGGTTGGACATGGCGGTCTCCGGCGCGGGAGCCGCCAAGGCTGCCTTCGACGACGGGCACGATGCGGTCGGGGAGGCGGTTCCGGTCGGCTCGCCCGATGAGGGGGGCGTCCGACCTTCTATCGCGCTGTCGTTGTCATGCGTCCACAGGGTGCGCAGGATAATTCTGCGCGACAGAAATGCGTTGGACGCATGGATTGACCGACCCGATCCGGTCAGGGCCGGATGGTGGCGTTTCCGAGATTCGGCGCCAGGTTGGGCGCGACGATCCGCACCGTGCGGCGCTCGCCGGTCACGCTCTGGGTCTCGCGCTTGAGCCCGTCGCCCTTGTCGAGGACGCGCTCGCCGACGGTGGCCGGGCCGACGCCGGCGGATTCCGTGCCGGCCGTGGGCGAGTTCTCGGACGGCATCGGCTTCTCGTCGGGAATCTCGACCGCTGCCGGTTGCGGTGCCGGCGCCGCGCCACGGCGCCGCGGATCGGGTTTCGCATCCTTCGGTCGCGCGGGTTCCGTCGCCTTCGGACGCGAGAGTTCCGCTGCGCGCTGCTCGGTGACGATGACGTCGCCCTTGCGCTTGTCCAGGAGGTACTCGGCGTCCTTCAGCGCCTGGGCCCAGCTCTGGCCGGGCGCGCGGCAGGTGCAGGCGGCGTCGAAGCTGCGCTGGTACTTGCCGGCATTGGGCAGCGAGGCATAGGGCTGCCCGGTCGAGCGCGCGACCGCGTTCTGGATCTCGCCGCCATTGGTCATGCCATAGGCCAGGGTCTGTGTGCCCGGGCAGAGCGCCTGGCACATCTCGTCCGAGCTGTCGCGTCCGCCGGGGTTGTTCGCGAGCGGGAAGAAGAAGCCGTCGCAGGTCCGCACGCAGACGGTCTGCGGCCCGCCGAGGCGCGGCTTTTCCGGCTCGAGCGGCTGCTCGGGGTCGAGTTCCGGCAGGGTCGAATCGATTTCGCCGCGGCGCGGCTCCAGGCCGAAGATCGTCTCGAAGAAGCCGCGCTGCTGCGGCGCCCGGCAATTGGCGTTGATCGCGGCCACCAGCTGGGCCCGACGCTGCTCGACCGCGCCGCCCTGGGCCATCTGCTGCAGCCGCGCATATTGGCCCTGCAACTGGCCGATCTGCGCGCGCAAGCCCCCGCATTCGCGTGGTGGGCCTTCGCCGAAGAAGGTGAAGCCGCCGCGCTCGCATCCCATCGCGCGGTACTGGTTGGTCGCCTGGGCAAGCTGTGCGCCGACGCGCTGCGCCGTCTGCGCGGCGCGCGGATCGCCGCCGCCGCCCTGGCCCTGCAGGCTCGCCAGCTCCGAGCGCCAGGCACTGCAGGCGGGGGACTGCGCGACCGCGACGCCGCCCATGGCGCTCAGGGCCACGAGCGCCGCAACCAGGCGCAGGACGCGCCGCGGAAGGGAGGATCTCGATGTCATCGGGAGTCGGATCACGTCACCTGCTTGTCGGTCTCGAATGCCGGACGATCCTTGCCCCTGGCTGGCGGCTCGTCCCCGTCGCCGACAACAGCCTCCAAACGCGACGGAACTATGGAGCGATGCCCGCCGGGCACCGACGATGTCGGGTCCGCATGCCATATTCGCCCTCGCCGGGCAATCGCTGCGCCGCTTGCGCTCGTGGATCGAGAGGCGGTTGGCGTGCGCGCGCCGACTGTCTAGAAGGCTCGCACCCGCCCGCGCATGTCGCGCCGGCGTTGCGACCGGGCGATGCCGACATGACCCTTCCTCTGGCGCTGGAAGCCGCCTTCATCCCCGAACTGCCGAACTACTATCGCGGCAAGGTGCGCGAGAACTACGATCTTCCAGACGGTCGCCGCATCCTGATCTCGACCGACCGGCTGAGTGCCCCAGGTGCTGACCCAGACCGCGCGCCACTGGTTCGAGCAGACCGCCGACATCTGCCCCAACCATGTGCTCGAATATCCCGATCCCAACGTCGTCGTCGGCAAGCGCCTGGATATCCTGCCGGTCGAGATCGTGGTGCGCGGCTATCTCGCCGGCACCACCGGCACCTCGATTCTGACCATGTACAAGCAGGGCCTGCGCGCGATGTACGGGGTCACGCTGCCCGATGGCCTGCGCGACAACGAGCGCCTGCCCGAGGCGATCATCACCCCGACCAGCAAGGCCTTCGACGGCGGCCATGACGAGCCGCTCTCGGCCGCCCAGATCGTCGAGGAGGGGCTTTTGACCCGCGAGCAGTGGGACACGGTCAGCCGCTATGCGCTGGCGCTCTTCGCGCGCGGCCAGGCGCTCGCCGCGCAGCGCGGCCTGATCCTCGCCGACACCAAATACGAGTTCGGCACCGACACGGAGGGCACCATCCTGCTCGCCGACGAGATCCACACCCCCGATTCCAGCCGCTACTGGATGGCGGGCAGCTATGCTGCGCGGTTCGAGTTCGTTCGCAACTGGGTCGTCGCCCGCTGCGATCCCTACACGCAGGATCTGCCGCCGATCCCCGCCGAACTGATCGCCCAGACCTCGGACGTCTATGTCCGCGCCTTCGAGACCATCACCGGCCAGGCCTTCGTGCCGCCCCCGGCCGGCGAGCCGCCGCTGGAGCGCATCCGCCGCAACCTCGCGCGGTTCTTCTGACCCTCAGCCCTCGTCGTCGCGATAGCTGCCGGCGAGGTGGCGGCTGCGCTCGGTCAGGGTCGAGAGCACGCGCTCGAAGACCTTGAGCTCCTCGGGCGCGATGCCCTCCGTCCAGCGCGCCTGGAAGGCCAGCGCAAGCGGCACGATCTGGGCGTAGATCCGCTCTCCCGCCGCCGTCAGCGCGACGAAGGATTCGCGCCGGTCCTGGCGGTTCTCGGCGCGCGAGACGAGCCCCCGCTTTTCCAGCTCCGAGACCGCGCGCGAGACCTTGGTCTTGTGCATCTGCGCGAGCTCGCCGATGTCGCGCGAGGTCAGCTTGCCGAACTCGCCGAGCTGCGCCACCACCCGCCATTCGGGAATGCCGATGCCGAATTGCGCGTCGTAGATGCGCCCCAGCGCGCGCGCCGAGTGGAACGCCACGACATTGAGGCGATAGGGCAGGAACTGCTCCAGCCGGAGCGGCGTGTCCGGCTGGGAAGACGGGGGCTTCGTCGTCATCGGCTGGCAGAAGCCTCCCGTGGCCGGACGCTCAGCGCGCCTTCAGCCGGTTCATGAAGCTGTCGAAGGACAACTCCGCCACCTGCCACCAGAGCAGGTTCTCGCCGCGGAAGGCGACCATCGACTCGTAGCCCTTCTTGAAGTCCGCGCTCTTGGCCGAGGTCTCGGCGTAGTACTCGTCGGCCGCCTTCAGCGCCGCCTCCATCACCGGCAGCGGGAAGGGGCGCAGCTGCGCGCCCTGCGCCACGAGCCGACGCAGGCCGCCCGGGTTCACGAAGTCGTATTTGCCGAGCATCCAGTTGTTGGCCGCCTCGCAGGCCTGCTGGACGATCGCCTGGTAGTGCTTGGGCAGCTTGGCCCAGGCCTCCTTGCCGATGATCAGGTGCAGCATGGCGCCGCCCTCCCACCAGCCGGGATAGTAGTAGTATTTGGCGACGCGGATGAAGCCGAGCTTCTCATCGTCATAGGGGCCGACGAACTCGGCCGCGTCGATCGTGCCGCGCTCCAGCGCCGGGTAGACGTCGCCGGGCGCGATCTGGGTCGGCACCACGCCGAGCTTGGCCAGCACCGCCCCACCCATGCCGCCGATCCGGAACTTCAGCCCCTTCAGGTCCTCGACGCCCTTGAGCTCGTTGCGGAAGAAGCCGCCCATCTGGCAGCCGGAATTGCCGCAGGGGATCGAATAGGCGCCGAAGCGGTCGAGCACGCCGTTGACGATCTGCTCGCCCCCGCCGAAATACCACCAGCTGTGCTGCTGGCGGGCGTTCAGGCCGAAGGGGATGCCGGTGCCGAGCCCCAGCGTCGGGTCCTTGCCGATGTAGAAATAGGTCGGCGAATGCGCGCATTCGACCGTGCCGGAGGTGACCGCGTCGAGCGCCTGCAGGCCCGGCACGATCTCGCCGGGCGCGAAGACCTGGATCTGGAACTTGCCGTCGGTGGCGTCGCTGACGAGCTTGGAAAACTGCTGCGCCGTGCCGAAGATCGTGTCGAGCGACTTCGGGAAGCTCGAGGTCAGCCGCCACTTCACCTCGGGCTGCGACTGCGCGATCGCGGGCATGGCGACCGGGGTCGCGGCGGCGGCCAGAGCCCCTGTTTTCAAAAAGTCGCGGCGTTTCATAAGGTGATCCTCCCACGGGCCTGTTCCGTCCTTATTGGCCCGTCAGGCGAGGAATGAAAAGACATGAAACTCGCTTCGCTCCAGCATGGCCGCGACGGCCGTCTTGTCGTGGTCTCGCGCGATCTGACCCGCGCCACCGATGCCTTTCCCGTGGTCCCGACGCTGCAGGCGGCGCTCGACGACTGGGAGCGTCTTGCCCCGCGCCTCGCCGATCTGGCGGAGGGGCTGGAGCATGGCTCGGTACCCTCGTTCCGCTTCCACGAGCATGACTGCGCCGCCCCCCTGCCGCGGGCCTTCGGGCGGCTGATCCTCGCCCGATCGGGCGAAGCGCCCGTCCCCGCGCGGTCCGCCGGGGCGCTGGGGCCGCGCCAGCCGGTGCGGGCGGTCGATGAGAGCACCGGTCTCGTCGCCGAGGCGGGCCTGGCCGTGATCGCGGGAGACGTTCCGGCGATGGCCGACCCGGCCCAGGCATCGGGCCTGATCCGGCTCGTGATGCTGGGCTGCCGGGTGATGGAGACGGTCGGCGGAGGCGGTGGTGCCGCGCAGGAGGTGGCCTGCAGCTTCTCGCCGGTCGTGGTGACGCAAGACGAGATCGGCTCCGCCTGGCGCGACGGGCGCCTCGACGTGCCCCTGCTGTGCCGGATCAACCAGCAGCCGCTCCAGCGCGGCGAGGCGGCCGGCGCCATCGCAGCGGGCAGCCTGCTGGCCCAGGCGGCCGCGCGGCAGGCGCTGCAGGCGGGGACGATCGTGGCCTGGGCCATCCCGATGCCGCAGGAGCAGCCGCTGCGCTTCGGCGACATCGTCCGCATCGAGATGAAGGACGCCACTGGCCATTCCATCTTCGGCGCGATCGAGCAGGAGATCCTGCCGGCCGGGTGAGGGAAACCCTCGCGCGGTCCCCGCGTCGGAGAGCTTGGCGTCCGAGGGCTTGGCGTCATAGCGCTTGGCGCCTGCCGGGCCGCCGGTTACCCTGCGCGCAACCGCCAAGCCCGCTGCGAGAGCCGACGCCTGATGATCGACACCGTCGCCTTCTATCCCGAGACCGTCCCGCTCGCCGTCTTCGTCTGGGGGCCGGTGCTGGTGATGATCCTGTTCTGGGCCGCGGGCATCTGGTCCAGCCGCCAGGGCGTGCCGCGCATGCTCGAGAACGACTGGGACGGCTACAACGCGGCCGATGTCGAGAAGCTCTTCGCGATCTATGGCGAGACGCACCGCGCCCGCTACCGCAACCGGGTGCTGCCGGCCGATGTCGCCTTCGCCTTCACCTACGCCATCGTCGGCGCCATCCTGATCGCCGGCCTCTCGATGCGCGGGCAGCCCTGGTGGGTGGCGGCGCTCTGTGGTGGCGGTTGGCTGCTCGGCGGCCTCAGCGATGTCGTGGAGAACCTCGCGGTCGCCCGGCTGCTCGACAAATACCCGAAAGTCGAGGCGGGCGACGTCGCCTTCGCCAGCCGTGCGACGCAGATCAAGCTCGTGCTGTTCCTGCTCGGCACCGTCGGCGCCATTGCCGCGGCCTATCTCGCCTTCAAGCCGCTGGCGGCCTGAGCCGCCTCGGGCTCTGGCGCGCACGCTGCACGGCAACCATATCTGGCGCGGGGCACTCGGCCCCGGGAGAGACGCTGCCATGAAAGCCATTGTCGCCGCTTTGGTCGCAGGGACCCTCGGCCTCGCAGCCCTGGCGACGCCGGCCGCCGCGCAGGAAGACCTGATCTTCAAGAAGTCCACCGTCTGGAAGATGCTGACGCCGGACCACAAGCTCGCGGTCTACGGGATCGACGATCCGATCGTCGAGGGCGTGGCCTGCCACTACACCGTCCCGGAAAAGGGCGGCGTCGCCGGCATGTTCGGCGTCGCCGAGGAGGTCTCCGAGATCTCGCTCGCCTGCCGCCAGATCGGACCGATCCGGTTCAAGCAGAAATCTGAGCAGGGCGACGTCGTCTTCCGCGAGCGCCGCTCGCTGATCTGGAAGAAGATGCAGATCGTCCGCGGCTGCGACGCCAAGCGCAACGTCCTGATCTACATGGCCTATTCCGACAAGCTGATCGAAGGTTCGCCGCAGAACTCGACCTCGACGGTGCCGATCATGCCCTGGGGCGGCGTCGGCGAACCGGCAAAATGCGCCGACTGGATCAAGTGAAGGTAAGCCTTGGGCACGGCCTGCCTTCGCTTCGTTCTGCAAGCTGTGGATCCGGCTCTCGGCTGTCCGATCCTCGAAGCGCAATTCTCGCTGGAGACGATCGAGCCGCTGGTCGCCATATTTGGTGATGAGGTGGGGGACGTGCTCAACGGGGCCATCTGGGAGCTTGATGCCTCAGATCTGGAGCGCCTTTCGGCGGTGGTCGGCTTCGTGTTTCCTCGCCAATTCGGCGAAGTCCGGCTTGTGGAGTGGAGCACTCTTCGTGCCGTGCCTTACCTGATCCATACGGAATTCGAGCTGGCGCTGATGCTCGAAGGCCGCAAACCATTCGCTGCCTTCGGCGATGCATATCCCAGCGACTGTTTTGAGGCGTTGATGGCCCTGTTCGACCCGTTTGTCGAAGAAGGCCGTTTCGTCCGGCGCATCATCGACCAGCCATTTCCGTCGCCGAAGCGCAATGCGTCAGGCGAGACGGTCGAAGGAATTCGATCCGTCTACTGCGCGCTTCGCGGAGAGGAGTGGCGGATCGAGGCTTGGATCGAGACGTGGAAAACGGCGGCGCTGTCGGGCTGGAACGAGGCGCTGGAGCGTCGCCAGGGCGAACTGCTGGGTTACACCGAATGGCAACGCGACTGGTGGGCCGCGAACCGCTGGGACGTGCTCAGCCGCCGCAGGTGATGACCAGCGGCTGCTCGGGCGTCCGGGCGGGCGCGGCCTTCGTCTTCGAGAGCGAGCCGGTGAAGTCCTCGCGCGAGGCCAGACCGAAGGAGCTCGCTTTGGCGAAGCCCTTGGCCTCGCACCAGGCATCGGCGACGATCTTGCCGCATTCCGCCTTGCTGGAGATGCAGTCGGCGACGCCGTAGCCGTCCCCGGCCGGGATCAGGAAGGTGCGCTGTTCGCTGGGCGCCGCGCTGGTGCGCGTCGTCGGCAGCACCGACAGGGACAGCCCGGCTCCGACGATCCCGAACAGGCCGACCAGGGCAACGGCGCGACGCATGGATGTGGTTTCCTCGTTCGGACGACGGGCGCTCAACCCTCGACTCACGAGGATGGTTCCGATCGGTTAAGATTTGAATAAAATGGCCCGCATCGGGCCCGGCCGCGGCAAAAGCGGGGCGCCCTCTTGACGGAAAGCGCGCGTGAAGGCAAGCGTGTCGGGATGACGCGGGCCTTCAACCCTATTTGCATGATTTGCCGCTAGCTTTCGCTGGCCGGCTGCTCACGTCCTCATCCTGAAACGGTAAAGACAGACAGCGCCCCGGCCAGCGGCCAGGATCGCCTTCGTTCGTTTTCGCCGTTTACCAGGATACTCCGTCGATGCCGCCGACCCTGAGGCTCTACAACACGCTGACCCGGACGAAGGAGGACTTCGTCCCCGTCGATGCCGCCAATGTCCGCATGTATGTCTGCGGGCCGACGGTCTACGATTACGCCCATATCGGCAATGCCCGCCCGGTCATCGTCTTCGACGTGCTCTACCGGCTGCTGCGGCACCTCTATGGGGCCGATCACGTCACCTATGCCCGCAACCTCACCGACGTCGACGACAAGATCAACGCGCGCGCCGCCCGCGATTTCCCCGGCCTGCCGTTGAACGAGGCGATCGCGAGTGTCACGGAAGCGACGACGGCGCAGTTCCATGCCGACATCGCCGCGCTCGGCTGCCTGCCGCCGGATGAGGAGCCCCGTGCCACCGACCATATCGGGCAGATGCAGGCGATCATCCACCGCCTCATCGCGCGCGGCGTCGCCTACGTCGCCGAGGAGCATGTGCTGTTCCATGTCCCGGCCGTGGCGCATCTGCGCGCCGCGCCGAAATACGGCGCACTCGCCCGCCGCCCGCTCGACGAGATGATCGCCGGCGCGCGGGTCGATGTCGCCCCGTACAAGCGCGATCCGATGGATTTCGTGCTCTGGAAGCCGAGCCGCGACGGCATCGATCCCGGCTGGCTCTGGCCGAACGGCGCGCCCGAGGGCATCACCCGTCCCGGCCGCCCGGGCTGGCACATCGAATGCTCGGCGATGTCGATGGCGAAGCTGCTCGAGCCCTTCGGCGGCGGGCTTGCCTGCGACGATCCGCAGAAGAACGTCTTCGACATCCATGGCGGCGGCATCGACCTCGTCTTCCCGCACCACGAGAACGAGATCGCCCAGACGCATGGCCAATATCTGGATGCACAACGGCTTCCTGCAGGTCGAGGGCGAGAAGATGTCGAAATCGCTCGGCAACTTCGTCACGATCAACGAACTGCTGAAAGATTGGACTGGTGAAGTCTTGAGACTGAATATGCTCAAGACGCACTACCGTCAGCCAATCGACTGGACTTTAGCAAGCCTTCGAGAAAGCGAGAATGAGATTGAAAGTTGGGCTTCGTCTCTTCTCGGTACGAAAGGCCAGCAGCGGCGACTAGTGGCAAATGCAGGAAATCAGCTTTCGCTCCCGTCCGACGCTATCGTCGAGGCACTCTCTGACGATCTCAATACACCCAAAGCGTTGGCCGAATTGAGGGGGCTTCAGAAGCGGTTACGGGCCGGTGATGAGTTGGCTTCGTATGAACTCGCTGATTCTACTCAATTTCTCGGGCTGCTGAATGTTGATCGGTTGCCGATCTACAACGATTTTACCGTGACCGTTGGCGCTCGACTGGCGCCCAGCGGCGCTCGTCCATTTATGAGAAGGTATAGGATTGCGGTTGCCAATCACGACCTAGAACGAGCGGGTGAGGCTAAGCGGGAATTGGCACGCTTCGGGATTGAGATGACCGTCAACCCCGAAACGGGCAATCACTCTGTCCAGTTCCACGCGTCGGCACCAAACAGCGACAACGTAGACATTGACGCTCTCATCACCGCCCGCCTCGAAGCCCGCCGCGCCAAGAACTTCGCCGAATCCGACCGTATCCGCGACGAACTCGCCGCCATGGGCATCGCCCTCAAGGACGGCAAGGACCCCGCCACCGGCGAGCCGACCACGACCTGGGAGGTGAAGCGATGAGCGCGCCGACGCGCCAACCTAACCCCTCCCCCTCGTGGGGAGGGGCAGGGGTGGGGGGCGAGCGACCGGGTGAGCGCTCACCAGGCGGAACGCCCCCCATCCCCAGCCCTTCCCCACGAGGGGGAAGGGAGGCGCCCGGCCTTCGAGGTATGAGCCCCCTGTCCGAAGCGGAGTACGGCGTCGATGGAGGAACGCCATGATGTCGCCCGCCTCGCGCGAGCCCATCGTCATAGCGGATTCCGGCCCCATCCTGCGGCTGGCGGCGGCGGGGCTGTTGCCCATGCTGGCGCGGCTCAACCGCCGCATCGTGCTGGTCGATCGCGTCGAGGACGA
>LNFM01003234.1_pt1 | contig 32503 bp, 24 predicted proteins | sample 596031 | NCBI WGS metagenome assembly LNFM01 (sample SAMN04254537, study PRJNA301005) | activated carbon metagenome | isolation source: dual media filters at the Ann Arbor, Michigan drinking water treatment plant | place: USA: Ann Arbor | reverse complement strand
ATTAAAATGTTAACGCTAGTTTCTTGCCAAAAATAGCGATTAAGAATTTTCATCATGACAACTCGATAGTGATAATGGTTACTTCTTAAAGCGCTGGCTAGGCCAAAATGCTGTCAAAAACAGTGGCATAATCGGCAGCAAATAAGTGCGGCGATAGAACATATACACAGCTAAAATCAAGAAAAATAAATGAACTGGCCACAAACCTATTGTAGTGCTTAGGCGCCCTTGTGTGACCCAAGCCTGGAAAATACTTAAAATATTGTTATAAATAATGTAAATAAGTATTGCAAACATTAAGTTAAGCGAGCGGCCCGCACGCGGATCAACAAAGCTAAGTGGTACAGCTAGCACGACTAATATTAGCGCTGATATTGGAATAGCTAGGCGCCACTGCAACTCTGCAACATCAGCTGGAGATTGGCTTTTTAATAATGATTGGGTAGATGTTGCATTCGTTTTATTTGGTTCGCGCGCCGCCTCTTTGGTTTCTATGCGAATGGCGTAGCGCTCAAATTCGGTTGTTGATACTTCAGCGCTATCAGGCTTGCCTTCGTAACGCCGACCTTTTTCAAGCACAATAAAATTGTCGCCATTTTTGGCTTTTTCGCGACCGCCTTCAGATGCGACAACAATGCCCGTTTTTTGATGTTGCGTGGATTGTACAAAAATGTTTTTAACCACGTTGCCAAGCTCATCAAAGCTTTCTATAAAATAAACGCGCTCGCCACCGTTAGATTCTTTAAAAACGCCAGGCGTGATGGACGCAAGTTCATCGCGACTTTTAAGCTGTACACGATAATCCTCTACTTTTTGTGTTGCCCAAGGCATGACCAAAAAGCTTAATAGCGAAACGATAATGACAACGGGAACCGCAAAATTTAGAATTGGACGTATCCATTGGTTAATACTCAATCCTGAGCTAAACCATACCGCCATTTCGGAATCGCGATGCCAACGTGTAAGCGTGAGTAATACGCTTAGAAAAATAGTCAGCGATAAAATCATGGGCAGGAACTTAACCATGTTAAAGCCTAACAAAGTAGTAATCGCATCATTTGGCAAAGAGCCTTTCGATGCTAATCGCACAAGATAGCCAGCGCGTTGCGCAATCACAATGCCCAATAGTATAAAAAATAGCGCACCAGCGGTATTAATGAGCTCATGCAATAATGATTTTTTGAATATACGCAATTTAATATTGTTCCAATTTAGGCTTTGATTTCACCTAAAAACGCTGGATAATTGGTTAAAACGAATTAAATAAATAAAAGCTCAATATTTTAATAGCTTTAAATCTAAATAGCTTCGAATCTAAAAGGACTAGCAATGGAATTTAGCATAAAAAACGGAAATCCTGAAAAACAACGCTCAGATTGTGCGATTGTGGGTGTATTTGAAGGCAATAAATTAAGTGACGCCGCAAAAGAGCTGGACAAAGCTTCAGATAAAGCGATTTCGACTGTTTTAAAAAACGGCGATTTTGAAGGCAAGTTGAATTCATGCTTGGTATTGCATCAATTGAGCGGTGTTGAAGCCAGCCGCGTGATGTTGGTGGGTTTAGGCAAACAAGATGACTTTACCGAAAAGCAATATCGCCAAGCCGTTCGTGCTGCCATTAAAGCGCTGCCCAAAGGCGTTGCGCATGCCAGCCTGTTTTTAGCCGAAATCGCGATTAAGAAATCGAATACGCATGCAAAAGTAGCGCAATTAGTTGAAGTTGTGTTGGATACGACTTATCAAGTGAATGCGATTAAAGCCAAAAAAGTAGATCTAATCGCTTTAACCAAAGTGACGATTCATGTGGATAAAGTCGATACCACTGCTGCTGAATCTGCGATTAATCAGGGCGCCGCTATTGCGGCTGGCGTTACGCTTGCTAAAGATTTGGGTAATTTGCCACCAAACATTTGTACGCCAACTTATTTGGGTGAGCAAGCCAAATTGATGGCTAAGCAATATGGTTTTAAAGTAGAAGTTTTAGAACGCGCTGAAATTGAAAAACTGGGCATGGGTTCATTTTTGGGCGTTGCACAGGGTAGTGTAGAGCCACCACGCTTGATAGTGCTGCAACACTTAAAAGGTAAAAAATCGCAAAAACCGGTGGTTCTAGTGGGCAAAGGAATTACCTTTGACACTGGCGGTATTTCTTTAAAACCGGGTGGCGATATGGATGAGATGAAATACGATATGTGCGGCGCGGCTAGCGTGCTGGGCACCTTTAAAGCCATTGGTGAGATGGATTTAGCCATCAATGTGGTGGCGGTGATTCCAACATGCGAAAACATGCCAGATGCAGGTGCAATAAAACCGGGCGATATTCTCACATCCATGGCTGGTTTAACGATTGAAGTGCTGAATACCGATGCAGAAGGCCGCTTGATTTTATGTGATGCGCTGACTTATGCGGAACGTTTTGAGCCAAGCGCGGTGGTGGATATCGCCACGCTGACAGGCGCTTGCGTGATTGCGCTGGGCCATCATCCAAGTGGTTTGTTTAGCAATAAAGATGCGCTTGCCAAGGAATTGTTAGAAGCGGGGGAAGCCGCGCATGACAGAGCGTGGCATATGCCACTATGGGAAGAATTTCAAAGCCAGCTAGACAGTAATTTTGCAGATATGGCGAATATTGGAGGCCGTGCGGGCGGCAGTATTACGGCTGCTTGTTTCTTATCACGCTTTGCTAAAAAGTATGATTGGGCGCATTTAGATATTGCGGGTACTGCATGGAAAAGCGGTAAAGAAAAGGGCGGTACAGGGCGCCCAGTGCCTTTGCTGACCACTTTTTTGATTCAGCGCGCTGGTTAAGATATAAAGGCTCAGAAGTTAACCAATTAGTATGACCAAAATTGAGTTTTATTCTAACGTTGCCAATAAGCCAGACTTACTAACAAGTTTGGTGGAAAAAGCCTTGCTAAAACACAGACAAGTAACTGTCTTTGTAGAAGATATCGGTCGTGCAGCGCAGGTATCTCAGTGGTTATGGCAACAGAAAGCTAACAGTTTTTTACCGCATGTTGTGGCTAATCATGCGCATGCGGCAAAAACGCCTGTTATTATTGCCTGCAAAAACAATGCATCAGGGCAGGCAGATAGCGTTATACAAGATGAGTTGCTGATTAACTTAACCACTCAACAGCCACGATTTTTTAGTCGTTTTACGCACCTGGTCGAGATGGTTGGTAATGATGAATCTGATAAGCAAAATGGACGCCTTCGCTATAAGTTTTATCGCGATAGGGGCTATGAAATTCGGCATACTGATTACGCCAAACAAGCCGAACAAACATTAACAGCGGTAAGCGCGGAATAGAGATTACTTTGACCGATAATGCATCATTAGATAGCAAAATTCCTGTGCTGACAGAGGTTTATCAGCCAAAAGCCAAGACTGAACAGCAAGTAAATAGGCAAGCAGACCCAACTTTAGGTATTACGCCTGAGTTTATTGCGCGCGTAACAAGCCATGTAAGGCCAAGGCTAGAAGCAGAAATCACGCAAGCAGTATTAGAGAATTTGCGCGACACACTTAAAAAAGATTTGATTCAAGACTTGCAAGCTGAGGTAGGCAAGACCAAACTGACCATTGAAGCCGATGTGAGTGATTTTGTAGATAAAACAAAGGCTGACCTTAAAACCGAACTGCCGCGTATGTATCAAGCCAGTGCAGATTTAGTGCATGCTAGCTTGCAAGAGAAAATAACAGTGTTACAAACAAGCGCAGTTACAAAAGTGGATCGATTACTATCGGATGTGATGCAGTCAACTACTCATGCGGCAACCGCTGAAATTAGCACTTATGTAGAAGCCCTTAAAACAGAAACAACAGAGCGTGTTGCAGCTGAATTGACGCAAGAGATGCAAGCTTTTCAGAGCACATCTCTACAACAACAGCAAACGCAGGCAAGCGAAGCGCTGACGAATGTTTATCAAGATATTTCTCAGCAAGCCAACCAAGCGCTTCAACAGCACATGCAAACCATACAGAATGAAGCTTTAGCGCAAGTGCGAAATGACTTAAATACAGCGATGCCTGATGTATACGCAGCCGCAATAAGTGAAGTGAGGGCAAAGTTTGTAGAGGAAATGGACATGCAAAGCCTGTCATTAAGAGAAGACTTTTTGGCAAAGATGAATGGCGATTTGCCATCAGTGCAAGAAGTGTTGCGCGATAATATTCAGCAGATTTTAGCGACCGCGTTACCAGCGCTTGAGCAAGATTTAAGGCTTCAATTAACCGAAGAACTACAACAATTGTTGTTGAAGGTGAAGTTTGTACTGCCTTGATTTTATTGCTTAATTAAATCTGCATAGGCAGCCGCTGTTAAAAAATGCCCAATTTCCACATCATTTAACGGCTTGAATTTAAATATCCAAGCAGAGTAGGGTTTTTCGTTTATATCTTCTGGCGCATTGAGTAATGCATCGTTAATTTCAGTGACAACACCATCCATTGGGGCATGCAAGTCAGAACCTGTTTTGACAGATTCTACAACACCGCAAGCAACACCGTTCTGTATGCTATCACCGATTTTAGGTGGCTGAATAAAAACAATATCACCTAATAAATCCTGCGCATAATTAGTAATACCAGCAAGCCATTCGCCAGTGGGCGACTGGCTAACCCATAAATGTTCGTTGGTGTAGAGCAGGGTATCAGGATATTTCATTATTTATTCAGTCGTGAATTTGTTCAGTTATAGACATTTTCTCATAGGGCTTGCATTTGTCACCAACTTTAATGCTTAAGTTTCATCTAATTTTTCTGCGCCTGTGTCAAAAAAGCCTAAATGCGAAGAATGTTAATATTAATTTTATAAATATGCGCTAAGTTAATGACAAATAAACATTTTTTATATATTATTTGTTTAAACGGTGTTGAATTAAAGGTTGTATCATGACTAAATTACTCAAAAAGTTAATACTATTTTATGTGGCATTTTCTTTGGTGGCGACACCATTAGAATCATTTGCTGCGCAGAAAAAGTCGCAAAAACGCGTTCATTCTAGCCAAAAAAGTAGCGTATCTAAATCTCGTGTTTCTTCGCGCTCTCGTTTAAAAAGTAGCCGATTAAAAAAAATCCATTATAAATCGCGCAAAGCCCCTGCATTAACACAAGCACAGTATTTAGCTGCCGATCGTTATGATGGCAGTGGAATGCTGGAATTATCATCCGCTAAAGCACTGATTATTAACCAAAATTCAGGCGAAGTGATATACGCGAAAAATACCAATGCAGCCACCCCCATCGCCTCAATCACCAAACTGATGACAGCAATGGTGATGCTGGATGCTCAATTGTCGCTAGATGACACATTAACTGTTTCGAATGAGGATGTTGATTATTTAAAAGGTACTAGCTCAAGATTAAAAGTGGGGGCAGAGTTGAGCCGTAGTGATATGTTGCAGTTAGCATTAATGGCTTCAGAGAATCGCGCAGCTTCTGCGATAAGCCGCCATTATCCAGGTGGTCGTTATGCATTTATTAAAGCCATGAATGCAAAAGCGATTCAATTGGGCATGATCAATACAACTTTTTTGGATTCAACGGGCTTAAATAGCGGCAACGTATCAACTGCGGAAGATTTGGCGAAAATGGTCGCGGCGGCTTATCAGTACCCAGAAATTAGAATGGCAAGCACCAGTCCATCGCACGAAGTCTATGTAAATGGACATACTTATGGCGTTAACTTTAATAACACCAACGGCTTGGTGCGTGGTGGCGAATGGCAAATTGGATTATCAAAAACAGGCTATATTTCAGAAGCTGGCCGTTGCTTGGTTATGCAGGCGCAGATTGCAGGCGAGCCGATGATTATTGTGTTATTAGATTCTAACGGTAAGTTAACCCGAATTGGCGATGCTAATCGTGTACGTAAGTGGATGGAATACAATAGCGAGCCGAAAATGACTACGACGGGTCAAGCCGATACTTTGAAACTTAACCCATCACCCAATGAAGTAATGGCAGGCAGAATTTCCTAAGTTTCTTTTACAAGTGAAAATAAGCTTAGTATTTACAACGTTAAGCAAATCAATAGATTGAAAAAACGGCGCTAAATCTTAATTGAGCGCCGTTTTTGTTACTACTAACAGCTCGTTATTCGGCTGCTACTTTTTTGGATATTGCTTTTTTCGCGGCTGGTTTTTTAGCTACGGTTTTCTTAGCTTGCGGTTTCTTTGTTGCTGCTTTTTTAACAGTTGTTTCAGTAGTTGGGCTGACTTTTTTTACCGCAGGCTTTTTAGCAGGAGTTTTTTTAGTACCAGTTTTGCCTGTTGCTTCATCTTTAGCTGCTTTTTCTGCCAGCAAACCAAGCGCTTCTTCCAGGGTTAGTGATTCAGGCTCAATGCTTTTTGGTAAAGTCGCACGCAGTTTGCCATGTTGTACATAGGGACCATAGCGACCAGCAAAAACCTCGATTCGGCCTTCGCCAGACGGATGCGCGCCAAGCTCTAATAATGGTGCAGGGCCAGTATTGGCGGCGGCTAACAGCGCAACGGCGCCAGCGTTATCAATGCTGAACACGCTATCCGATTTTGGAATCGATTTAAACTTACCGTCATGATTCACATAAGGGCCAAAGCGACCAATATTCGCCACGATTTTTTTATTGGTTTCTGGGTGCAAACCTAAATCGCGTGGTAGCGATAGCAACATATTAGCGATGTCGATATTCACATTGCTAACCAGTATTTCTTTAGGAATACTGACGCGTTTCGGTTTTTTCTTTTCGCCCTCAACCGCCACACCAACTTGCAGATAAGGTCCATAAGGCCCGTTCATTAAGTAAATTTCTTTGCCAGAATCCGCATCAATGCCGATAGTCACTGGATCAGCACCTGCTTGCGCGGTGCCATTCATGCTACGCTTGTAGTCACATTTTGGCTCTGCGTTATAACCTGTACAACCGATAAATGTGCCATAACGACTTAATTGTTTTTGCAAGGGCTTGCCACATTTTGGACAAGCTTCATCGATTAATTCGTTACCAGGCCTATCCACATCGGCTTTGCTGATGATTTGTGCGTTAAAACCTTGCCAAAATTCATCCATCAGCGGTACCCACTCGCGAGAACCATCTGCTACGCTGTCCAGTGCATTTTCAAGATTAGCAGTAAAGTCATAATCCACATATTTGGTGAAATGTTCAGTTAAAAACTTGTTCACTACACGCCCAACATCGGTTGGCGTAAAGCGCTTTTTATCCAAGATCACATATTCGCGATCTTGTAATGTGCTGATAATGCTGGCATAAGTAGAAGGACGGCCAATGCCATACTCTTCTAATATTTTCACTAGGCTGGCTTCACCGTATCTCGGTGGCGGTTCGGTAAAGTGTTGGTCACCATAGATTTTTTCGACGTTTAATACTTCACCTGCTTCAAGGTGCGGCAGTTTACTCTCACCTTCTTCTTCTTCATCATCGCGGCCTTCCATATATACTGCGATAAAGCCTGGGAAAACCAATGTTTGTCCAGTTGCGCGAAATAAATTGGCATCACTGCCTATGCTTAAATCCACACTCACCGCATCAAATTTAGCTGGCGACATCTGGCAAGCCAGCGTGCGCTTCCAAATCATTTCATACAATTTAAATTGTTCATCATTCAAATATTTGCGCATTGCGGTTGGGCTACGCGCAATATCAGTTGGACGAATCGCCTCATGCGCTTCTTGCGCATTTTTGGCTTTGGTTTTGTACATAATCGGCGATTTTGGCAAATATTCTGCATCAAAATTCTTTTTCACGTAATCGCGAATACTCATTACCGCTTCAGTCGCCAAGCTAAACGAATCGGTACGCATATAGGTAATCAAGCCTGTCGTGCCAGAGCCAACATCAACGCCTTCATACAATTGTTGCGCCACGCGCATCGCTCGACTTGTAGTAAAACCCAGTTTACGCACCGCTTCTTGTTGCAACGTAGAAGTCGTAAATGGTGCGGCAGGGCTACGGCTCCGTTGTTTTTTCTCAACGCGCGAAACGGTGGTTTTGCCTGCGCTTGCTAACAGTAGTTTTCCAACAATATCTGCCTGCTGGTCATGATTAATAACAGTGAATTGCTCTACTTTTTCACCATTTAATTGGATTAACTTGGCGTTAAAACTGTGCGCATGTTTCAGGGCATCTAAATGAATCGACCAATATTCTTGCGATTGAAAAGCCTCAATTTCTAACTCACGTTCTACAATCAAGCGTAGAGCAGGGCTTTGCACACGACCAGCAGACAAACCTCTGCGAATCTTTTTCCATAATAATGGGGATAAGTTAAAACCAACCAAATAATCCAACGCGCGACGTGCTTGTTGAGCATTGACTAAATTCATCGCGATATCGCGTGGATGATCAATGGCGTGTTTTACCGCTGTTTGCGTAATTTCGTTAAATTCTACGCGTTTAAGTAATTTATTTTTGAGTAGTTTTTTATCGTTAAGTACTTCGGCAATATGCCACGAAATCGCTTCACCTTCGCGGTCCGGATCGGTTGCCAGATAAATGCTATCCGCATTTTTGACCGCGCGCGTGATTGCGTCCATGTGTTTGGCATTGCGCTCGATAATGTCGTACTTCATGGCAAAACTGTTGAGTGGATCAACCGCGCCATTTTTTGGGATTAAATCACGAATATGGCCGTAACTTGCTAATACCTCAAAATCATTACCAAGGTATTTTTTAAGCGTTTTTGCTTTAGAAGGTGATTCTACAATGAGTAGTTTGGACATTAATGCCTATGTATTAAGGGCTAATTTGAATAATTGATTAGATGATAGCAAGCTAATTGGCTACTAGACAATAAGTCAATGAAAAAAAGCGACAATTTCGATGAATGGCTGTGTATATGAAGTGTTATTTGTTTCTGGAAAACTCAATACGCGTGCCATCGTTGCTGCTTAGGCTTAAAGCGGCACCTTCATTGGCAATGTCGCCAAATAGCGGGTCTTCGTCATCTACCTTGGCTTGGGTTAAGCTTTTAAAATCATATAAGTTTATATCGGCAAGATGTGAAGGCTCAACATTGCTGATTGCGCGGAAAATATTATTCACGCGGCCAGGCTGTTCGCGCTCCCACGCTTGCAGCATCTCTTTTACTTTTTGGCGCTGTAAATTCTCTTGGCTACCGCATAAATCGCACGGAATAATCGGAAAATCCATTTGCCGAGCATAGCTGGCGATATCTTTTTCGGCGCAATAAGCGAGAGGACGGATAACCACATTTTTTTTGTCATTTGTAGCAAGTTTTGGCGGCATAGCTTTTAATTTTGCGCCAAAAAACATATTTAAAAAAAACGTTTCCACAATGTCATCACGGTGGTGTCCCAACGCAATTTTATTTGCGCCTAACTCTTTAGCAGTTGTGTAGATAATCCCTCGCCGCAAACGTGAACACAGACTGCAAGTGGTTTTACCTTCAGGGATTTTCTCTTTAACCACCGAATAAGTGTCCGCTTCAACAATGCGATAATCTACGCCTAAATCTTTAAAATACTCAGGCAAAATATGCGCTGGAAAATTCGGCTGCTTTTGATCTAAATTCATCGCGATGAGTTTAAAGTCAATCGGCGCGCGCTCTTGCAATGCCAGCAACATCATCAACATCGTATAACTATCTTTACTTATTAGCATAACTTTAAAAGATTATTTTTATAAAACTCTATTAAATCATATAGAAAATAGATATAAATGTTTACATATTAATATAAATGTTAACTTTTGGTAAATTTTAAGATCAATCTTTACATTAACGATGACCTAAAATTGACAAAAAAAGGTAATAAATTATTATTTGTTTATTTATAAAGGAACTGGTGGTTATCTCCAGTGCCACTATTGTGCACTAAGAAGTACTTTTGGATGAGGCTGCGATAGCCCGTTTTGGTGTAGGTAAAAATATGGTTGCATCTATTCATCATTGGGCAGTAGCTACAAGATTGATAGATGACTCTAGTGACCACGTCTGCTTTATAAAATTTCAGTTTATGGTAATGAGATATTCTCTGATAATAGATTGAATCCTTAGAAAGCAGAAATTGCCGCAGGTGCACAAGTTGCTAAAAATTTCAGGCACTACAGCGAAATCGAGTGTTAACTACTCTACATTGCCTCTGTTTATTTGTTATCAGATAGGTCTGAGAATGTTAAAAACCATTAATGGTGAAGTTGGTAATATAAATTTAATTTGAATAATTGATTAAATTTTGTTAAATTGCTTGGGTGAATCTAAGTAAAACTAAATGGTTGGTGCTTTTTATTGCGATTAGCTTTGCAATTCTACAAGCGTTGCAACCGTTTGTACACGCCCATATAGGCCCTCAGCACCCTCTTCAAAATACAGGTTTTCACGTCGGTGCAGAGCATGAAGAGTTGACTTCCAGCTCAGAATTTTCTGTTGATCATGGCGCGTTAGATATTCCTCATGCTTCACATACCATTTCTGTTGAGTCAGGCATTAATGAAGTTCCAAACCTATCCATAGCAGCAGAGGCAATTTATCTAGTCTTATTTTGCTTATTATTTAGTATCGTTTTACCTCTCGAAACTAAGATAGTTTATGCTTTAGTTATACGTCCGTATCAGTCGTTAAAAAAACGACTTCCAGCACCCCGCGCACCTCCTAAATACTAATTACATTCCAATGACCTAAATATGGTTCGCCATATTGTTGGTCATATTTTTGTATGTATTAGATTTTGCAGGAGTGCGTTATGCAATTCTCAACACCAAAATGTCTACGATTCGGCATTCAAAACATATTGATATCGTTATGCTTTTTAAGCGCTTCAAACTTTGCTTTAGCAAGAGTTGATACACAGGAAAACGGCTCTAAACTAACATTAGAAGATGCCTTAAACTTATCTTACAATGCAAATCCCGAAATCGCTGTTGCAATTCGCGAACGTGAAGCAATTGAAGGAGTAAAAACTCAGGCCGCTATTCGCCCTAACCCCTCTATCTCAACTTCTATTCAAGATACAAGGAGTGCTAATAGACAGACCCTTCTCCAATTAAACCAAGAAATTGAGCTTGGAAATAAAAGACAGGCAAGAATAGAAGCGGCAGATGTTTACTCCAAAAGGGCCGAAGCTGAAATAGACAGTAAAAAATCTGAAATCCATGCGAATGTTATATCAGCTTTTTTTACTGTTTTAGTTGCTCAAGAACGATTAAGTTTAGCTAAATCCTCTCTTGAAGTTGCTAATTTAGGTCTCAATGCAGCGAGCAAACGTGTATTAGCTGGTAAAAGCTCACCAGTTGAAGAGACCAAATCTAGAATTGCGGAATCTAACGCAAAAATTGAGCTTAATCAGGCAATTACTCAATTAACAACTTCCCGTAAAAGACTAGCTGCATTATGGGGAAATTCTCTCCCAGTGTTCGAAAGTGTTGAAGGGAACGTCACACACATACCCGAAACTTCAAATCTTTTAGAGCTTACCAATCATTTGGAAAATGCTCCAGCCATCAAACTAGCCAAGATTGAAATTGATAGTCGGAGTGCTCTAACCAAAATTGAGCGTAGCAAAGCTACGCCAAATATAACCTTGAGTGCTGGGGTCATCAACAATCAGGAGTTGGGTGGTATAAATCAGGCACTTTTGGGTTTATCCATACCTATCCCCGTTTTTGATCGCAACCAAGGCAATGTACAGCAGGCCGTCAGTCGTCAATATAAGGCGCAAGACGAACTAGTTGCAATAAAAAATCAACTTGATGCAAATCTAAGCGGCCAGTACGAAAGATTAAGTGCCGCCAGACAAGCAGCCGACTCCCTCAAAAATGAGATTTTGCCAGGCGCCCAAAGTGCCTTTGATGCAGCAAATAAAGGTTTTATGGCGGGTAAATTTAATTTTCTAGATGTGCTCGATGCACAGAGAACACTTTTTCTCACCAAATCGCAATATGTTCAGACTTTATTAGAAGCACATCAAGCCGTTGCAGAAATTGAAAGAATTTTAGGTGATGTTGTGAATCACCATACAGAAGAAAGACAGGAGTAATTATGGAACAAAATCGTAATAGATTAACCAAACAATGGTTCACCGTTATCGTGGTATTTGCTATAGGAGCCTTATTAGCTGCATTTATTCTTCTTTCCGATAAACCAAAACAATCAGAAGATGAAGGTGGTGGGCATAGTGAGGCAGGACACTCAGACGAAACTGCTCATGAAGATGCCAAAGAAATATCGTCTTTAGGGCAAGATGCACATTTGAATGAGCATATCCCACAAGCAGCAGAAATAGCCAAAGGCCCTCATGGCGGCAAATTATTTACGCAAGATGGTTACGGTTTGGAGGTGACTATCTTTGAGGAAAGTGGAGAACCAGTATTCAGAGTTTATACCTACCAAGACAATAAGCCATTAAATCCTTCTAGTTCATTGGTCACTATTCGACTAGAGCGTTTAGGTAGCAAGCCACAACTCATAGCCTTTAGTACTGAAAAGGATTATCTCAAAAGCAATGCAGTTATCGAAGAACCGCACTCTTTCAAAGTGCATATTTCTGCTAGAAATATGAATGAACAGTATAAATTTTCATATGAGCAAGTTGAAGGCAGAACCAAGATCAGCGATAAACAGCTTACACTTAATTCAATCGAAGTATTAACTGCAGCACCTGCGAAAATCAAGTCCAGCTTGGTTCTACAAGGTGAGATAAAACTAAATGCTGATAAAAGTGTGCAAATATTACCGCGCGTTGGTGGCATTGTAGAAACCGTCACTGCAAATGCGGGTGACAAGGTGCGTAAGGGGCAAATCCTTGCGTCCATATCCAGTCAATCGATAGCTGATATGCGTAGCGATCTATTAGCGGCCCAAAAACGCGCAAGTTTAGCAAGCTCTACCTATCAACGTGAAAAGCAATTGTGGGAAGAGAAGATATCCGCAGAACAAGATTACTTACAGGCACAGAATGATTTACAAGAAGCAGAAATCAACACACAACGTATTCGACAAAAGTTAGGCGCGGTAGGTGCTGGTAATAGTGGTAGCGGTCAAGCGAGATACGAAATCAGATCCCCTATCGACGGAGTAATAACCAAAAAACAAGTGAGTCTTGGTCAAGTTGTAACTGAGACTAATAACCTGTTTGAAGTGGCTGATCTTTCGACTGTTTGGGCTGAAATGACCATTTATGCAAAAGATATCAATACAGTAAAAGCGGGTCAAGAAGTCAAAATCAAATCAACAGCGTTTGACGCTAAAACCACCGGCACTATCTCTTATGTTGGTGCACTAGTAGGTGCCGATTCGCGTACTGCTATGGCACGTGTTGTTCTTAATAATCCTGAAAGAATTTGGTTGCCTGGGGTGCCAGTCAGTATCGAATTAACTGCGAATGAAGTAGAGGTTCCATTAGCAATATCAGTGGAAGCTATCCAAACATTAAATGACTCCACAGTGGCATTTGGTCGATATGGTGAATACTTTGAAGCAAAACCGCTTGAACTAGGTCGTCGTGATGATACATATGTTGAGGTTATTCGAGGGCTGAGTCTAGGAGATAAATATGCAGCTGGAAATAGCTTCTTAATCAAAGCGGATATAGGTAAAGCGGGAGCAAGCCATGAGCATTAGCAAAGTTATCGACTTACAACCTCTAAACAATATGTGTCAGGAGTTCTAACATGTTCGATAAACTCATTCGATTTTCTATCGATCAACGCTGGCTCATGATGCTGATAGCGATGGGCATTGCAGTGCTGGGCATTTTCAGTTATCAAAAATTGCCCATCGATGCTGTTCCAGATATTACTAATATTCAAGTGCAGATCAACACAGCCGCTCCTGGATATGCTCCTTTGGAAACAGAACAGCGTGTTACCTATCCAATTGAAACGGTGATGGCAGGTTTGCCCGAGTTGGAACAAACTCGATCAATTTCACGTTATGGGCTTTCTCAGGTCACTGTTATTTTCAAAGAAGGTACGGACATTTACTTTGCTAGACAATTGGTGAATGAACGAATTAGTCAAGCTAAGGAAAGATTGCCTGCTGGTATTTTGCCTACGATGGGGCCCACATCGACTGGCTTGGGCGAAATATTCATGTGGACCGTGGAGGCTAAAGAAGGTGCGCTTAAGCCTGATGGCACCCCTTACAGCCCAATGGATTTGCGAGAAGTACAAGATTGGATTATCAAACCGCAACTTCGCAATGTGCCTGGTGTAAATGAGATCAATACCATTGGTGGTTACGTTAAGCAATACCAAGTAGCACCTTCTGCAGAAAAGTTGATTGCAAGAGGCTTGTCTTTGGATGACTTGGTAAATGCCTTAGAAAAAAACAATGCGAATATCGGCGCAGGCTATATTGAAAAATCAGGCGAACAGTATCTGATCCGTGTGCCGGGACAAGTCAGTAATCTCGATGATATTGGCAATATTGTGGTTGAAGCGAAGTCTGGCGTTCCTGTCAGAATTAAAGATGTTGCCGATGTGTTGATCGGTAGTGAATCAAGAAGTGGTGCTGCTACTGAAGATGGTAAGGAGGTCGTTCTAGGTACCGTTTTCATGTTAACAGGTGAAAATAGCCGTACCGTTTCAGCTGCCGTTGAGACGCGATTAAGAGAGATCAACAAAACATTACCCAAAGGCATTATCGCTAAAACGGTTTATGACCGAACCATATTGATTGATAAAGCCATTAGTACCGTCAAGAAAAATCTGATGGAGGGCGCATTACTGGTCGTCGCTATTTTGTTTATCTTTTTAGGCAATATCCGTGCAGCAATCATCACAATGTTGGTGATTCCGCTTTCGATGCTATTTACTTTCTCTGGCATGTTAACAGGCAAAGTCAGTGCAAATTTAATGAGTTTAGGTGCGCTTGATTTCGGCATTATTATTGATGGCGCTGTTGTCATTGTAGAAAACTGCATGCGACGCCTTTCTCATGCGCAAACGACTCTTGGCCGTTCCTTAACTAAGAATGAGCGTTTTGAAGAGGTGTTTAAAGCGGCTCAAGAAGCTAAGAAGCCTTTGATTTATGGGCAGTTGATCATTATGGTCGTTTATCTCCCGATATTCGCGCTCTCTGGTGTTGAAGGGAAAATGTTCCACCCTATGGCGTTTACCGTTGTAATTGCCTTAATAGGTGCAATGTTGTTATCAGTTACTTTCATCCCAGCTGCAGTGGCCTTATTTATTAATGGCAAAGTAAATGAAACCGAACAGCCATTGATTACTTGGGTGAAAAAAGGATATCAACCTGCATTGAAATGGGCGATGTTGAACAAGGTCGTTGTGATTGCGATTGCTATCGTTTCGATATTGCTAAGTGGTTTATTAGCCAGTCGAATGGGAAGTGAGTTCGTTCCTAGTTTGAATGAGGGTGATATAGCGTTACATGCTTTAAGAATTCCAGGCACAAGTCTTTCACAGGCTGTGGAGATGCAAAAGGAGCTAGAACATACTGTTAAAGCTTTCCCACAAGTGGAACGCATATTTGCAAAATTGGGTACGGCTGAAATTGCCAGTGACCCAATGCCTCCAAATGTAGCTGATAACTTTGTGATGTTAAAACCACGTTCAGAATGGCCCGATCCTAACTTAACCAAAAATGAACTGGTCGCTCAAATGCAAGCTGCAGTGGCGAATGTGCCTGGGAATAATTACGAGTTCACTCAGCCCATTCAAATGCGCTTTAATGAACTGATTTCAGGCGTACGTAGTGATGTCGCGGTAAAAGTGTTTGGTGATGACATGGAAGTGATGAATGAGGCCGCTGAAGCAATCTCAAAAGTACTTTCAAGCATTCAAGGTGGTGAGGATGTCAAAGTTGAGCAAACTACTGGACTGCCTATTCTTACAGTGAATATTGATCGTCAAAAGATTGCTCGGTTGGGTGTTAACGTTGCGGATGTGCAAGAGGCGATATCCATTGCTATGAATGGACGTGAAACAGGTACCTTATTTCAGGGCGATAAACGTTTTGATATTGTGATTCGGTTACCAGATGAATCAAGAGCAAATATTGAAAGCTTCAAGCGATTACCAATACGAATTGCAGGCAGTAGTGATTCACCCGTGTATTTACAGTTAGGGGAAGTCGCCAGTATAGATGTTGCACCTGGGCCTAATCAGTTTAGCCGAGAGAATGGTAAACGCAGCGTGGTCGTGACTGCTAACGTGCGCGACCGAGATATCGGATCATACGTCACGGAAGCACAAAACCAAATCGAGAAAGAGGTAAAGATTCCCTCTGGTTATTGGATAGATTGGGGAGGCACTTTTGAACAATTAAAGTCAGCCAGTAAACGGCTACAGATCGTTGTTCCGGTAGCTCTGCTGTTGGTGTTGATACTGCTGTATGCCATGTTCAATAATATTAAGGATGGGTTGATTGTATTTACCGGTATTCCTTTTGCACTAACCGGCGGTGTGTTGGCTTTGTATTTACGCGACATTCCCTTGTCAATCTCAGCTGGTGTAGGGTTTATTGCACTTTCAGGTGTCGCCGTATTAAATGGCTTGGTGATGATTAGCTTTATTCGTCAGTTAATCGCTGAAGGTAAGCCCATTGATACTGCGATTCAAGAAGGCAGCCTTAGTCGTGTGCGCCCAATTCTAATTACTGCATTAGTAGCTTCATTAGGATTTATACCAATGGCGATTGCTACTGGCACAGGCGCAGAAGTGCAGCGACCTTTAGCTACAGTGGTCATTGGTGGAATTTGGTCATCAACCCTATTAACATTATTGGTATTACCTGTGCTTTACCAGATTGTTTACCGTAATAAAAAGTCGATGATTTAGATGCAAGTTTCAAACATATTTGCTTTTGCGCTTTACCCTGCCATTGCAGTTTTACTGGGTGGAACAATAGCGCTATGGCGTCCAATGAAGCCTGGATTAATCAGTGCCGTTCAACATTTTGCAGCCGGCGTACTTTTTTGTGCGCTGGCAACCGAGCTACTACCTGACTTAATGCATCGCAAGTTACCTTGGGTTACTTTGATCGGATTTACGCTTGGTGTGATGGTCATGTTGGTTGTAAAACATTTTGCTGAGAAGGCAGAACAAAAAACGCAGGATAAAGATTCCACCAAAGTACCTACCAGCTTGATTACAATTTTAGGCATTGATATTGCACTAGATGGATTATTGATAGGGTTAGGATTTGCAGCGGGACAAAAACAAGGATTACTGCTCACAATTGCACTAACGTTAGAAGTGCTATTTCTAGGCTTATCTGGCGCAGCCGCAATGCGCCAAGGTGGTGCCAGTAAAAATCGTATTCTGTTTATTACATTTGGCTTTGCAATCACCTTGCTTATTGGTGCGTGGGCGGGTTTTTCGTTTCTTTCCGTTGCGTCTGACGTAGTGCTTGATGCAGTTCTAGCCTTCGGTTTGGCAGCATTGCTTTATTTGGTTACTGAAGAACTGCTTGTTGAGGCGCATGAGGTTCCAGAAACAACGCTACAAACAGCAATGTTTTTTGTTGGATTTATTTTGCTTCTAACGATTGAAATGTTTATCTAATGCTTTTTAGAAAAGGTGCAAAATCATGACTGAAAGTCACAAGCATAACGGTGATTCGCAAGAAATGGCAGGACCTTCCGCCGATGGTACTTCTTATGCATTAACTCTACGTATTGAGAAAATGGACTGTCCAACCGAAGAGTCATTAATACGTAATAAGCTTAAGGGGATGGATGGTGTAAATAGTCTTGATTTCAATCTGATTCAACGCAAGCTGACCGTAAAACACAAGCTGCAAGATATTGAATCAATCCTTACTGCGATTAAATCCCTTGATATGGAGCCTGTGGTAGAAAATGTGCCCAAGCCTTCATCAGACGCCTCACAAGCTGTATTTATTATCGACAATATGGATTGCCCAACAGAAGAAAACTTGATTCGTAATAAATTATCAGCAATGAATGGGATTACCGCGTTAGATTTTAATTTAATGCAACGCAAGCTGACGGTTACTCATAATTTAGGTAAGGCTGATGCTATCAAGCAAGCTTTAATCGCAATAGATATGCATGCTGTTCCCGTGGTTGCAACAGCTGTACGAGAGCAACCAATTGAGATGTCACCTCCAAGCTCACAAAAAAAATGGTGGTTATTGGGCCTTGGTATTATCGCTGCGATTTTAGCCGAAGTAATTGTATGGACTGGTGGTTCGGATAATTCTTGGCCTGTAGTATTGCTTGCGCTATTTGCGATTGCCGTGAGTGGCATCGGTACGTACAAAAAAGGTTGGATTGCACTCAAAAACTTCAATCTGAATATCAATGCTTTGATGGCAATCGCCGTGACTGGGGCAGTCTTAATTGGCCAATGGCCAGAGGCAGCGATGGTGATGGTGCTATTTACGCTTGCTGAGATGATTGAAGCTTTATCGCTTGATCGCGCACGGAATGCGATACGCGGCTTAATGGAAATGACGCCCGATAAGGCAAACGTTTTACAACCTGATGGCAATTGGAAAGAAATGGATGCCGCAACAATTACTATTGGCATGATCGCCCGTGTAGCGCCAGGTGAACGGATTCCATTAGATGGTGAATTGACCAATGGTCAATCTGCAGTCAATCAGGCGCCGATTACCGGAGAAAGTATACCTGTTGCAAAATCTATAGGTGACAAACTCTTTGCTGGAACCATTAATGAAACAGGTTCATTCGAGTATCGCATTACAGCCGAACAAACCGATTCAACGTTATCACGTATTATTCGTGCGGTTGAAGATGCACAAGGCAGTCGGGCACCGACACAACGTTTTGTCGATAGTTTCGCCAAAATCTATACGCCTATCGTGTTTATTCTCGCCTTAGGTATTGCCATTGTTCCACCACTTTTGTTTGGATTGGCCTGGATGCCATGGATTTATAAGTCGCTTGTGTTATTGGTGATTGCCTGCCCATGTGCACTGGTGGTTTCGACTCCCGTAACAGTCGTGAGCGGTCTTGCTGCAGCTGCAAAAGCGGGCATTCTTATCAAGGGTGGCGTTTATTTAGAAGAAGGCCGCAAGTTAAAATCTTTGGCGTTGGATAAAACAGGCACGATTACACAAGGTAAACCAGTTGTGACTGACGTCGTGGTTTTAACTGGTGAGCAGAAGCTTGCGTTATCGTTAGCCGCAACGTTGGCAAATCGCTCAGATCATCCTGTTTCAACAGCCGTCAGTAAGCACTGGAACTCCCTGCCAGATGTCGCTGTATTAGTTGAGGTTGCTGACTTTGAGGCAATCACAGGTCGCGGTGTTAAAGGTCGCATTAACAATCAGTGGTATTACTTGGGTAACCATCGTTTGGTTGAAGAGTTAGGTATTTGTAATGCAGACACCGAAGCTGCATTGAGCAAATTGGAAGCCGAAGGTAAAACAGCTATCGTCATTTGCAGTGAAACAGCACCACTCGCAGTAATTGCTGTTGCCGATACGGTGCGCGAAACGAGTCGACAAGCCATTGTTGAATTGCATGCACTAGGCATACGCACATTAATGCTAACTGGCGATAATGACCTTACGGCCAAAGCAATTTCCAAAAACGTCGGAATTGATGATGCCAGAGGCAATTTATTGCCAGCAGATAAGCTTTCCGTCATCAATGAAGAGTTAGGTAAGTATGGCACTGTAGGCATGGTGGGCGACGGCATTAATGATGCCCCTGCACTGGCCAAATCCAGCATTGGTTTTGCCATGGGTGCGGCTGGTACGGATACCGCTTTAGAAACAGCAGATGTAGCTTTAATGGATGACGACTTACGTAAAATTCCGCAGTTCATTCGATTAAGTACCAAAACTGCACGCATCTTAAAACAAAACATCACCATTGCTCTCAGTATCAAGGCTATTTTCTTGGTCCTTGCTTTTATGGGCACAGCGACACTATGGATGGCTGTATTTGCCGATATGGGGGCAAGTTTGATTGTGGTATTTAATGGTTTGCGTTTATTAAAACTTCACAAAACCACATGACTAGAATAATTTCTATGAACGCACTTACTAACAACTTATAAGATTTAGCTGATTCTTACGTTCAATCATATGTTAAAAAAACTATTAACTCCTGCGCATCGCCTGATCTTAATTGTTACATTGTTTTTGATGATAACTGGCAATAAAACTTTCTTCAGCTTGCTACTAAAATCTTACCCATTTACCACCGATAACATTTTTTTCTTAATATCCATCACAGCGTTTTTCACTTTTGCAACGGCATTGTTGCTCAACTTGATCTGCTATGGCAGGTTTACCTCTTGGGTATTAGCGCTGATCACCTTGCTGGCATCATTAGCAGCTTATTTTATGGATAGCTATGGCGTTGTCATAGACAGCAACATGCTAGATAACGCAGCACAGACCAATATCAAAGAAGCAAAAGAACTATTAACAGCTAGCTTGGTGTGGCACGCAATTGCTTTCGGTGTTTTACCTGCTTATCTCATACTGAAATACTCTCCTCCCATACAATCTATTGGCACTGAGCTTGGTTCAAAAGCTCTTTTATCACTCACCCTAATCTTACTAATGATTGTAGTCGCCGTTCCACTTGCCTCTACTTACGCGTCCTTTATTCGACAGCATAAAACTGTGCGTTTATATTCCAATCCCAGTTATTTTTCATATTCACTGGTAAAGTATTTTAGTCAGACAGTAAAGTCGCCGCTTAATCAGTCGATGATCAATATTGCACCTGATGCAAAGCATATAGACGATCATAAAAAAAATGAATTATTAATATTAGTGGTTGGAGAAACTGCAAGGGCTGATCATTTCTCACTAAATGGGTATAAACGTGAAACCAATCCTGAGCTAAAAAAGCTTGATGTGATTAGTTTGCCGAATGTCACTTCTTGTGGCACTTCAACAGCTGTTTCGGTGCCATGTATGTTTTCTGGGTTGGGCCGTAAGTCCTTTGATCACACAGAGGCAATGAAATATGAAAATGTATTGGATGTGCTATCCCCCAAAGTAGAAATTTTGTGGCGTGATAACAATTCTGACTCTAAAGGAGTAGCTGCACGCATTCCATTTCAAGACTTTAGAACACCAGTTTTAAACCCTGTGTGTGATGTGGAGTGCAGAGATATTGGTATGCTGAGTGGGCTAGATGACTACATTGAACAAAGAAAAGGTAAGGATGTTCTTATCGTTTTGCACCAAATGGGTAATCACGGCCCCGCTTATTACAAACGCTATCCTGCCAATTTTGAGAAGTTTACCCCAGCGTGTAAATCGGATGATTTAGGGAAATGTTCCGATGAGCAGATTAGAAATGCCTATGATAATGCAATTTTATATACAGATTATTTTTTGTCTGAAGTAATCGCCCTTCTGAAAAAACATAATGATGCATTTGAAGTGGCAATGCTGTACGTGAGCGATCATGGAGAGTCTTTAGGAGAGTATGGTGTTTATCTTCATGGTGCGCCATATCAAATAGCGCCACAAGCACAAACAAGAATACCAGCCATTATTTGGATGGGAAGCAATTTTGACTATTCACATGAGCAACTTCTACCTCATGTTAATCTTTCCTTTAGCCAAGATGATTTATTTTGTACATTACTGACGACTTTTGAAGTCGACAGTAATACTTGTGATTCCTGGCGGCCAGTATTAAAACAAAATCGAAACCACTTGTTTAATATTTCAACCCAATCTAGCGGCATAAGAAAGTAGCCTTTGGACTTCACCCGCTCTGCTAGACAATTCATAATGTCTAAAACAGAACGGAGTAAGTCACATGAAAGGTATCAGATATACGGACGAGTTTAAGTCCGAAGCTATCAAGCAAATTACAGAGCGCGGCCACGATGTAGCTGACGTTGCACAACGTCTCGGCATCTCCACCAAAAGCCTTTACAAGTGGCGAAATGAAATGGCGCTTCAGAAACGACCAGCAGTAAGTGCTGATATTCTCGCCCTCAAACAAGAAGTTGCCAGGCTGAATAAAGCGCTAAAACGTGCAACTGAGGAACGTGACATCTTAAAAAAGGCCGCCGTGTACTTTGCCAGCCAGCCCGAGTGAAGTACACGTTTATCGACCAACACCAATTGCAGTTCAAGATCAGCAGCATGTGCCGTGTACTCAAAGTACATCGCAGTGGTTATTACGCTTGGAAAGCATCTCCCTTGTCTTCGCGTGCACTTGAAGATCAAAAGCTATTGGTTGAAATTAGACAGTTCTATGATGAGAGCTATGGCATATATGGTAGCCCACGCATTCATCGTGACTTAAGAGAAGCCGGTATTCGTTGTGGGGTAAAGCGTGTGGCTCGCCTAATGAATCAGGCCAAGATCAAATCCATGCGTGGTTACCGCCGACCCCGCCACATCTTAGGTAAGCCATCGATAGCATCTCCCAACCGGCTACAGCAACAATTCACTATGAGTCAGCCCGATGCTGCGTGGGTGACTGATATTACCTACATTCGCACTTATGAAGGTTGGCTCTATCTTGCTGTGGTGATCGACCTCTATTCGCGAACGGTTGTTGGTTGGTCTATGAAGTCGACGATGGCGACTGAAATCGTCTTGGATGCATTGTTGATGGCTGTATGGCGAAGGAAGCCCAAGCAGCCTGTCATCATTCATTCAGATCAAGGCAGCCAGTTTGGCAGCGATGACTTTGCACGTTGGTGCAAAGACAATCGCCTAATCCCGAGCATGAGCCGCCGAGGCAATTGTTATGACAACGCAGTAGCCGAGTCCTTCTTTAGTAGCTTGAAGAAGGAAATCATTAAGAGAAAAATCTATGCGACTAGAGAGGAAGCGAAATCAGAGATATTTGAATACATCGAAGTGTTTTACAATCGAAAGCGGCGTCACAGCCATCTCAATCAGATGAGTCCAATGGAGTTCGAGAAATTACAAATTGGAATCTGAAAATCGTCTAGTAAAGCGGGTGAAGTCCACTTAAAGCGTGTCGAGGTGACAAACTCATTGTAAACTCCTATAAAATGCTATCCCAGATTTAACTTAGTCATTAGTGAAGAGAAATGAATCAATACAGTTTTAATAAGTTACAAAAAAGGATCCGCAGAGAATCGGGTAAGGCAATAATTGACTTCAATATGATTGAGGATGGAGACTTGGTTATGGTATGTGTCTCTGGGGGTGCTGATAGTTACACTATGCTTGATACACTAGTGTATTTTTCTAAAATTGCCCCTATCGATTTTAAAGTAGTGGCTGTGAATTTGGATCAGAAACAACCTGGATTCCCAGAAGACGTTTTACCGACCTACTTAAAAAGTGTTGGAGTCGATTTCAAAATAGTAGAGCAAGATACATATAGCGTCGTAAAAGAAAAAATACCAGAAGGTAAAACTACATGCTCATTATGCTCCAGATTACGTAGAGGTATTCTTTATAAAACAGCAAAAGAGTTAGGTGCCACTAAAATAGCACTCGGACATCATAGAGACGATATTTTACAAACGCTACTGTTAAATATGTTTTACGGTGGAAGTTTAAAAGCAATGCCACCCAAATTACGTTCGGATGATGGTGAAAATGTTGTAATAAGACCTTTAGCTTATTGTGCTGAAAAGGATATAAAGAAGTACTCTGAGATGATGAGTTTTCCAATAATTCCTTGCAATCTTTGTGGTTCTCAACCTAACTTACAAAGACAGGTTATGAGAGAGCTTTTAAATAAATGGAATAAAGAAAATCCAGGTAGAGTAGAAAGTATGTTTAGAGCTGTATGCAATGTAGCACCCTCACACTTACTAGATAGAGAAATGTTTGATTTCTCAACTTTTACTTCAAAATCTAAGCTTGCATACGATACAGATATGGTTGTTAAAGAAGATCTAAAAACAATTAATTTCATAGATTAACCAGTTTGATTTCTAGTATTGTCAGGTAATGCATCATTTAATAGGTGATTTCCTTTTTCAATTAAAGATACGTTGTAAATCAACTGAGTATGTCTGAGCAATAACAATTCATATTTTTTAGTAAGCTCATTAAGTTCCGATTTTAGACTTTGGATGATTTGTTCGTACTCATCGATTGATTTAGATTTAACTTTATGAGTATGACGGTTTTCTTTTAGTCGTTTCTTTGCTTCACTGAAAGCGATATGAATGTTCTGGTTGCGGGACAATGATTGGCGTGACCAGGTTAAGTCACCTTTTTTAAGGTTTTTCTCCAAATATCCTCTTAAGTCTTCCCATGATAGCAACTTACCAATGGGCCATTTACGTAGCATTTGAACTATTTCATTTTCATCTTTCAGCGATATTTTCTTTGCGCCCATAATCTAGTCCTTAATACATTCACAATTTTCTGTTCTTAGTTTATGGGTTAATTCAGAAACACTGAATGAACCCACGGGCGCAGAAAAGGTAACAATCGTACCTATTTTTACGGAGCTATCTTTTTCAATATCCAGTATTTGTTCGCAGCGCTCTAATGTTTCTTTAAACTGTTGCAAATGCTTTTTTACGGGGAGGTTGTCATTGCCAGCAGCAATTCTAATGTTAGCTTGCTCTATCATTTTGATTGAGTAAGTTCTAATTTCTTTAATTATCGGTAACCTTTTAATATCACCTTTTTGCCATACTGACTTATTGCATCTCATACAATCGCCAAACATTTCGCATGGGTCAATCGCCCAATCACTTTTACATCCACCTACTTCAGTGATGTGCTTTGGTGCAGCATTTTCGTATAAAAATATTTTTCTTTCTATAATTTTCACTTTGGAAGGAGCTTCTAAAGTTACCGGACCAATCACATCAAAATCAATATTAGGATCAAAAGTCTCTATTGATTGTGAAATTATTTCGTGAGGAGTGCGGAGATCATAATATTCAGATTGGCGCCCATTTTTTCTACCAGCTAATTCATCAATGAATTTCTCATTTGCACCAGCAAGTAAAGCTTCAGTTTGATGGTATTTTCTGGTTTTATGAAGAGTGATTGAAGGATAATTACCATTACTTAAACGAATATTAAGTTTACTAAATAATATAGCTGGGCCTTGATTGTACTCACTTAACCAATTGTTAATTGTTTGTCCAGATAATACTTCTGGGCGCCACCATTGTGACATTTCACTGCCTATTCCATTTCTACTATTATTTGCAGACAAGAACCACACTAGAAGTGCATTATCGATTTTAGTAGTTCTATCTTTTGAGGTGTATGGCCAATGAGTAAACTTGCTTTTTTTAAATTGAGTCAACAAAAAATCATATAAGTCTTGAGTTTTAATAAAGTTTCTTGGTTTAACTGAATTGCTAAAAATAGGGTGAGATAATTTTATTGCACCTGATCTTTTGCCCATATATTCCAAGGCTAATTTGCAAGTAATATATTTAGATTTATCTAGATTGGACGGTATTCGTATTTTTAGTTTATGCTTTTTACATGCATCCTCAAATTGATCAATGCGGACATAGTAAAAGTTTTTTTTCCTAGACCCCTTAGCTGAAGTGTTGGAGATGTCATTGGGTTGGTATGCAAAAATGTATTTTTGTAACCTCCTTAGCCGATGTGGAAAGTTTGTAGAAGAATGATCTTCATGCTCTAATATGAAAACCACGTCCTCTTCAGATAAATACTCCTGACTAAATAATTTCTTAAATTTTAAAGGAATATATAGTTCGTTTACTTCTGAAAAGGAATTAGGGAATTTTCCTATATAAAATTTAAATGCCTCATTAGCTTCATGAGAAAAATCAAGAATATTCCTAAACATTTCATTCGCTAATTTTGATAGCTTATGAGGTATAGGGAGATTTTGTGACTCATCAATTTTGGGGCGTCTTAGTCGAATACGAACACGATTCGTATCCTCATCGATATAAAGGGCATCCCTACTCAGTAGCAACGTTTCGGATAAACGCATTGATACGGTGGTAAAGGACAACCCACAAATGGAAGCAATAAAATTTGGCTTGCTTACTCGACCGTTCTCTTCAAGAGATTTACAGTAGGCTAAACCAACGGCAGCTAACTCCTCATTAGTTATTCTTGACGAACTTTGCTGATTAAATTCGTTATCATCAATAGCGATAGCTTTTTTGCGTGACTTAGCTCGAATATCTGAAACAAAGGAGAACGGCTTATCTAGTAGATTAAATCCTTTATTACTAAATCTAAACGTCTTAGTGTGATGCCCAGACTGCATCATTCCAGCTAAAATTTCTAGCTCTTTACCTGTGTCATATTTGATACCCTGAGTGTAATGGCTCTCTTGAAGATCTCTCAAAGCTCGCTGAAAGGTGATCAGTTTGATTTGATTGAGGTTATTACTGTCGCCATCTAATAGTCGCAGCGCTTTCTCAAGATAAATTAGAGCATATATGATTGATTTTGGTCTGGACCTAATGTTTCTATAAAAAATAATTACATTTAAGTAGGCTTTAGCAAACAATAAATACTTCTTGGAAGTGATGAAGTTATTTTTATCATACGATTTTGAGAATGGTTGGGTAGCAGATAGTAGATCGTCTTCTAAACCCTCTTGCTTATGAAAGTATGATCTTACTGAGTCATGGCTATGAGGAACGAAGCGGGATGAATACTGAAAATATGGAAGTTCTTTTATAAAGTTATCGGCATGGACATTATTGATATTGGCAGTACCAAAGGGTAGTCCCCAATTAATGAATGTTTCAAATCTGTCTTTCGTTTCAGAATCGTAATTGTAAGAAAATAAAGGTAAATTTTGAGTCATTTTATTTTTTAATAGAAGAAATTACAAAATTGACTGCATCTATAAGATAGTCATCTCTTGTAATGGCTTCTAAAGGAAGGTTAAGTTTTATTAACTTTTGTTTTTTTGTAACCAAGCTATCAAGAACTACTTGATGAGCTCCATCGTCAAATGCTTCAAAACGAGGACAAATATAACATCCGAATGTTGCCAAGACATCGCATGGTTTAGTTGAACAAGAGCCGACTTCTTGATCCATTAATGAATCTAAAATGATATGGTCTTGATCGGAGTTTGTTGAGAAGTCTTTATTAATTATTTTGCCTCTAAATGCTGATAACAGTTTATCGTGATGGCTTGATAGTTGGTTCTCGTAATATGTGAATGCCTCTTCATTTAAATTTACATAGTGCGTTAATGACACAGTTGAAGTTTGAAATCCAGCTCTGGCCAAAACTTCCAAAGGCGCACCTAACATTGCTAAATGAGTTAGTTTAGTATGCTTAAATCTTCTACAGAATAAATCTAAATCTGAATATTCGTCATCCACCGCGGCTAAATATTTTCGACTTTTGTTGATGCGGCTATTTATGCCTATGCCATTTTTATTTAAATATCCCTGATCTGCATTTCTGTTGTATTTTGAAATACAAAACAGAGGCAATTTTTTTTCAGGTGTTTCTTGTGTGATGGATTTAACAAAGCTTATGTGATCTAGCAAAGCCCTGGCGACTGGCTCAGAAACTTTATACTCCATCATATATTTTCGAGCTGGAGTAGATTTTTGTTTAACAATTGGAACATTCATCATAACCCTATTTAACTTGCCATTTGAATCATATTCAATTCGAATATCTCCAAATTGTAGTAACTGCAATTGTGAGGGTCTCATTGCTTCAGAAATGATTAATCTCCACATCAAATAATCTTGTGGGTTAAATTCTCCCGAGATATATAAACTCTCAACGTTCGTGAGGATGCTTCTTGTTTGCCCAATAGTGAAAGGACGTTCTTGAGGAGTTGAATTTTGTATTTGTATAGTACTTCTTGGCTTGGGTGACTTTGATGACTTAATATAGTTTTTAAGGTCTATATCAATTCCTGGAATATCTAAATCAACCCAATACTTAATTATGGACCTAAGCATTTTTTGTGAAGATGGAGATTTATCTTGATTAAACCAATTAACCATATCCAAAGTGATGCAAGATATTGGATTTGGGACTAATGCTTTTATTGATCTTATAAATGCAGAGAACTGGTTAATCCATCTGGTAACAGTTGAAACTTTTCTTCTTCCATTTAATGCATGGAGGATTACATAGCAAAAGATTTGCCCCGTGGCTTTCGATAGTCCGTTAGCTGACTTATTTAGTCTAATGTTAGAAGTATTAGCATCTCCTTCTAACTTCATTTGCTCTAAACTGACATCAATAGCCTTTCCACTATCAATTGGTGTAATTTTACTTGGTAAATCCGCGGGAATATTTTCGTTAGAATAGATTACGAATTTATCGTAGCCAATAAATTTATTTTTCATCATCAAGTATGCGATCACGCTCTTCAATAAGTTCTGCTGCTTGATTTATAATGTGTCTCTGACTGTATCTGGCAGGCATTGTAGAAGTATTGCCCCATCTGCCGCGCTGAATTAAAATGCTTCTTACGTCTTTACCTTTCGAATGAGCAAGATTGGCCATTTCATTCAAATGAGTATGTCTTAATGAATGGGGTGAAAAGAAATTTGGAAAGTCTTTTAAAGATTTCAGTTTAGATACAATCCTATTTAAATTCCGTTGCGAAATTGGTTCCCCAACTCTCGGACCACTATGACAAACAAAAAGGTAAGGATGCTCTTTTTTATTAATGCGTAAAGAAATTGCAAGACGCCTTTCATGAGTAATGTAATTTATTAAATCTGCAGTCAAATATTTACTGACAGATAAATCACCAGAAAGCGTTTTAGATGCTGGTTCCTTGGATCTGCTATCGGCATGATCATTTGGCCTATGCTTAACTCTTATTATACCAATGCGTTTACCCGGTAAAATTTCATAATTATCTTTGATGTCAGTACAAGTTAATTTTAGACACTCACCCGCTCTAAGTCCGGTTTCGTAAAGAAATCTTGCAATTAATTTATCTCTATAACCGTGATTTGTCTCAGGAAATATTTCGCTAGTATTGATTGCTTGTTTAAAAGTTTCTGTTTGATTTGAATCTAAAGAATATACAGGTGCAGGTTTTTTTGGTGATTTGTAATTCTTTGCAAATGCATCATAAATTGTATTTTTATACTTTTCGCTTTTAGCAAGAATTTCATCATTTATATTCAGTTCACCTTCGATAAAGTCTTGTGTAATCCAAATCAAATAATTACACAAAGTTCGTAAGCGAGCATTAGATGTGGAAATGTCTACTACTTCACCAGATGGAATACTACGAAGTTTAGAGTTATCAATTGATCGAACTTTAGCTAACTCTTTTGAGGAGTAATCACACCAGCCGCTGAAGTCATCAATTTCCCTTCTCGTTAATGGAAGTAAGTTATTTTTAACTCTGGTTTCTGGAGTAACCCATTCAGAGTTCCTTAAGACTTTTATTAATGACCATTCAATATAGAATGCTAGGTCTCTAAGAGTTGCCAGATGAGTATTTAGGCTTTTTTGCCCTAGATTTCTGTAGACATATAGTGTGGGTAACTCACAGGGGAGTCCATTACGAGTGTCTAAAAGCACTGCTCTTCTGATGGAGCGTTTATTAACTCCAGAGCCTATTTCTTGAAGTAGGATTTTTGTTTGTGCTGTGAGATTTTCATTCATCAGATGTTTACATAAAATTTATATGCTCAAATATATTATAAGGCATACAAAGATATTTTATAAACAGATTGCGATTTGAAGCTAACTATATGATTTATTTTTATTTATTTATCTAAATAATTACATTTATATTCTTATGCTAATAACTTTGCCGCCACTCATGCACACCAATACTGTGTCGCCATCCTCAATCATGTTGTAATCGCCAATAGCCTTGCCAGTACTTGAAATTAAGCTATTACGCAATTTGATAAAATTGTTGGAATGGTTATCGGGTAAGTGTTTAATCATTTTTTGTTCTTTATAAATTTAAACTGCGCCCGCCATCTACTGCCAGTACATGGCCAGTAATAAATGGTGCATCGGCGATCAAAAATTTGACCGCTTTGGCAATATCTGATGCTTCGCCAACGCGCTTGAGTAGGGTTTGTGAAATCACGCGTTGGCGATACACTTCATCAAATTGCGGATTATTTTCTGGCCATTGCACAGGGCCGGGTGCAACTGCGTTAACGCGTACTTCTGGGCTTAATTCGTGTGCTAGTGACTTAGTCAACGTCACTAAGCCTGCTTTAGCAACGCTATAAACTACATAACCTTTTTTCGGACGTTCAATGTGCATATCGGTAATATTCACAATGCAGCCGTGATTTTTGCGTAACTCTGGCGCGGCGGCTTGTGCTAAAAACATCGGCGCTTTTAGGTTGCTACCAACTAAATCTTGCCAATTTTCTTCGGTAATCGCACCAATTTCTGTGGGGTAATAGCTGGATGCGTTATTAATTAACACATCTAAATGGCCAAAATGTTTGACTGTTTCTTGAATTAAGCTGGGTAAAACCGCAATATTGAGCAAATCACCCTGAATAATGGCGACCGAATTCGTGCGTTGCAAATTCAGCTCTGCTTGCAATGCGCGGGCTTCATTGGTAGAAGATTTGTAATGAATCATCAATTGCGCACCGCAAGCATGCAGTTCACGACAAATAGCCGCGCCCACGCGTTTTGCGCCGCCTGTAATCAGCACAACTTTACCATTTAAGACTTTATTGTTTAGGGATTCGCTCAATCTGCACTCACTTTAGTAATCAAATATTATAATGGCTTATGGCTTTAACATCACATCTAAATCTACCGATTCCAGACGCGTCTGCGCAAAATCGCAGTAAAAACTTAACCACTTTAATTCAGCAAAAAATAATTGATGCAGGCGGTTGGATCGATTTTTACACGTTTATGCAGATGGCCTTGTATACGCCAGCTCTTGGATATTACAGCGGCGGCGCGCTTAAGTTCGCCGATAATCAAAAAGGCGGCGGCGATTTTGTGACTGCGCCGCAAATTTCACCACTATTTGCGCGCACGTTGGCAATGCAAGCGGCGCAAGTTTTACATGAAACACAAGGTAGTAACTTGGTTTCTAACATCCTAGAATTAGGCGCAGGCACAGGAAAACTAGCCGCCGATTTATTGCTGGAATTGCAACGGTTAAATCAATTGCCATCACAGTATTATATTTTAGAAGTGAGCGATTACTTGCGCCAGATTCAGCTTGAAAAATTGCAGGCGCTATTGCCAGTAGAGTTGTTTAATCGCGTTACATGGTTAAATAAACTGCCAACTGATTTTGTCGGCTTGATAGTTGGCAACGAAGTGTTAGACGCGATTCCTGTGCATCTAATCTACCAGAACGAACAAGGCTGGTTTGAACGTGGCGTGGCTTTTGAAGGCACATTTATTCGGCAAGATAAACCGTTAAGTCATGCAGATTTAATCAAACAAGTAAGCACATACACTCTGCCGAATGATTATTTAACCGAAGTTTGCCCTGCGGCTAATGGCCTTATTGCGAGCTTGGCGCAGTCACTCAAACAAGGCGCCATTTTGATGTTGGATTATGGATTCGGTGCGGCGGAATACTATCATCCACAGCGCAATACAGGCACGCTGATGTGCCATTATCAGCATCAAGCGCACAGTAATCCATTGATTTATGTCGGTTTGCAAGATATTACCGCGCATGTGAATTTTACTGCGATTGCAGAATCTGGGCTTGAAAATGGGTTAAGTTTGGCGGGTTATTGCAATCAAGCCAGTTTTTTAATGAATTGCGGGATGTTAGAAATATTAAACGAAACATCGCCCAACGATATTGCGCAATATATGCCGCTTGCCTCTGCCGCGCAAAAATTGCTTTCACCCGCCGAAATGGGCGAGCTATTTAAAGTCATCGCGTTGAGTAAAGAGATGTCATGCGATTTTATCGGCTTTAAAAGTGGGGATAAAGCGCACATGCTTTAAGAATAATTCAACTTAAATTTAGTATAATGCGCGGCATGATTGAACATTCAAACTCCCCAGATGAAACCTCGGCAGATACGCCAGATAACGATTTAAAGAATCGTCGCATTCGCAGCTTTGTGCTGCGCCAAGGCAGATTGACCAAAGGACAAGCAAACGCGCTAGAAACAGTTTGGCCGCAATTTGGACTTGAATATGCAGAAAAGTTGCTGGATTTAAACCAAGTATTTGGCAGACTTAACACTAAAAAAGTACTAGAAATTGGGTTTGGCATGGGCGAAAGCACCGCTAAAATCGCCCAAACCTTACCCGATTGCGATTTTGTGGCGGTGGAAGTGCATACGCCAGGTATTGGCAGTTTGCTAAAACTGATTCAAGAAGGTGAAATTAGCAATATTCGTGTGATTCAACATGACGTAGTGGAAGTGTTGCAACACATGATTGCAGATAACAGTTTGGATGGCGTGCATATTTTCTTTCCTGACCCTTGGCATAAAAAACGTCATCATAAACGCCGCTTAATTCAAGCGGAATTTATAAAACAGTTATGCGCGAAATTGAAAGTGGGTGCTTACATTCATGTGGCTACCGATTGGCAAGAATACGCAGAATGGGTGCTAGATGTGCTAAAAGCTGAGCCGCAATTGCACAATACTTCGACAGACTTAACCCAAGAATATGCTGAAAAACCGAGTTACAGACCGTTAACTAAGTTTGAAAATCGCGGTATCAAACTTGGGCATG
>LNFM01003233.1_pt1 | contig 32510 bp, 25 predicted proteins | sample 596031 | NCBI WGS metagenome assembly LNFM01 (sample SAMN04254537, study PRJNA301005) | activated carbon metagenome | isolation source: dual media filters at the Ann Arbor, Michigan drinking water treatment plant | place: USA: Ann Arbor | reverse complement strand
CGCATGCGCGCCTCGACCTCGTGCAGCTCGGACGGGTGCAGGCCGAGGCGACGGCAGAGCTTGAACTCCTCCTCCTCGGACAGCCGCACGTCCTTGAAGAGCTTGCGCAGCTCCTTCAGGTCCATGCCCGCGCGCCGCTCACACTCGGTGAGGTCGCGCTCGGCCCTCATCACCCGATCAACCAATTGCGTGAGCTCCTCGACGATGCCGTCGATCGGGCGACGGCTGAGGTTCATGTCGGTGATGGCGTCGACGCACGCGGTCTCGTGGTCGTCGATCGCGATCTGGGCCTTGCTGCGCTTCTCGCCGGGCTTCTTCTCGGCGAGGGGATCGATCTGCTCGCGGAGCTTCTCGAGCTCCTTCTGGTGGCGACGGATCCGCTCGAGCTGCTTCTGCATGTTCTCGAGCGCGGCCTCTTGATTGACCGGGCTCGGCTCGGGGGCCGCGGCGGCGAGCGCCGTCATCGGGCCGCCATCGGCCGGGTTGCTGACCTGGATGACGTCCTTGATGCGCATCTGACCGCGCTTGATGCGGTCGTACATGTCGAAGATGAACGGGATCGCGACCGGGCTGCGCAGCGCGATCTCGAGGAGACGACGCTCGCCCTCCTCGATGCGCTTCGCGATCTCGACCTCGCCCTCGCGCGTGAGCAGCGAGACCGAGCCCATCTTGCGCAGGTACATGCGCACCGGATCGTTGGTCCGGGCCTGCTCGTCCTCTTCCTCGTCTTTCTCGTACCGCTTGGGCATCACCTTGCGGGTGGCGACCTTGGTGGCGGCAGTCTTCGCGGCGGCGGTCTTGGGCTCGTCCTTGGCGACGATGGACACGCCCTCGGCGACGAGCATCGCCTCCCACTGATCGAACTCGGCCGGGTCGATGAGATCGGGGGGGAGCAGCTCCTGCAGCTCGTCGACGGTGATGTGCCCCTTCTTCTTGCCGTACGCGATCAGGTTCTTCTTGAGCTTCTCGGCGTCGACGGTTCGCGTCGGGGTCTTGCGCATCATGGTGGAGGCCTCGAGACCTTGGGCAGGGTGAGCCATGGGGAAGTTAAGTCCGGGTTGACGTGCCGACGACGTCAGTTGCGCGGGGGCTGCGGGTCGACGGGGCGGCGAAGCTCGTCGATGCGGCGGGAGAGTTGCAGACCGTAATTCTGACGCTCGGCGGCCTCGCGGTCGAATCCCTCCGCGGCCAGGCGGCGGGCTTCGGTGTCGACGCGGCGTTTCTCGTCGACCAGGGCCTCGCGCTCGCAACGCCGGACGAGATCGAGCAGCACGGCCTGCGGGTTGGTGGCCCCGAGGTCGCGGTACTCGCCGGCGAAGACCCGCTCGTGCACGAGCGCCTGGGCGTCGGCCTCGACGAGCGCGAGCAGCTCGGGCATGCCGAGCTCTTCGCCGCGTCGTGCACCGTCGATGACCGCATGGACGATGGGAGCGAGCCGCGGATCTTTAATCCAATCGAGCGCGCCCGCCCGCTCGGCGACGCCCGCCAAATGGGGCGCGTCGACCAACAGCATGGCCAGTTGGCTCTGGCCTGCTGGCAGAGGCTGCAGGGGGCGCACGGCCGCGGATAGTGGCACAGGTCCCTGCGATGTCGAGCGAAAGTGGCGAGAGTTTTCTTCCGGGTGTCGCGCGTTGGGACCGCGCTGGGGCTGGCTCTGCTCGTGCTGCGCGGCCGCCGGGCGACCCGTGGTGGCCGAGCGCGCCGCCGCGGCGGCGGCATCGGTCAGCTTGCGCAGCGTGGCCTCGACACGGGACAGTGGCACGTCGAACAGTGACGCCGCGCGGTCTGCGTAGAGCTGCCGCTGGCTCTCTCGCGGGGCGCGGGCGACCAGCGGCAAGATGCGATCCAACGCGCGCGCCCGGGCATCGACCGCATCGCCGGCGGTCTGGGCCATGCGCACCATCATCTCGACCAGCGCCGCCTCGGGCCGGGCGAGCATCGACTTCAGGCGCTCCGGGCCGAGGCTGTCTGGATCCTCGCCCTCGGGGAGCAGCACCATCCGCACGTCGAGGTCCGCCTCGAGCAGCAGGGGCAGGGCGGCCCACGCGGCCTTGCGCCCGGCGGCGTCGCCGTCGAAGGCCATGACGACCTGATCGCAGAACCGCGCCATCAATCGGGCCTGATCGGCGGTCAACGCGGTGCCCAGGGGGGCGACGGTCTCGCGCTGACCCCATTGGTGCATCCGGACCACGTCGAGGTTCCCCTCGACGAGGATGGCCCTGCGGGTGGCAGAGAGGGCGGCCCGCGCCTGCTGGAGCCCGTAGAGCGACTTGCCCTTGGTGTAGAGCAGGGACTCCGACGAGTTGATGTACTTCGGGGGCGCCACGTCGCCGACGGCCACGTCGTGGGGTGGTACGACGCGGGCCGAGAAGGCGATCACCTCGCCGCCGGGGGCCACGACCGGGAAGACGAGCCGGCCGCGGAATCGGTCGTACCACTGGCCGGATTTCTCGCTGCGCCCGATGAGCCCGAGGCGCTCGGCCATCGGCAGCGACAGGCGCTTGGCCGCGATCGTGGAGGCGAGGCGATCCCACCCCGCCTCGCTCGGGGCCGGGGCGTAGCCGAGGCGGAAGGCCTCGATGCTCTCGGCGTTCAGTCCGCGGCTCGCGACGTAGGCGCGGCCCGCCTCGCCCTCGGGGGCGTCGGCCAGGATGGCCTGCCACGTCTGGGTCGCGAGGGTGCACAGCGCGTAGGCCTCGTCCTTCTCGGACTCGCGCTTGGCGTCCTGCGGGGACTCGGCCGGCAGGGTCACGCCGTAGAGATCGGCGAGCTTGCGCACCGCCTCGGGGAAGCTCTTGCCCTCGATCTCCATGACGAAGCGGATCGCGTCGCCGCCCTGGCCGCAGCCGAAGCACTTGAAGCCCTTGCGCGTCGGGTTGACGTTGAAGCTCGGGGTCTTCTCGCCGTGGAAGGGGCACAGGCCCTTGTAGTTCTGACCGGCGCGGCGCAGCTCCATGTAGCGACCGATGAGGTCGACGATGTCGACCCGGTCGCGGACCTCCTGCACCTTGTCGTCGGGGATCTGGGCCATGCCGTCGGGGCGCCGGTTTGTCGCGGCCGGCCGAGCGGCCGCCCGGCGGAGGTGGATCCGTACGATGGGCGGGGGCGGCCGGCAACCATGCCGAAAAGTTGCGGCCCCGGGCCCAGCCATGGCAGGGCCTGGGGGGCCATGCTGATCCCCGCCTCGACCACGCACGCGGCCCCCGGCGAGGCCGACGCCAGCTCCCCCGCAGCGGCCGAATCCGAGCGACGCGTCAGCGGGCGGCGGGGACGCGCGCGGGATCGGCTGCTCGACCGCGGCAGCCACCCGACCGCGGTCCCCGCAGGGACCCTGTCCCGCGTCCGCGACATCGAGAACATGCTGCTGTTCATCGACGACGATCTCCGCGAGACCGCCCTGGCGATGACCCGCATCGAGGACTACCTGACGCGGACGCTGCAGACCCTCGAGTCGCCGGAGATCCGCCGCGAGCACGTCCACGCGCTCGCGAGCGAGACCCGCGTGCTCGATCACCTCGACCTGCTGTCCGAGACCCTCGAGAGCCTGCGGCGCCGGCTCGCGAAGCTCTCGACGACGATGAAGTGACGGTGGTCGGTTCGCGCCGGCGCGCACGCGCAGATATCATGCGCGGGACGTGAACGACGGCCGAAGCCCGCCGCTGCGACCAGAGCTGGCGACCCAGGCGCTGGCCGTCACCGCGGCGCTGTACCTCGGCTACGCGGCGCTCGGCGCCGTCGGCCTCTCGAACGACCTGCGCTACCTCGGCCTCGTCGCGGGCTTCTACCTGCTGCCGGGCTATCTGCTGCGCCGCGATCCGGAGCGCGCACGCCAGTGGCAGGTCGGCCCCGACGGCGTGATCCCGCGGTGGTCGTGGCGCGGCGCGAAGTGGGCCGCGATCCTGGCGCTGCTGGTGTTCCCGCCCTTCGTGCTCGGGTTCCTGTGGTTCTACGCGAAGGTCTGCCACGGCGAGCTCGGCGTGCTGTCGCCGGTGCTCTGGATCGAGGGCCTCACGCCCGCGGCCGGCGGGCTCGAGCGCTACCTCGATCGGTTCTGCCGCGCCTACGGCGGTGAGTTCTGGCCGACGTCGCTGCGCGTGCCGGAGGCGTGGCTGCTGTACGCCGGCGCCGGCGTGCTGCTCGAGGTCGCCAAGGAGCTCTTCACGATCGCCCTGCCCGAGGAGGTGTTCCACCGCGGCTACCTCATGAGCGCGCTCGAGGAGCGGTGGCCGGCGCGCCGGCGGATCCTCGGTGCGCCGCTCGGGCTCGCGGCGCTGCTGGCCTGTGTGATCTTCGCGGTCGGCCACCTCGTCGGCGAGATGGCGCTGGCGCGGCTGGCGACCTTCTTCCCGAGCCTCGTGTTCTCGTGGCTGTGGCGGCGCAGCGGGAGCCTGTGGGCGCCGGCGCTGTTCCACGCCGCGTCGAACCTGCTGATGTCGGTGCTGCTCGCGAGCACATTCGGTCGTTGACGTGACGCTCGCGACGCGATCGGATCGAACGGTCGGCGGCGGCGCCCGCTCCGCCCCGTCGAGCGGTGTCAGATCGCTTGACGGCGCCGCGGGATCCTCGAAGATTGAAGGCGTGAACACCGTTGGTTGGATTGGTCGTACGGGGTTGGTGGGCGGTGGCGTGCTCGTCTCGTCCAGCGTCGCATCCGCGGCGAACGTCGCACTGGAGGCCCCGGCCGGTGCCGCCGTGACGCAGCCCGGCGAGGTGTTCGACGACATCGCCGCGCTGCTCGAGGAGCGCGGTCACACGGTGACGGTCGTCGCCGGCAACGAGCTGGACACGCTCGAAGAGCTGCAGCAGTTCGACACCGTCGTGATCGGAGGCAGCTTCACCGGCGAGATCGACGTCGTCGTGTTCGACGCCGTGATCGCCCAGTACGTGGAGAACGGCGGCGGGCTGGTCATCCCGGCGGGGCTGCCCTTCGTGATCGACATGGCTGCGATCCCGGGGTTCGACACGGTGCTGCCGACCGGGCCGTCGAGCAACTTCGTGAACAGCGGTGCGGTGAGTCTGATCGACGGCCACGAGATCGTCGACGGGCTGTCGGACTGGAACAACCCCTCGATCAGCATCCTCGCCGGGGTGCTGCGCGACGGCGCGATCGCGTTGAGCACCATCGCAGGCGACTTCGACTCGGTCGTGTGGGACTACCAGGGCGGCCGCGTGGTGAGTCTCGGGCCGCTGTTCACCACCGAGTACGGCGTGGGGTTCGGCAACGAGGTGCTGCTCGACGGCTCGATCCCGGACGCCACCGAGATGTTCCTGCGCGCGGTCGAGTGGTCGGCGTTGAACGCCGCGCCCGAGGGCTGCCATGACGGCGACCTCGATCCGGGCGAGATCTGCGACGACGGCAACTTCAGCAACACCGACGACTGCGTCAACCCGTGCGTGCCGGCCAGCTGCGGCGATCACTACGTGCACGCGGGGGTCGAGCTCTGCGACGACGGCGACGCGGACAACACCGACGCGTGCCTCGTCGGGTGCATCCCCGCGAGCTGCGGCGACGCTTTCACCCGCGTCGGCGTCGAGGACTGCGACGACGCCAACGACGACGAGACCGACGCGTGCCTGAGCACGTGCGCGGCCGCGTCGTGCGGCGATGGCTTCCTGCGCGCCGGGGTCGAGACCTGCGACGACGGCGACCTCGACGATTCGGACGATTGCCCGGGATCGTGCCACCCGGCGGTGTGCGGCGACGGCTACGTGCTCGCCGGGGTCGAGCCCTGCGACGACGGCAACGCCGTGAACGACGACGACTGCCTGGTCGGCTGCATCGCCCCCGTCTGCGGCGACGGCTTCCTGCAGAACGGCACCGAGGCCTGCGACGACGCCAACGACGACGACACCGACGCGTGCGTCGGTGCGACGTGCCAGCTCGCGAGCTGCGGCGACGGCCACGTCTTCGCCGGCTTCGAGGAGTGCGACGACGGCAACGCCGTGCCCGGGGACGGGTGCACCGCATGCCAGCAGGACGGCGACGACGACTCCACGGGCAGCTCCGACGGATCGAGCAGCGGCGGCTCGACCGGCGAGGGCTCGACGGGGGAGGGCAGCGGCTCGTCGGACAGCGGCGTCGTGGAGACCACCGACGGGGGCGAGTCCGCGGGTTCGAGCTCGGAGGGCGTGGATTCGCTGGATTCCAGCGGTGGCGAGGCGTCGACCGGTGAGGAGTCCACGGGTGAGCCCGCGGTCGGCGGCGATGACGGCGGCTGCAGTTGTCGCGGCGCGACGAGCACGTCGGCCGCGCCGTGGTGGCTCGTGGTCGCGGGCCTGTGGCGTCGTCGCGCGCAACGCCGCCCGGGTCGATGACGGATCAGCGTCGCGCCGCGCGGGCGCGTCCCGTCGCCCGGCGCTTCGCGGCGGCCGATCGCTTCGCGGGTACGGGCGGCCTCGGCGGCTCCATCGCGAGGACCTCGGCCTCGTCGCGCGCGAGCAGGGATCGAAGCCGCGGGTGCTGGAATCGACGCGCGACCGTGATCGCGTAGAACGACTCGAAGAGCCCGGGGACGACGCTGTGCTCGCAGAGCTCGCCCCTGCGGATCTCGTCGCGCACGACCACGGAGGGCAGGAGCGCGACGGCGTCCGTGTCGCGGGCGAGCAGGCGCATCGTCGCCATGTCGTCGACCTCCGCGAGCACGCGGACGGTGAGGCCCCGCTGCTCGCACAGCGCGTCGAACTCGGTGCGGATCTCGCTGTCGGGCCCGGGGAGGATCATCGGCGTCGACTCGATGCCGGCGTCGAGGCGGACGGGCTCGGCCCGCGGCCGCCCGACGATGCTCACCGCCTGCCGGGCGATCCGCCGGCACCGCCACGCGCGTCCCGACTCGCGGTGCGTCGGGCGGTTCGACAGCACCACGTCGAGGTCGTGATCGGCGAGGCTCTCCAGCAGGTCGTCGAGTCGACCCGACTGCAGGCGCAGCGTGACCCCGTGCTGGTCGAGCAGCGGCTTCACGAACGACTCCTGGAAGTTGCGGGACAGGGTCGCGACGGCGCCGACGCGCAGCGCGTGCTCGGGGAGGCGCCCGTGCTGCAGCGTGGCCACCAGCTCCGCCCCGGCGCCGAAGATCGTCTCGGCGTACTCGAGCGCGACGCCGCCGGCCTCGGTCAGCGCCAGCGTGCGGCCGGTGCGGTGGAACAGCGCCTCGCCGAGCGCGTCCTCGAGCCGCCGGATCTGGGCCGAGAGCGCCGACTGGGACACGCGCAGCCGCGCCGCCGTTCGTGTCAGGTTGCCGTCCTTCGCCACGGCCCAGAAATAGTGAAGGTGATGGAAGTTCAGCGGGGACGTGCTCATGGCGGCGTTCTCTCGAACAGAACGTAACGTGAACTATTATGCCATTTTCACGAACGATTGCGTCGGCTAGACCCGGGGCGATGACGCTCGAGACGCCGTGGCCGACCCTTCTCCCCGGCCTGGCCGCCGGGATCCCTGCAACCTTCGCCGTCGCGGCGCTGGCGGTCTCGCGGGCCCGGCCGCTGCGGTTCGCCGGGCCCGCGACGGGGCTCGCCCTCGCGCTCGCGACCGCGGTGCTGGCGGGCGTGGTGCTCTGGCCCGCGCCGCGGCCGGTCGACGGCCTGGCGGGGGCCGTGCGCGTCGATCTCGTCACGGGCGTCGTGGCCACGCTCGTCTGTCTGCTCGCGGTCGTGATCGTGCCGTACTCGCGCCGCTACCTCGACGGTGATCCGGGGCTCGCCCGCCACGCCCGCGCGCTGCTGGGCGTGCTCGCGGCCGTGACCACGCTCGTGGTCGCCGCCGACCTGGCCGTCATCGCCCTGGCCTGGATGGGGACGAGCCTCGGACTGCACGCGCTGCTCACCTTCCACCGCGATCGGGGACCGGCCGTCGTCGCCGCGCACAAGAAGTTCCTGCTCAGCCGGCTCGCCGATGTGTGTCTGCTCGGCGCGCTCGCGCTGATCGGGGCGTCGGTCGGCAGCCTCGACCTCGACGCCGTCGAGGCGTGGGTCCGCGCGCACGAGGGCCTGAACCCCTCGATGCACGCGGCGGCGGTCCTCGTGGTGCTCGCGGTCGCGCTGAGGTCCGCGCAGCTGCCGTTCCACGGCTGGCTCATCCAGGTGATGGAGGCGCCGACCCCCGTGTCGGCGCTGCTCCACGCGGGGGTCGTCAACATCGGCGGGTTCGTGCTGCTCCGGCTCGCGCCGCTGGTGTCCGAGGCCGGCCTCGCGCAGGCGCTGCTCGTCGGGCTCGGGATGGTCACGGCGATCGTGGCGTCGCTCGTCATGACGACGCGGGTGAGCGTCAAGGTGTCGCTCGCGTGGTCGACCTGCGCGCAGATGGGCTTCATGCTCGTGCAGTGCGGGCTCGGGGCCTGGCACCTGGCGTTGCTGCACCTCGTCGCGCACTCGCTGTACAAGGCGCACGCGTTCGCGAGCGCGGGGAGCACCGTCGAGCGCTGGCGCGCCGGGTCGTGGGTGGCCGCGCCGCCCCGCGCCTCGCTCCGGCAGATCGCGGTCGCCGCGGTCGCCGTGATGGCCGGCTTCGGCGTCGCGGTCGCGTCGGTGCGGGTCGTCCTCGGCGTGCCCACGGATCCGACGACGCTGCCGCTGATGCTGCTGCTGGGGCTCTCGATCGCGCCGGTCGTCGCCCGCGGCGCTGCGGCGGGTTCGCTGCGGACGCTCGCGCTGCGGACCGCCGGCCTCGCGATCCTCTACCTCGCGTGGCACGTCGGGTTCGAGGCCGCGTTCGCCCAGACGATGACCGCTGGCCTCGTCGCGTGGTCGTGCGTGCTCGCCGGGTTCGCGCTGTTGTTCGGGCTGCAGGTGGCGATGCAGACGCGCCCGCGCGGACGGCTCGCGCGGACCCTCCACCCGTGGCTGTTCGCGGGCCTCTACCTCGACGAGATCGTCACGCGAGGCCTCTTCCGCGCGTGGCCCCCACCGATCCCGACGCACCCACGCGCGACGCACGACCCACGCCCGACCGAGATCCTCGAGGTGCAGCCATGACGATCCACGCATCATCGACGCCGCACGACGACACCGCCGAGGACGACGCGACGCTCGCCGCGGACATCGAGGGCGCGTGCGCCCGCATCGCGCCGATGTGGCCGCTCGACCGCCTCATCGCCGTCAATCCGTTCTGGCCCCGCATCGACCAGCCGATCGCGACGGTGGCCGCGGAGCTCGCCGCGCGCTCCGGCGCGGCGTTGCTGATGCCGCGCGCGTGGTACCGCGAGCAGCTGCGCCGCGGCCAGCTGCGCCCGGAGCACCTGCGCGCGGCGATCGACCTCGAGGGCGCCTCCATCGCGCCCGCCGAGCTCGAGGCGCTCGCGGCGTCCGACGCACCGGCGTCGCCGCGCTGTGCCCGGGTGATGGACGTCGTCGCGCCGCCGCAGGACGGGGCGGGTTTCCCCGCGTGGCGCGACTTCGTGATCCACGGCATCAGCCAGTTCTGCGCCGCGTACTACGACGGGGGCCAGGCCGAGCTCGGGCCCGATCGCGAGGGCGGGCTGTTCGCGGCCTGGCGGCGCCACGCTGCGGTGGATCGCTCCCCCGCGCTCCGCATGGGCCTGGCGGCCTACCGCGCGGCGGTCGGCGAGCTCCCGTCCTGCGCCGACGCGATGATCCGCCGGGGCGTCGTGGCCCTCGAGATCCCCACGCCGTCGCGCGCGGTGTACCTCGAGGGCCTCCTGCTCGACGTGCTGGGGTGGGCGTCGTGGTGCGCCGGTCGGCGGTGGACCGCGCGCCTCGCCGGGGACGACGATCGCGACCTCGTCGAGCTCCTCGCGATCCGCGTGGCCTGGGAGGTCGCGCTGCTGCGCACTGCGACGGCGGACGGCCTCGGTCGGTGGCGGCTCGCGATGGCCGCGTGGCCGGGCATCGAGGCCGCGGCCCGGGTCGCGCACGCGCACGACTGGGTGCTGCAGCGCGCGGTCGAGCTCGCGGCGCACGAGCGGATCGCCCGCGAGCTGCCGCGCGGTTTGGCGGTCGCGCGCCCCACCGACGCCGCGGTGCAGGCGGTGTTCTGCATCGACGTCCGCTCCGAGGTCATCCGCCGCGCGCTCGAGGCCGAGGATCCGGCCGTGCAGACCGTCGGCTTCGCGGGTTTCTTCGGCCTGCCCATCGAGTACCGACCCGTCGGGGCGAGCGCTGCGCGACCCCAGCTCCCGGGCCTGCTCGCACCGCAGATGCGCGTGACCGATACCGACGTCGACGCTGCCGTGGCGACGCGCCGCGCCGCGCGGCTGCGCGACGACGCGATCTGGAAGGGCGTGCGCACCGGCGCGTCGTCGAGCTTCGGCTTCGTCGACGCGTACGGCGTCGCATACGTCGTAGCGCTCCTCGGCGACGCGTTCGGTCGCGGCCCGCGGGCCGAGCGTGCGGGCCTGTCCGTCCGCGACGACGCGCGGCGCAGACCACGGCTGACGCACCACGTCGACGGCACCGACGTGACGCTCGAGGAGCGGTGCCGCCTGGCGGAGGGCATCCTCCGCGGCATGGGGCTCGTCCGCGACTTCGCGCGGTTGGTCGTGCTCGTGGGGCACGGCTCCGAGTCCCGCAACAACCCCCACGCCGCCGGCCTCGACTGCGGTGCGTGCTGCGGCCAGACCGGGGAGGTCAACGCCCGCGCCGCGGCGGCGCTGCTGAACGAGCCGGAGGTGCGGGCCGGGCTGCGCGCGCGTGGACTCGCGCTCCCGGACTCCACGCACGTGCTCGCGGCGCTGCACAACACCACGACCGACGAGCTGCGGGTGTTCGAGCGCGACGCCGTCCCGCCGACGCATCGCGGCGATCTGGAGCGGCTCGAGCGGTGGTTCGGCGCGGCGACGGTCCGGGCCCGACGCGAGCGAGCGCCGCGGCTGGGCCTCGCGGGCCTCGACGACGCCGCGCTCGGGGCCGCGATCCTCGATCGCGCGCGTGACTGGTCCCAGGTCCGACCCGAGTGGGGGCTCGCCGACAACGCGGCGTTCATCGTCGCGCCGCGCGAGCACGTCCGCCACCTCGACCTGGGCGGACGATCGTTCCTGCACGACTACCGCGCCGACGACGATCCGGGGTTCGCGATCCTCGAGGCGATCATCACGGCGCCGATGGTCGTCACGCATTGGATCAACCTGCAGTACTACGCGTCGACGGTGGACAACGGGCGCTACGGCAGCGGCGACAAGGTCCTGCACAACGTCGTCGGCGGGCACCTCGGCGTCTTCGAGGGCAACGGCGGGGACCTCCGCTTGGGCCTGCCGCTGCAGTCGCTGCACGATGGGACGCGGTGGATCCACACCCCGCTGCGGCTCGGCGTCTTCATCGAGGCGCCGCGCCACGCCATCGAGGCGGTGCTGGCGAAGCACCCGCCGGTGCGCGCGCTGGTCGAGAACGGCTGGCTGCACCTGTTCCAGATCGACGCGGTCGAGCGGCGGATCCGCCGATGGCACCGCGGCTGGATCCCCGCCGGCGAGGCGATCGGCTGAGCCCGCGCGCCCGCGTCGGCGCTGCGCCGTCCGCTGCGCGGGGTGCCACCGCCGGCCGCTCCACGGCCGGGGCTTGCCGCCCTGCGCCCTCGCCGAGTACGGTGCCGTGCGTGACCGCCCGCCGCGTCGGCGCCTTCTTCGACATCGATCACACCGTGCTCGAGATCAACTCGGGCTCGCGGTGGATCGGGTACATGTGGCGCACCGGGCAGATGGGCCTGCTGGAGGTGGCGCGGGCCATGAAGTGGCTCGCGCAGTACCGCTTCGGCCTACTCGACTACGAGGCGATGGCGACGCGGGTGCTCGCGGGGTACGCCGGCCGGGAGGTCGCGCCGCTCGCCGACGAGATCCAGCGGTGGTTCCACGACGACGTGGCGTGGGCGATCTGCACCGAGGCGCGGGCTCGGATCGAGCGCCACCGCGAGGCCGGCGACATGCTGGTGCTGCTCACCTCGGCGACGCAGTTCCTCACCCGACCGGTGGCCGAGGCCCTCGAGATCGAGCACATGCTGTGCACGCGGGTCGAGGTCGACGGCGGCCAGTTCACGGGGCGCTACGCGGCGCCGGCGTGCTACGGCCACGGCAAGGTCCACCACGCCGAGGCGTTCGCCGCCGAGCACGACGTGGACCTCGCGGCGAGTTACTTCTACTCCGACAGCTACTCCGACTTGCCGATGCTCGAGCGCGTGGGTCAGCCACGGGTGGTCAACCCCGATCCCCGCCTGCGCAAGCTGGCGCGGACCCGCGGCTGGAGCATCGAGACCTGGACCGCGCCGCCCCGTGGCAGCGCCAAGACGACGAAGGTGCAACATGTGGGATCCTGAGCTCGGAGACGTCGACGCGATCATCGATCGGGCGCTGCGCGAGGACCTCGCGGCCGGCGACGTCACGGCGCGGGCGACCGTGCCGCTCGAGCTGACGGCGCGGGCCGAGCTCGTCGCGAAGGCCGAGACGGTGGTGTGCGGGCTCGCGGTCGCCGAGCGCGTGTTCCTGCGCCTGGACGGCCACGCCCACTGGGAGGCGCGGCACCCCGACGGCACCGCCGTGCCGCGCGGCACGGTCATCGCGGTCGTCGACGGCAACGCCCGGGCGCTGCTGGCCGCCGAGCGCACCGCGCTGAACCTCGTGCAGCGCATGTGCGGCATCGCGTCCACGGTGCGCGCCTACGTCACCGCAGCGGCGGGTCGCTGCCGCGTGACCGACACCCGCAAGACCATGCCGGGGCTGCGCTCGCTCGATCGCTACGCGGTGCGCTGCGGCGGCGGCCACAACCATCGCAACGATCTCGGCTCGGGCGTGCTCATCAAGGAGAACCATATCCGATGCGCGGGCGGCATCGCGAAGGCGATCGTCGCGGCGCGGGCCCACGCGCCGCACGGCATGCGCATCGAGTGCGAGGTCACCACGCTGGTCGAGGTCGACCAGGCGCTGTCGGCGGGGGCCGACGTGATCCTCCTCGACAACATGGACGACGGCATGGTCGCGCAGTCGGTCGAGCGCATCGCCGGCCGGGCGCTCATCGAGGTGTCGGGCAACGTCGACCTCGAGCGGGTCGGGCGGGTCGCGGGCCTCGGCATCGATCTGGTCAGCGTCGGCGCGCTCACCCACTCGGTGCGCGCGGCCGACGTGTCGCTGCTGTTCGAGTACCGCACGTGAGCGACGCGTCGGACGCGGTCGCCGAGGTCGCGGTCGCGCTCGGCACCCGGTGGCTCGGCCGCGCGCACCGGCACCACGCCGAGACCGGGTCGACCAACGACGACGCGGCGGCGTGGGCGGCTGCCGGGGCTCCGCACGGGGCGCTCGTCACCGCGGACGAGCAGCACGCCGGTCGCGGTCGGCTCGGCCGCACGTGGCACTCGCCGGCCGGTTCGCACGTCTACGCCAGCGTCGTGCTGCGGCCGACGACGGCCGACGCGCGGTGGTCCGCGTTGGGGCTCGCGGTCGGGGTCGGCCTGCGCGACGGCCTCCGCGACGGAGCGCTCGGGGCGGGCGTCGATCTCGGGCTCAAGTGGCCCAACGATCTGTTGGTCGGCGACCGCAAGCTCGCCGGCATCCTGTGCGAGGCGCGGTGGATCGGCGGTGCACCGCAGATCGTCGTCGGCTTCGGCATCAACGTGCGTCGGCAGGCCTGGCCCGCCGAGCTGCGCGCTCGGGCGATCACCCTCGAGGAGGCGACCGGCGCCGCGCACCGTCCCGCAGACGTTCTAGTCGCGGTGCTCGAGGCGCTCGAGCCCGTGCTCGACGAGTTCGGGGCCCGCGGGTTCGCCGGGCTGCGCGAGCGCTACGAGTCCGCCTGCGTGTCCTTGGGGCGAGTCGTGCGCGTGAGCGAGGCCGACGGCCGCGCGACCGAGGTCTTCGCCGCGGCCCTCGATCACGACGGTGCGCTGCTGGTCCGCGATCCCGGGGCGTCGCGGCTGCGGCGGGTCGAGGCCGGCGAGCTGCTGATGCCGTAGGTCGCCGCGGCGGCCCGACGGAGGACGGCGTCGGCCGGGGCGGGCGTGCTATCGTCGTGTCGATGTTGATCCGCGATCGCCTGGCCCACAAGCGGCCGGTGTTCAGCTTCGAGTTCTTCCCGCCGAAGACCGCCGAGGGCGAGGCGACGATGCTGCGCAGCCTCGAGCGCCTCGCGCCGCTCGAGCCCGACTTCGTGTCGGTCACCTACGGGGCCGGCGGGAGCACGCGGGCCCGCACGATCGAGCTCGTCTCGCGGATCAAGCGGGAGTTCGGCATCGAGGCGATGGCCCACCTGACGTGCGTCGGCGCCACGCGCGACGAGCTCGCGGCGGTGCTCGACCAGCTCGCCGACGCCGACGTCCGCAACGTGCTGGCCCTGCGCGGCGACCCGCCCAAGGGCGAGACGTCGTTCACCGCGACCGAAGGTGGCTTCGCCCACGCCACCGACCTCGTGCACTTCATCCGCAGCCGCGGCGACTTCTGCGTGGGCGCGGCCTGCTACCCCGAGGTCCACCCGGAGGCGACCGACGCCGCCGCGGACCTGCGCCACCTCGCCGAGAAGGTCGCCGCCGGCGCGGACTTCCTCATCAGCCAGCTGTTCTTCGACAACACCAAGTTCTTCGAGTTCGAGGCCGCCGCGCGCACGGCCGGCATCGGCGTCCCGATCCTCGCCGGCATCATGCCGGTGACCAATGCGACGCAGGTCGAGCGCTTCTCGGAGATGTGCGGCGCGACGATCCCCGACGTGCTGCGGGCCCGGCTCGCCGCGTCGCAGGGCGATCCGCAGGAGGTGTTCTGGACGGGGGTGAGCTACGCGGCCCACCAGTGCCGCGCGTTGCTGCGACCGAATCCGGGCGGGCCGTTCGTGCGGTCGCCCGCCGGCGTGCCGGGCATCCACTTCTACACGCTCAACAAGTCGCCGGCGGGGCGGGCGATCTTCGAGATCCTCCGCATCGCCCGCGTGGGGTTCTGATGCTCGCCGCCGTCGTCGCCGGCGTCCTCGCGGCGGCGCCACTCGGGCCCACGCTCGGGGTCGGAACGCTGCTGCAGTGCCAGGAGCAGCTCGGACTGCGGGCGTTCGTCACGGGCACGCCGCGGTGCCCCGAGGCCGCGAAGCGGTGCTTCGGCATCGTCGTGCACGTGGTCGTCGAGGGCGACGCCCCGGTGGTCGCCCCGGTGTGGTTCGCCGAGCAGGTGGCCGCGGCCAATCGCCTGTTCGGCACCATCGATGTCGGCTTCGAGACCCTCGAGGTCCGCACCGAGCCGGCCGAGCGCGCCTCGATCGAGTCGCGCTCCGATCGCGACCACCTCGGCCGCGGCGAGCACGGCACCGCCAGCGCTCCCGCGGGCGTCGTGCACGTCTGGGTCGTCCGTCGCCTCGCCGACGTCGACATCGCGGGCGACGAGATCCGCGGGGTCCACTGGCGCGATCGTGCCGACCCGACGCGGCGGTTCGTGATCCTGTCGTCGATCGCCGGCGACCGTACGCTCGCCCACGAGCTCGGCCACTTCTTCGGTCTGCCCCACTCGCGCTACCCCGAGAGCATCATGAACAAGACCCCGCGCGAGGATCCGCCGTGGGAGCTCCGGGGGTTCCACGCCCGCGAGTACGCGATCATGCGAGGGCGCCGCGATGCGATGGTGGCCGACGGCACGCTGCGCGATCGCAGGCGCGCGCGGCCCCGCTCGCAGGGTGTCCCGAAGAACGCTTCGCGTTCCTCCGCACCCGACTAGAACGTGACGGCGGCGACGCGACCTGCGACCCTGTCGACGTGACGACGCCCGCCCCCTCGTCGATCGCCGCGGACGAGTTCGAACGCATGGTCGCGGCGACGATGCCGATCGATCCGCGGTTCCGCTGGCGCGTGCTGGAGCTGCACCGCGGCATCGCCAGCGTCCGGCTCGACTACGACGACGCGTTCACGCGACCGGGCGGGACGATCAGCGGGCCGACCCTGTTCACCCTCGCCGATCTCACCTTGTGGGCGGCCGTGCTCAGCGTGATCGGCATGCAGCCGTTGACCGTCACGACGCAGATGTCGATCCACTTCCTGCGCCGTCCTCCGCCAGCGCCCCTGGTGGCGCGCTGCGAGGTGCTGCGCGCGGGTCGTCGGCTCGTGCACGGCGACGTGCGGATCTACTCCGAGGCGCCGGCCACCCCGGGGCCGGGGCTCGAGGGTCGGGGCGGGCCGGTCTGCCACGCGACCGGCTCGTACGCGGTCCCCGAGGCGCCCGCGACCGGGGCCTGATCGGGATCGTGACGCGGGCCGCTCGCGTGGGTAGGGGCTCGCACCACCTGGATTCCGGCGGATCCGTGGCGCACAGTCGCGTCGGACGTTACGTGGATCCTCGATGGACCCCTCGGATCCCGGCGCGGCGCGACCGCATTGCCCGAAGATCACGAAGTGTCCGATGTTCCCGCTGTTCCGCCGCAAGGTCGTGCTGCGGATCTTCCAGATCCGCTACTGCGAGTCCGAGTTCAGCGAGTGCGCCCGCTATCGCCTGGCGACCGCGGGTACGATGCCAGATGCGCGCATGCTGCCCGACGGCGACTGGTTGCCGCCCGAGACGTGATCGCGGCCGCCAGGCGGTGGTAGCCTGCCGCCGCCATGCGCACCGCGAGTTCCGTCGTCGTCGCCGCCGCCGTCATCCTCGGCATCTCCGCGTGCGGGTCGGAGCCGCGCGACGCCGGGACCACGATCACTGCGACCGAGGGCCCCGCGCCGATGACCTCCGCCACCGCGGCCGGCTCCGAGTCGACCGGCGGCAGCACGGGTCTCGCCGACGAGACCGGGACGACCAAGCTCGACGTCGGCGGCGGCGCGGATCTGGGCGGCGGCTTCGCGGCGAGCTGCGACGACGTCGAGGCGCTGCCGAGCAACCAAGGCTGCGAGTTCTGGGCCGTCGATCTGCCCAATGTCTCGGTGATCAACCCGCCGGGGCTCATCACGCCGCCCGCCGACCAGCAGTTCGCGGTGGTGGTCAGCAACCCGTCGTCGAGCACGACCGCGAACGTGGAGATCTTCGTCGGTGACGGCGACGCGCCGGTCGCCTCGGGGCCGGTGCCGCTCGACACGATCCGCGTGTTCGAGCTCGACGAGATGGGCATCACGCCGGGCGTCACCGGGGCCGACGGCACCGCGTACCGCATCGTCAGCGACCTGCCGATCGTCGCGTACCAGTTCCAGCCGCTCGACAACGCCAAGGCGGTGTACTCGAACGACGCGACGATCCTGTTCCCGACCCACGTGCTCGACGGCGACTACGTCGCGGTGACCGGCGATGCGCTCCTCGTGGGCAACGACGGCTTTTCGACCTCGGACGACAACACCGGCGCGTTCGTGTCGGTGGTGGGTACCGAGGACGGCACGACCGTGACGCTGTACCCCACCGCGGGCCTGCACCCCGGCGCGGTCGCGGGCGTCACGATCGATCGCGGGCAGGTGCTCACCGCGATCTCGTCCGAGCGCGGCGCCCCGGGCTGGGGCAACCTCTCGGGCACGCGCGTCGTCGCCGATCGGCCGGTCGCGGTGTTCTCGGGCAGCGTCGCGACCTCCGAGCCCGCGGGCACGCAGGCGTGTTGCGCCGACCATCTCGAGCACCAGATGCTGCCGTTGACCGCGTGGGGCACCGCGTACCTGGCCGCGCCCGCCGCGGCCGCCACGGGCAACGGGAGCGACGAGAGCCTGTTCCGCGTGACCGCGGGCTTCGACGGCACCGAGCTCGTGTACGACCCCGCGCCGCCGCCCGGGGCCCCGACGACGCTCGATGCCTACGAGACGGTCGCGTTCGTCACCGATGTGCCGTTCGCGGTGCGCTCGACGGACGCGGGCAAGACGATCGCGGTCGCGCAGTTCCTGCTCAGCAACCAGCACTTCGCGGGGCTGGGGCGGCCGGGGGATCCGTCGATGATCCTGGTGCCCGCCGCCGCGCAGCTGCAGCGGCGGTACGCGTTCCTGGTGCCGCAGGGGTATGCGAGCGACTTCGTGACGGTGGTGCGGCCGATCGGCGCCACGACGACGCTCGACGGCGCGATGATCGGCCAGGGGTTCCTGCCGCTGGGTGAGTACGACGGCGCGGGCTACGAGTACGCCCACGTCGCGGTCGCGCCGGGCGGGCACGTCATCGAGGGCGACGCGGCGTTCGGGATCACGGTCGTCGGATACGCGCAGGACGTGAGCTACGGGTATGTCGGCGGGAGCGGGGTCGAGGTGATCGGCGAGGCACCGCCGCCGCCGGGTTGATCGCGGCGCCGCGTCCGGCGGCCGCGGCGTCGAACGAGCAGCAACAACCCCGACATCACGGGGGCGATCGGAGACGCACCGGAGCTGCGGCAGCCGCAGCCTCCGCCGTCGGACTGGCCCGGCGCGCCGCTGTCGGTGGACGTGCCGCCCGCGGTGCCCGCGTCTGTCCCCGCGCCGACGCTCGTATCGCTCGGCGTCGGGCCCGTGCCGTCGGGATCGCCGGTGCCCTCGCTGCCCGTGCTCCCGGTGCTGCCCGTGCTCCCCGTCCCCGAGGGATCGTCGACGCGAGCGTCCGTGAACGCGAGGTCCGACAGGAGCACCGCGACCGGAGCCCCCTGGGCGGTCAGCGTGATCGATGCGAGGTCCGTGAGATCGACGCCGACGAAGGCGTCGAGCGGGATCCGCACCGCGCTCAGCACCTTCTTCGGATACATCGGGTACACGGTGCCCGGATACGGTGCCATCGCATCGCCGTACTCGCTCACGATCACCGACGCGTCGTTGTCCGCGGCATCGGTGAGCGTCACCGCGAGATCGCCCGTCGTCGGCGGCTCGAAGTCCGGCGTCAGTCGGAACTGCAGGACGGCCAGCGCGCTCACGTCGGTCCCCGCCGGGAGGTGATTGGTCCACGAACCGCCCTCCTCGAGCCCGATCCGGAGCACGCCGAGGCCAGGCGTGTGCGGCTGCCGACCCTCGTAGATGTAGCCGTCGTACACGCCCACGGAGTCGACGCACGGGTCGGTCTGCGGGTGATCACCGAGTCCGCAGATTTCGTAGCGCTGCGCGCCCGACACCTCGACGGCAGCGCCGAGATCGTTCGTCCCGAGGGCTTCGTCGGTGTCGATGTGGTTGACGTCGAGCCGCTGCGTCGGATCGTCCGGTGCCACCCAAGCCACGCGCGGGGCGGCCGGCGCCGCCGAGGCTGCGATCGCGTCGCCGCGCAGGATCGGATCGAACTCCGTCTCGTCCTTCAGCTCGGCCCGGAAGAACGCGGCACCGTAGGCCGCGAGGCTGTCGCGCTGCGCCGTCTCGGTGAGCCGTCCCGTACCACTCGAGCCGCAGTACGGATCTGCCCCGAAGAACGACTCGAGGTAGACCGCGTCGTCCGCAGCCCCGGCCACGAACATGTCGGGGCTCCAGATCGTGTTGTAGTAGTTGTGATTCGATCCATCCATCACGAACGTGTATTTGGGCGTGGGGTCGCCGGCCACGGCGTAGCGTGCGTCGTCGAAGAAGTGCGCGCCCTCGAGGCTGTACACGTCGCCGTCGCAATAGGGCAGGAGCGCGGCCATCGCGACATTGCTGACCACGCGGCGCCAGAAGTTGGCCGGGGCGAGCAGGAACACCGCGTCGACACGGTGGTTGCCGTCGGGTGATTGATCGCGCGCGGCCCAGGTCGCGACGCCGTCGCCGCCGCGAGAATGGCCCATCGCTCCGATTCGCTCGAAGTCGATCGCACCCACGAACGTGTCGCCGAACGGCTCGCCGCCGGCGTCGTTCCACACCGCCCAGCGATCGAGGTGCTCGTCGAGCAGGTCGGCGCGGGTCCCCATGCCGAAGTCCGGATCGTCGTTGTCGTTCGCGTTGATCCCGTTCGCGCTGACCGACACGACCACGAACCCATGGCTCGCGAGCAGCTCGCCCAGGTCGTCGTAGCCCTCGAACGACGGGATCGGGACCATGGGCGGTGGGCACGGCCAGATCCGAAAGCCCCCGTTGTAGGAGCCGTCGCCCGGCGAACCGTCGGGATCGGCCGGGTCGTAGCAGGTGCCGTGCCAGCCGTGGAGCAGCAGCACGATCGGGAACGGCCCCTCGTCGAGCTGCGCCGGGCTGAACACGCGGCCGGCCACCTCGATGCTCGGGAATCCGGGCGGGGTGAAGGCCTCGTCGCCCAGGTCGTAGTCCCGGACCTCCACCGCGTGGGGCCCGGGGGCGTCGGGCTCGGCGGCGCGCGCTTCGATCGCGGTCGTCGCTGCGGCGAGCGTCGCGGTGATCACGGTCGCTCGGCTCGACGGACGTCTCACTGGCCACCTCCGATCACGGCGACGTCGGACAGCGTGGGCTTGGACTGCGCCGCGGAATTGTCGAGGACGCCCGCGCGGACGATCATTGCGCGGTCCTTCGGCATGCGCTCGAACTGTGCGGCGGGCATGGTGAAGATCAGGCGGTCGACGCGGCCGTCGGCGCCGGATCGCGATCGACGGACGATCTCGTCGCCCACCTGCAGCTCGGGCCGCGCGAGCGCCATCGGGGGCAGCGGCCGATCGAGCGCGACCTCGACCTGCACCTCGTCACCGAGCGACCGCACGGCCCGTAGCTCGACCTCCATCCGCGACGCCGCGGTGGGAAGGGGTGGGGTGGGGGCGGCCTGCGGTGGCTCGGGCACGGATGCCGCCGCCCGCGGAGACTCGTCGGAATCCGGCCGCTCGTCGGCCGGATCGCACGCGGCGATCGTCGCGACACACAGGACGGCGAACCACACGCGTGCACGCGGGGGTCGCAGCGCGCGCGCGGGGACAGGGGTGCGGATCGGGTGGGATCGACGGGGGACGGTGGACATGGGCAGCGACACGGGATGGTCTCCGGATGCGGACGCGCTGACGAACGTGCGGGGACAGCCGGGGAGGCGCGAGCGGCTCGCGGATCCGGCCATGGACGGCGGGCCCGCTGTCCGTGACGCCCCGACGCGGCCGGCGGATCCTATCAGGCACATCGAGAGGCGCGCGCCGTGCGTGCCCTTGTCGAACGTGGTGGGCGGCGCGTACGGTGTTCGCATGGGTTGGGGATGCGGTTGGATGTCGCGAGCGATCGGCGTTTGGACAGTGGGGCTCGTCGCGGCGGCGTGCGCGGCGAAGGATCCGCCCGACGCCGTCGACTCGAGCAGCGGCGGTGACACCTCGACGACGGGCGGCAGCAGCTCGAGCAGCGGCGGCGTCGACCTGCCGGCGTGTCCCGGTGGCCCGAACTCCACCGCGCTCGCCGTGGATGCGGCGCGGCCCGACGATGCGAGCGAGGAGGGGGACTCGATCTCCAACGCGGGCCCGTGCACGATCGACGCGGCGGCCGGCGACGCGCAATCGGGGTGGGTGCTGTCGCTGACCTGCGATCTGAGTGGCCTCGAGCCCGCATCGCCGGTCGAGCTCCGGATCACGCAGGCGGTGTCTCCGTTCGTCGGCCTCGTGCTCGACCAGCCGGTGGCGCTGACGCTGGATCGGTGGTGGGCGTTCGAGGTCGGCGGCGGCACGTTGGTGCGCCTCGAGCAGGCCGAGCAGGTGATGCTCGTCGCAGCCAGCGAGGTCCGGGAGGGCGGCTTCGTGCAGGTGTGTGCCGACCCCGCGGACGAAGCGCGCATCGACGCCGACGCGTGGCTCACCGCGATCGAGGCGCACCTCGAGGTCGGCGAGTGCAGCCCCGAGGGCACGCTGCGCGTGGTCCGGACCGTGGATGGCGAGGACGTGTTCGCCTATCCCGGCGAGGCGGTCGCGCTGGGCGATCTGCAGATCGTCGTCGAGGATACCCGCTGCACCGTCAACGTCGGCGGGTCCGAGAGCTGGGCGTTCGGGTTGACGGCGTGGCGCGAGTGAGCCGGGTCGTTGCCCCTCACACCGAGCCCGCCGCCAACGTGTCGCACGCCGCGACCTCGCCCCTGTCGAACCCGACCCGAAACCACTTCATCCGCTGCGCCGAGCTGCCGTGCGTCCATGTCTCGGGCTGCACGCTCCCGGTCGCCCGCTTCTGCAGCGTGTCGTCGCCCACCGCCGCCGCCGCGCCGAGGCCCTCCTCGATGTCGCCGGCGTCGAGCAGGTCCTTCTTCGCGGTGTGGAACGCCCAGACGCCCGCGAAGCAATCCGCCTGCAGCTCCTGGCGGATCGACAGGTCCCGCAGGCGCGCGTCGTCGCCGTCGGCCTGCGCCTCGGCCTTGGCGAAGGTGCCCTGGAGGCGCTGCACGTGGTGGCCGACCTCGTGGGCGATGACGTAGGCCTGGGCGAAGTCGCCGGCGGCCCCGAGCTTCTGATCGAGCACGCGGTAGAACGACAGATCGATGTACACCTTCTCGTCGCCGCCGCAGTAGAAGGGCCCGACGCCGCTGTCGGCGTGGCCGCACTTGGTCTGGACCGCGTCGGTGAACAGCACCATCGTCGCCATGCGGTAGGCGGTGCCCGTCGGCGGCAGGATCTTGGTCCATGTCGCCTGGGCGTCGTCGAGCACGAAGGACACGAACGCCTTCAGCTCGCGATCGGGGTCGTTCTCGGGCGAGATCGGGGCCGCCGGCCCGCTCGCCGCGCCGCCGCCTCCGCCGAGGAACTGCGAGATGTCGACGCCGAGGTAGCGCGACGCGAGGAACGCCACGATCACCCCGACGATCCCGAGCCCGGCGAGCTTGCCCTTGCCCCCGCCACCCGAGCGGGCCCCGCGGCGATCCTCGACGAACTGACTCTCGTGTCCCCGGTCGTACTTCATGGCGGGCCACGGTAGCACCGGGCCCGCCCGACCGTCAGCGCCCGCGCACGCGGACGCGGAGGGCCTCGCCCAGGGCCACGAAGTGCTCGCGCCACTCCACCGCGATGCGATCGCCGCGCTCGGCCTGCTCGTGGAACCGCGGGTAGACGGTCTCCATCAGGGCATAGAAGCGGTTCTGCACGTGGTAGAGGTCGAGCTCGAACGACATCGCGCGGGCGAACTCGGCGGCGCGACGCAGGCGTCGGAGCCGGCCGAGCTGCTCGGGCTCCTCCGCCCACTGGTTGGTCGCGCGCTCGATCGCCTGGCGTAGCGAGAAGCCGACGCCGACGCGATCGATCTCGGTGCCGACGTCCTCGGCCTCGCCCAACAGCGCGCGGATCCGGGGGAAGTCGAGCTCGCTGCGGTCGAGCTCGCGGCGCAGCGCCGAGTCGAGCACGAAGTCCGCCAGGCCCCGCAGCGCCCGCGGCAGCTGCACGTCGAGCGTCGCGAGGTAGCGGACCAAGGGCGAGTGCGTCTCGTAGAGCTGCCCGGCCAGCGCATCGGCGTCGGTCAGCGCGCCACGCACGATGACGTCGAGCGCGCGCTGCTGCTCGTCGCGGAACAGCGACCGCAGCGAGTACGTCAGCTCCACGAGGTGGTGGTCGAGCAGCCGCAGCACCTCGGGCATGTCGGCCCGATCGAACGCGGTCCCGACCTGGGCGCACATCGTCTTGTAGTCGGCCGGATCCGCGAAGCTGCGCACGCCGCCCGAGAGGTTGTGGTCGCCGAAGTGGATGAACCCGAAGCTGCGGACCTCGCTCTGCAGCGTCACCTTGGAGGTGATGCGGATGGTCCCGAGCACGAGCTTGGCCCGGCCCAGCGTCGCTGAGTGCACGTCGAGCTGGTCGACGAAGTACGCGAACAGCTCGGTGCGCTCCTCGTACCCGTGGAACAGCGAGCTCACCGCGTAGTGGGCGGCGAGATCGTCGAGGTCGAGCATCTCGACCGATCGGCGATAGATCGCCGCGGCGTCGCCGAGCTCCATGATGTTGCTGCCCGCGAGCGCGAGCTTCTCGAGGAAGCCCGACTGCAGCGACTCGCCGCCCAGCTTGTGCGCGAGCTGGATCGCGCGGGCGGCGTAGCGGATGATCTGCACGGTCTCGATGCCCGAGACCTCGTCGAAGAACCACCCGCAGCTGGTGTACATCAGCATGCGGTGGCGCTGCATCTCGAGCATCTGGAGCATCCGGGTGCGCGCGGCGTCGTCGAGCGGGCCGATGGCGTGCCGGTGCACGAGGCGATCGATCGCGTCGGTGCTGCGGTCGAGCACGACGTCGACGTAGGCGTCGCGCGCGGCCCAGGCGTCGCGCAGCAGCGGCGCGGCGTGCAGCTCGAACGCGGCGTCGAGGCGCTCGGCGAGCCAGTCCAGCGCGGCCCGCAGCGGCGCCCGCCAGTGTTGGGTCCATTCGGGCCGCCCGCCGCTGTTGCAGCCGCAGTTGCTCCGCCACCGCTCGACGCCGTGGGCGCAGCTCCACGAGGTGCGCTCGGCGACGCGGACCTCGTGGGTCGGCGGGTGCAGGGCCAGGAACTCGCCGTAGTTGGTGAGCCGGACGGCGCTCGACTGCTCGAGCTGCTGCAGCGCGAACGCCAGGCCCATGTCGCCGTAGCGGTGGTGGTGGCCGTAGGTCTCGCCGTCGGTGGCGACGTGGACGAGCTGGGGCTCGGTGCGGCCGTCGAACGCGGCCTGCAGCCGGGTCGCGAAGCCCTCGCCGCTGTTGAGCAGCCGCTCGAAGGCGATCGACTGCGAGACCGGCCCATCGTAGAAGAACAGGCCGAGCTTGCGGCCGCCGACGACCTCGGCGAAGTAGGCCCGGCGCGGATCGATCCGCGCGCCGCCGACGTCGGTCCAGTCCGACTCGCCGCGCGAGCGCACGCGCGAGGCCTGGTGCGGCGCCAGCAGGGTGAAGACGATGCCCTCGTCCACCAGCAGCTCCAGCGTCTCGTCGTCGACGGCGGTCTCGGGCAGCCACATGCCCTCGGGTCGCCGCGCGAAGCGGTGCTCGAAGTCGCGGATGCCCCAGCGGATCTGCGTGCGCTTCTCGCGGCGCGAGCACAGCGGCAGGATCGAGTGGTTGTACGCCTGTGCGAGCGCCGAGCCGTGGCCCGAGAAGCGCTTGCGGCTCTGGCCGTCCGCCGCGACGATCGATCGATACACGTCGCGACGGCTGCGCTCGAGCCACGACAGCAGCGTCGGCCCGAAGTTGAAGCTCATGCGCGCGTAGTTGCTGAGGATGCGCGTGATGTAGCCGCGGTCGTCGAGGATGCGTGCCGAGGCGTTCGGCCCGTAGCACTCCGCGGTGATGCGCTCGTTCCAGTCGTGGAACGGATACGCCGACTCCTGGACCTCGATGGTCTCGAGCCAGGGGTTGTCACGGGGCGGCTGGTAGAAGTGCCCGTGGATGCAGATGTAGCGCGTGCTCACGGCTCCCCCCAACGAAACATCAGCACGCCGAGCGGGGGCAGGGTGAGCTCGATCGAGAACGGGCGGCCGTGGGCCGAGGCGTCCTGGGCCTGCACGCCGCCGAAGTTGCCGACGCCGCTGCCGCCGTACATCGCCGCGTCGCTGTTCGCGATCTCGACCCACTGGCCGGCCGCCGGCACGCCGACGCGATAGGCGTGGCGCACGACCGGCGTGAAGTTGCAGACCACCAGCACGACCTGGCCGGACCTCGAGCGGCGCAGCCAAACGAAGACGCTGTTGGCGGCGTCGGTGAAGTCCACCCACTCGAAGCCGGCCGGATCGTGGTCGAGCTCGTGCAGCGCGGGCTCGGTGCGGTGCAGCCGGTTGAGATCGGCGACCCACGACTGCACGCCTCGGTGCATCGGGTCGTCGAGCAGGTGCCAGTCCAGCGAGACGTCGTGGTTCCACTCGCGGACCTGGGCGAACTCGCAGCCCATGAACATCAGCTTCTTGCCCGGCTGGCCCCACATGTACCCGTACAGCAGCCGCAGGTTGGCGAAGCGCTGCCAGGTGTCGCCGGGCATCTTGCCCAGCATCGAGCCCTTGCCGTGGACGACCTCGTCGTGGGACAGCGGCAGCACGAAGTTCTCGCCGAAGGCGTAGATCATCCGGAACGTCAGCTCGTGCTGGTGGAAGCCGCGGTGGATCGGATCGCGCGCCATGTAGCGCAGCGTGTCGTGCATCCAGCCCATGTCCCACTTGAGCCCGAAGCCGAGCCCGCCGACCCACGTCGGTCGCGAGACCATCGGCCACGCGGTCGATTCCTCGGCGATGCTCTGCGCCCCGGGGAAGCGGCGGAACAGCGCCTCGTTGAGCCGCCGCAGCAGCCCGATGGCGTCGAGGTTCTCGCGGCCGCCGTAGATGTTGGGCACCCACTCGCCAGGCTTGCGCGAGTAGTCGAGGTACAGCATCGACGCGACCGCGTCCACGCGCAGGCCATCGACGCCGTAGCGATCGAGCCACACCAGCGCGCTCGAGATGAGGAACGACTGCACCTCGTAGCGGCCGTAGTTGAAGATGCAGCTCTGCCAGTCGGGGTGGAAGCCCTTGCGCGGATCGGCGTGCTCGTACAGGTGTGTGCCGTCGAACTGCGCCAGGCCGTGGCCGTCGTTGGGGAAGTGCGACGGTACCCAGTCGACGAGCACCGCGACGCCGGCGGCGTGCAGGCCGTCGACCATCGCGCGGAAGTCCGCGGGGCTGCCGAAGCGGGCGGTCGGCGCGAAGTAGCCGGTGCCCTGGTAACCCCACGAGCCGTAGAACGGGTGCTCCATCACCGGCAGCAGCTCGACGTGGGTGAAGCCCATCTTCGCCGCGTACGCGCCGAGCTCGGCCCCGAGCTCGCGGTAGCCGAGCATGCGATCGCCCTCCTCGGGCACGCGTCGCCACGAGCCGAGGTGCACCTCGTAGATCGACATCGGCGCGTCGAGGCGGTTGGTGTCCGCGCGCCGGGCCAACCACCGCGGATCGTCGGTGCGCTCGGGCGCGCGCGTGACCACCGACGCGGTGCGCGGCGGCAGCTCGGCGGCGGCGGCGAGTGGGTCAGCCTTGTCCTGGGCGCCATGCGTGCCGACGACGTGGAACTTGTAGCGATCGCCCGGCCCGACCCCGGGGACGAAGCCCTCCCAGATCCCCGAGTTGTCGTGGGCGCGCAGCGGGTGGCGGCCGCGATCCCAGTCGTCGAAGTCGCCGAAGACGGCGACCGAGCTCGCCGAGGGCGCCCAGACGGCGAAGTAGGTGCCGTCCTGGCCGTCGACGGTCATCGGGTGCGCGCCGAGCTTGTCGGCGATCGCCTCGTGCGTGCCCTCGTTGAACCAGTGCAGATCGTCGGCCGACAGCCGGCTGACGTCGTGACGCACGGAGCCGGTCGCGCGGGCGCCCTGCCGCGCGCGTCGCAGGCGGTCCACGCGGTCGGCGAGGCCCGGCACGTCCTCGAGGGCATCGATGCGGTGGCGGGCGCGTCGACGCCAGTTGGGCCGCTCGAGCCACGTGCCCGGGACGTTGTGCGGCTTGCGTTCACCCCACAGATCCTCGAGCGACACGAGCACGAGCTGGGCCTCGCTGCGGCCGAGCTCGGCGATGCAGGCCGCGAGCGCCGCGTCGGCGTCGGCGTCGGGGGCGATCGGGAGCTGCGCGCTCCAGTGCCGGCGGAGGTTCGCCCGCAGCCGCGCGCGCTGGCGGTGGTCCGCTGCCGCCGCGGCGTCGTCGATCCAGCCGAGCGCGACGCGGTCGTCGATGTCGTCGCCGTCCCAGAACGCCGCGAACGTCGGCATGTCGTGGGTGTTGATCGACGCCACCGAGCCCGGCGCGGCGGGCTCGAGCGCGGGGCCCTCGGCGCGCGCCGCATACTCGACGACGTGCATGCCGAGCACGCCGTGCTCGTGCATCGCCGCGTGCACCTCGGGCGGCACGGTGCCGAGGTCCTCGCCGACCAGAAGCGTCTGGCTGCGGTGCGACTCGATCGCGAAGATGGCGTACATCTGATCGGCCGCGTACGACAGGTAGATGCCGTCGGTGGCCTGCGCGCCCTGGGGGATCACGTAGAGGCGATGCAGGCCCATCACGTGGTCGATGCGCAGCACCTTCGCGTAGCGCAGGTGGTTGCGGATCATCGCGATCGTGTACGCGTGGTGGGTGCGCTGCAGCGCGTCGGGGGACAGCGGCGGGAACGCCCAGTTCTGGCCGCCGGCGAACAGCAGATCGGGCGGCGCGCCCGTGGCCAGGCCGTGCACGAAGACGTCGCGGTGACGCCACGGATCGAAGCCGAGGCCGTGCACGCCGACGGGCAGATCCAGGTAGAGGCCCAGCCCGCCCTGCTGCGCGCGCGTGCCGAGGTGCGTGAGCTGCTCGTGGCAGCAGAACTGCGCGAAGATGTGGTGGCGCAGGGCGTCGGGATCGAGGTCGTCGTCGCGCAGCGTGCCGGCGGCTGCGGCGGTGGGCCAGCGATCCCACAGCACGCCGAACTTCTCCTGCGCGGCGCGGAAGCGGGCGTAGTCGACCAGCTCGGGGCGCGCCGCGGCGAAGGCCTCGAGCGCGGCGAGGCGCGGGCCACCGCGCTCGAACACGCGGGCGGCCAAGGGCGCGAACAGGCGGCGACGCAGGCGGATCTCGGTGCGGTGATCGACGAACTCGGCGCGGCGCAGCGCGGCGATTGTGGCCTGGACCTCGGGCGAGGCGAGCAGCGCGTTGGCCTCGGGCGACGCTGCGAACTCCGGGATCGCCTGCAGATCGAGGAACAGCTCGTTCCACGCCAGGCGCGAGCACGGGACGTAGGGGCTCGCCTCGCACGGTTCGTCGAGGTAGGCCGACAACAGCGGCAGGGTGCCGACGACGCTGCCGCCGCGCTCGCCGATCCACGCGAACAGATCGCCGAGGTCGGTGAGGTCGCCGACGCCGAGGCTGCGCTCGGATCGCAGGGCGTACAGCGGCGCGAAGACGCCGAAGTGGCGCTGACCAGCCGCCGGCGACCAGACCCGGCGCGGCGCGGACATCACCATCGCGGCCGTGCGGGCGCCGTCGATCTCGAGCCGGTGGTAGCCGAGCGGCAGCACGAAGGGCAGGGCGGCCCGCACCGCGACGAAGCTCGTGCCGTCGCACACCGCGTCGTCGACGACCGGGCACGCGCTGGGCACGAGTTCGTGCACGAAGTTCTCGCCGTCCTCGCAGCGGATCGTGATCGAGAGCGGGCGGTCGACCAGGGCGGCGGGGAGACGCAGGACCGGCGTGCACGCGCCGTCCCACGCGACGACCACGGGGTCGACCAGCGTTCGCCAGCGCTCGATCTCGCGGGCGTGGAGCTGGGCGTCGACGTCCGCGTCGGGGTCGCCCCCGAGCGCGCGCACCACCGCGGCGACGACCTCGGGGTCGGCGCCGCGGAAGCTGTGGTTGAAGTCGAAATAGCCGACCTGCAGCCCGAAGGCCTGGGCGAGGCGGACGATCGCTTGGGGTGCTTCCATCGCGGGGTTGGGCTCTCTAGGGTCGAAGCTGCTGGGTCGCCGAAGCGCCGCGGGCTAGTCGAAGCGCTGCTCGCCGAGCAGCACCACCCAGCCATACGCGTCGCCGTCGGCGTTGCGCGAGTGGCCGATGCCGACATCGACGATCGCGCGGTCGAACAGGGCCGAGCAGTGGTTCTCGTCCTCGAGCCACGCGGTGAGCGTGGCGCCGGGCCCCGCGTAGTCGCGGGCGAGCAGCTCGTAGCGCAGCGCGCCGCGGTAGCCGGCCAGCGCGGCGCGGGACAGCGGCGTGGTGTCGTCGAAGCCGTCGTGGGTGAGGCCGTCGTGCTCGGCGAGCCACGTGGCCTGGACCCGCGCCGCGCAGCGCAGCTCGGGGCTCGGCTGGGGCGTCGCGACCGGGTTGTGACGGGTGTCGCCGCAGGTCCGGCCCTGGCGGCGCACGGTGTCGATGCCCTCGAGCAGCGTGTCCTCGAAGTCGCCGTACTCGCGCGGCCACGGGCTCGCGGCCTCGCAGAACGGCGCGTCGCCGACCTCGTAGTCCGCGACCTCGTCGATGACGCAGCCCGGGGTGGCGAGGGCCACGAGGGCGGTTCGGATCGCTCGCACGGGCCGCTAGGGTACCGGCCCGGGCCAGCCGCGTCGAGCGGGCGGCAGGCCGCCTAATCCGGCGCTTGCGTCGGCGCTTGCGTCGGTTCTGCGGACAGCACGACGACCCAGTACGCGCCCCACGACATGGGGGCCTCGGGATCGTCCGCGGGGTCGGGCACCTCGCGCTCGACCACCGCGACGCCGACGCGGGTCCACGCCGCGGCGTGCAGGGCCGCGCAGTGCGGCGCGCTACCCCGCCAGATGTCGTCGACGACCACCTCGGGCTCGACGTCCCCGGCGGCGACGAGCTCGGTCGCCAGCGTGCTCGTCCACTGCGCGTCCGCGAGGCGATCGACGAACGTGGCCTCGTCGCCGTCGACGTGGCCGAAGTCGTCGACGGTGGCGAGCGTCACCGCGAGGTTGCGCGCCGCGCAGACCAGCGCGCCCTCGGTCGCGGGGATCGCCTGCGGCGCGAAGCGGCGGCCGTCGGGGCAGCGGCCGCCGTCGTCGCGCGCGTCGGCGATCGCGGCGAGCAGGCGTTGCTCGCGGACGCTGCGGTCCTCGGGCCAGCTGCGCACCGCATCGCAGGCGTCGACGCGGGGCAGCGCGATCTCGGCGAGGGTCGCGTCGGTGTCTTCGTGGGTGTCCGCGCCCGGCTCGGCGCACGCGGTCGCGAGCGCGGCGGCGAGGAGCCACGCGGGGGGCGGCGCGGTGGGGCGGCGGGGCGAGGGCACGCGGAGCGTCGTATCGTACGCGATGCGGCGCCGCAGCGTCACAGCCGGTGGCGCACGAGCCACCGATCGAACACCCACGCCTGGACGCTGCGGTGGCCCAGGGCCCACAGCGTGAACAGGGAGCCGCCGAGCAGCGCGACGCCGGTCGCGACCGCGCCGGCGTCGGCGCCGTGCCCGACCAGCAGCGTGACGAGCACGGTGTCGATCGCGACCCCGATCGCCGCGCCGAGCCGCAGCAGCCGACGGACCCACTCGACGCCGATCGTGAGGGCCGCGAGCATCGCGAGGTCGAGGAGCAGCGCGGCGACCTCGGCGAGTCGGGTGCTCCAGGGGGCGTGGGACCAGCCGAGGCCGATGCCGGCGGCGTCGAGGACGGTCTGCGCCGCGAGGGCGAGGACGAGGACGCGCAGCAGCGGCGGCATGGGTGGGGAGACGCCGCGGGCGGGGGAAGGTTCCCGTCGGCTCAGCGTCGTCGGCGGCGAGCACCGAAGGGGAGCGAGGGGAGCAGGGAGAGCAGCAGCACAGCCCAACCGGGCCGGCCCGCGCTGCGGCAGCTGCAGCCGGACGCGTCGTCCCCCGCGCCGGCCGTCGCCGCGGCCCCGGACTCGCCGCTCGCCTCGCCTGCGGTGGTGCCGTCGATCCCCGCCGTCGTGTCGGCGGCGGTCGTCGACGAATCGCCCGCGTCGGTCGGCACGAGCTCGGCGCTGATCGAGAAGGCGAATGGCCCCGTCGCGGACGATTCCGGCGACACGGCGACGAACGCGTCCCTGCTGCCATCGAACGCGGGCAGCAGGAGCTCGCCGTGCCCCGCGTCGTCCCAGGTGGCGACGACGTAGTCGAGCACCGCGCTGCCCGGCGTGACACCGTCCGTCCGAGCGACGACCGTGTGCCATGGCACGGACGGATCGCCGTCGATCTGCACGTGGAGATCGGTGCCGGGCATCCCGAGCTGCGCCGGCACGTGGAAGACCGCGAAGCCGAGCCCCTCGGGCAGGTCCTCCGCGGGCGGCGTCCCCGAGCCGGGCAGCGCCTCCAACACCGAGTGCCTGGGGAGCGCAGCCGCCTCCTCGCCGCCGTCGAGATCGAGCACCGTGATCGTGGCGAGGTAGTGCGGCCACACCTCCGCGAACGACAGCCCGATGCCCTCGATCGCGTCGCGGAAGAAGATCTTCTCGCCGCTCATGGCCGCGCCCCACTCCCAGGTCGCGCGCACGGTGTCCGGGCCGTAGTTCTGGTCGAGGAAGAACGCCAGGACGGCGGTGCCATACATGTGTCCGCCGCGTCCGCCGGAGACCAGATCGGAGAAGTCGTTCTGCAACGTCCACTGCGGATTCGCCAGGTAGTCGTCGATCCGGCCCCACACCCGTGGGTGCGGCGCGTAGTAGGTCTCGATCCAGCTCGCCGTGCCCTCCATCCACCACGCCCACGACGTGAGGCTGTCGAGGTAGTTCCCCATCAGCGCGTACTGGAATGCGTGCCCGAGCTCGTGGGCGGCGGTCTGCTCCTCGGCGCCGACGTCGAACGACGACCCGAACACGAAGCAGCGCGGCACGTCGACGCCGTCGCAGTCGACCGTGATGCACTGGCCCGCCGCCATGTCGTTGCTCGGCTCGGCCCGCACCGCGATCGCCTGCTGCGGCTCGGCCCACCCGAGCTCCCCGGCGTAGACCGCCCACGCCGTGTCGGCGGCCTCCACCACCCGCATCGCCTGCGCCTCGGAGATGTCCGTCGGGTAGTCGACCCACACGTGTTCGCCCTCGAGCGAGGCGCCGTCGAACCCGTAGCAGGGCTCCGGGATCGCGAGGAGCAGGGCGACGAACGGCAGCGGCATCGGGTCAGCCTCGCGCGCAACGGGGGGCGGTGCAACTGGGATCGGCGTGGGGTGCTAGGGCGCCCAGGCACTGGGGCGGACGGACCCGTCGTCGTCGAGCAAAGTGAGCGACGCTGGCGCCGCCTGGACGACGTCCATCAGGAGGTCGAGGAGCGTGGGTCCTTCGGCTCGGGGCGCCGCCGCCCTGGTCTGTTCGTGCCAGGATCGACTGTCCTCCTGGACGAGCGTGGACGCAGGGCCCATCTGCGGCGTCGCCGACTAGAGCAGCGATCGGTTCGGAAGCCCGATCATTCCGATCACTTACGGCCAGGATCGACAA
>LNFM01003232.1_pt1 | contig 32512 bp, 26 predicted proteins | sample 596031 | NCBI WGS metagenome assembly LNFM01 (sample SAMN04254537, study PRJNA301005) | activated carbon metagenome | isolation source: dual media filters at the Ann Arbor, Michigan drinking water treatment plant | place: USA: Ann Arbor | reverse complement strand
GCCGAACGTCATGATGTACAGCGAGGTCATCGACCAGGTGTGGCGCGAGCGGAAAATGTCGAACTGCTGGGCGAAGTTCGCCTTTACCGGCACAGATTTGAGCATCAGCCAAGCGGTGATCCCGAAGACCGCCACGAAAGGCACCATTACGGCCGGGGCGTTCTGCAGCCAGACTTGGCTCTCCACGCCCGCGCGAGTAAGGGTTTGGGATTCACCCATGAAGGCCGCGCTGCCCGCGAGCGCGAACCCGATGATCCACGGCGTGACGAACTGCACCACCGACACGCCCAGGTTGCCGATTCCGGCCTGGATGGCCAGCGCCGTACCCTGGAGCCGCTTGGGGAAGAACAAGCTGGTGGAGGGCATGAAAGAGGAGAAGTTGCCGCCGCCGAGGCCGGCGAGGAAGGCCAGCACCAGCAGCACCCAGTAAGGCGTCGAAAGGTCCTGCACCGCGAAGAACCAGCCCAGAAGCGGCAGCAGCAACGACAGCGTGGACAGGCTGACGACGTGGCGGGTGCCAAACATCGGGGTGAGGAACATGTGCACCAGCCGCAGCGTGCCGCCAGCGAGGCCAGGCATCGCCGCCAGCCAGAAAAGCTGGCTCGGCGTGAACAGGAAGCCGGCCTGGGGAAGGCGGACGACCAGAGCCGAGACCATGAACCAGGCCGCGAAGGCCATCATCAGGTTCAGGGTGGTGATCGACAGGGTCCGCCAGGCGAGGCCGGAGCCGCCTTGGGCCCAGGCGGTGGCATCTTCGGGGTCCCAGCGTTGAAGCCAGGTATGTGACGCGGAGCGGGAGGAGTTCGGATCGGCAGACATGGAAGCCTCGGCTGATGTGGATTCGGAGCAGCTCTAGCCGGCCCGCGGCCGGCGACGCCGACATTCTCCCTCCGGCCCGGCGGGCGGACCCTGACATTGATCAAGTCGCTATAGGGATTGCCAGGTGGGGGGCTGACCCGCGGACCTCAGCCCCAGAACTGGAGCGGCTGGTTGTCCCACTTCGCCAGCGTGAGGAACAGGCACACCACGACGGCGTTGATCGCCCAGCCGATCGTCAGCACTCGCGCCATCGAGCCCCATTCCGCCCGGTCAACATTGCCCGCGTTCAACCAGATGGACCGCATGATCCAAGCGGTGTAACAAAGGAAAAGGACTGCAAAGGCCGCGAACGCGGGCGCAGGCAGGTAGCCATACGTGCCAAGAAGGGCTGCGAAGAGCAAATGGCTCACCAATACGCCGTCGCGCCAGAACACGGTCGCAAGCCGGCGCCGGCCAGGGGTGCTGTCATCGAAGAATGCCTGGATCATCACAAACCTCCTGGATCGGACAGGGCCCGTCGACGGGTTGGCGGCGAGTTGATGGCATTCCCACTCTACGCCCGGGGCCACCCAGCTGCCACTGTCAGTCGGCGACGGCCTTCCTTGACCCCCGATAAGCTGCCCTAATCGTCCTCATTGGCATCCCGACGGCAGACGTCCTGGCCGACGTAGGGACCACCGTTGGAGCGATTCAATGGTCGAGGATTGGTCGGAGACGTTTTGAGTAGGCGGGGGTCAGCCCCAGAGCACCTCGCCCATAAGCACAGTCACGACTTGCTCGCTCCGAATGGACTTGCGATACCCCACACAGGCTGAGCCAATCCTCGAATGAGCACCGCATGCCGCAGCTTTGTGGTCAGCCCCGGCGGGTAGTGCGCTGGGTTGTAGGCTGTCTGAATCACCCAGGACCAAATCAAAGGTGAGCTGGGCGCTCGATACACGTTACCGGCGACCCGTAAAGGGGCGTCGTGCAACTGGCGCGCCACGCTCAGTACCCATGGCTTGGACTGCTCACTAAGTCTTCTCTCGACGTTATGGAAGCTCAGGCATTCATCCAGATCAGACTCTGAACTAACCAGCGCCCGAGTGAATTCAATCTCCGTAGCGGCCCCAATTGTAGGAGCAAACGCACGAAGGAATTCATTGTCAGGCAGCAAATGCTGTAACACCGCGAATACCTCAGCCGGCGATGGCTCGCATCGTGACCCCAAGCAGGGCACGATATCGACCTCTATCCCGCCCAGGTGCTTGAGTTCGGTGATCAGCGTCGCGAACGCAGACGCCTCTTGACGCAAGAACGCGGCATCGCGCCAGTAGCATCGCGGATCCGCCGGGAACAACTCGCAGCCACAGCGCCGACAAAAGCGATTGTCCCAAGGGCCGACTTCGTAGGCGTTCGCGGCGCGGCAGCGGCGGCATCGCGTCGTCAGCAGGCATTTGTGCCATGGACATGCCGTCAGCCTAGGGCACTCATGAAAAATCGAGTGATAGCTTCGCCTAATACACTGTGGGCAATACCGAACCCAGCCCAAACGATTGCTACGCAACCATAGCCGACGAAGCCATCCCGGAAAGCGCTCCTGCGGTGCCACGGGAATGTCCACGCCCTCGAAGTGCTCGACCCTCTGCTGGCGCCACCACGCATTCAGCGGGCCGTTGGTCAGGCGATTGAGCGCTGCAAAGCCCCAGTCGCGGCATAGTTCGGAGTCCCATCGGGCTTCGAATTGTCGGCACCACACCGTACGCTGCGCCGATCTCACTTTTCCGCTGTCGTGCGCAGGACCAGCCATTCCGCATCGTGGCCGGGCACTTTGATGAGTAGCCGATCACGCAGGCTGGTGGCGACGCAGCGCGGTCCGTACGATGGGTTGTGGCAACGGTCGTGCCAATACGCGCGGAGTGCCAGCGTCCAGTACGCATCGGACGACGGTGGCCGAACTCTGACGCCCGACCCATCGACCAGATGCTGGAGCAGCCTTCGGCAATGGCGCTCAACACTCCCGTTAAAGCCGATCAACCGGAGGTCGTCGGCGGAAGGAACTGACTTTGGACAGCTCTCCTCCGTTTCCCGGAAGCGCGTTAGGGCCCGGCGCCAGCCCCCGCTTCCGCCGCGAGCGCCGGGGAACGGCACGATCGTGGCATCTACCGGCACCAATGGATCCGGCTGCAACGCCGCCACGGTTTCGATGGGGAGGCGCCCGGTCGCTGCGAGTGCGCTCAAGATCTCGCCTGGCGACGGTGGCGACGTTAGCGGATACTGCTCAACCGTCTCGGTAATAGCCCGGATCATGATCGCGCGGCAGGCCGACAGCGCCCGACCCATTGCGCCGAACGCTTCCTGCTCGCGCGCAAGGAAGGCCGGCGTGCGCGCATAGCGCTCGGCATTGCCCGGAAACGGACCGGCACGACACTTCAGACAATCCGCTTGCGGGTAGTCGATCGATCCGCGTATCGCATGCGAATAACCGCAGTGGAGGCAAGCGCTAGACAGCTCGATCCCGTGCCACGGGCATGACTTCAGCAGCGGCAACTGGTGAAATACGCTGTGGTAACCTTGGCGCGCGCACCCCCGGCAAAAGCGTACAGCGTTCGTATCGAAATGGTTGCTCAACCATGGCGGCCACAGCTTCGTCCGTTGGACGATGCTGTCCATGAAGAATGGCTGAGCTACCAAGAGCCGCCCACGCCACAGCTGCCGCATCGCTTCGCGGCCCAGTCGGTTGAGCGCGCCGAACGCAAGCCAGCGCCCGGTCGGCGAATCGTAGGCAGAATTGAACGCATCACTCCAGACATAGGGCGCCGTCGAGGCGGCGCTCATCTCCTTCGCACTAGGCATCGGTCTCGTCCGGATCAGCTGCATCCGAGGCGGCGACGGCCTCCTTCCAGTGCTCAGGGCGCCCACACCAGCCCGCGCTATCCTGATCGCCGAACTCGGTCAGAAAATGCCGCAGAATGATCCCGATCCACTCCATACCCACTCCGCCCTTCGCCAAGTGCAGCTGAGCCTCGCTGATCGCCTGCCAGGCGCTCCCCGCCTCCTTTGCCAAGCGCCACCCCGCGGAAAACGCGCGGGGAAAAAAGAACTGGGTGAACGTCCAACCGGCGCGACGCGGGTACCGCCCCAACTCGTCGAAAACCGCCATCACCTGTTGCAGGTCCTCCTCGCAGTTGACACCCCGGAACTGGAACAGTCGGCGCATGAAGCGCGTCACCAGATCCACGCGGCCCGTGGTCGAGAGCGCACTGCGCTCATGTTCGAGTTCGAGCTGGCCAAAAGGAAACACTATTAGCGCCACGCCAAGCCGCACGAGCTGGTTCTGAACCGCCTTGAGCCAGCTCCACTGGTGCTCACCGTACTCCTGCGCCTCGTCGATGAACAACACGAGCCGTCGCTCATCGTGGGTGTTTGGCAGCGTCCAAAGCAGATTGACGAGTTGCTTGCGCCGCTCGCGTGGAATTCGCGCTGGTTTGACCTTGTAGCCCGCGGCATCAAGTAGGTCGCCGTAAAAGTCCGACTCAGAAGGGCGCAGCGAAGGAATCGCTTCGAGCACCAGCACGGGGACGCTCGGATAAGTCTCGTGGATACACTCCGTGAGATAGCGGATCGCCGTGGACTTGCCATAGCGAGGCGCCGCGAAGAAGCCGCGACCGGACCGCCGCGCGTAGATCGACTGCGAGACGATATCGGCAACCTCTTCCAAGCTCGGCGTCGGCAGTGCGAAGCGTTCGTCCCACGTCACCACCGGGTGCGTAGGCCAGAGCACCTCCCGGCGCGCGAGCAACTGGTCGAGGGTGCCGGACCCGTCGTACGGCTGATCGGCCGTGTCCGGCCCCGGCCCCAGCGGAGTCGCGCGGAATGGATCCACGCCATCCATCACGGCGGTGGAATGTTCGAGATCGATTGGGTGAGCCATCGCAACTTACTCCTTGAGTCAGAGGTGGCGCCCGAACGACGGAGCGCGGCGACTGCGCACGAAGGATCGTGGCAGTGGCGGAGGCGGCGCTACCGGCCCGGTCACCAGACCAGTGGCGCGCCACTCACGAGCGAGCGTCGTGGCGTCGACGGACACGGTCGGGCGTCGCTTGCGGCCGTGTTTTGCGGCACGGCGCTTGAGCGCGGCATGCATCGCGGTCACCGGATCGGTCCCGACTGGGACCACGAGCCGCTTGTCGGCTATGGCCCGATTGATCTGGCGTCGGAACTCGAGGGTGTGCGGATGGCGCCTCCATCGGCCCAACACGCGCACCATGCCCAAGGACGCGCCGGTCCTGGCCAGGTAAACTTCCAACACGCGGATATCGTTGGGATTGACGTGCAGAAGCACCGGCTCTTTGACCAGTTTGAAGTCACGAGCGATCACCTTGTTGGTGTAGTTCTGGCGCTCGAACTTGATTGCCGGTCGCCGACCCTTCTCGAGACTGCCGCGAATGGTCGCGTTGAACACCAAGCGGTTCAATTCGGCTCTGAAGCCACTCACCGGCGGCAACTCCGGGAGCAACGTGGGGCACGCATTTCCTGTCGCCGTCTGCGCGAGCACCTCGAGTGGCGAGAGGCTGAAGTGTCCCTCGGAGGAAGTCGCGTTGTAGTTTGCGATCACGACGTCGATCAGGTCCAGAAGCTCCTCCAAATGTAGGCAGTGCCTCACCGCCGCGCCCACCGGATCGTCGCGACGCGGGTCCTTCGGATGAGAGCCCGTTGTGGACACCATCCGCTGAAACCCTGCCTCCTCAAGCGCCTTGTTGATGCGCTCGATCAGGGACCGCCGCATCCACTTGCGTACAGGGCCCCAGTTCACCGCACAGCCCAGGCGCGAGCGCAGCCGATCTGTGACCGCGAAGCCGATGTTGATCAGCGCGTTGTCAACCATCAGCGCGGCGAAAGCACACGCCTTCAGGCCCGGAACCACTCCGAGAGGAAGGCCAGCGCCGTCGCGATAGGCCATCCCGGGGATCCGCAGCACCCGCGGCTTCCACGGCAGCGCCAGATGCACCGCCGCTTCAAGAATGTCGGATGAGCGACATTCGCGCCGCACCACCGCAAAATACGCCATGATCGCGCCACTGCAGCCGTCCACGATTAGCAACAGCTGGATTCGCTCGATCGGCACCCACACCACCCCCTGCGGGGTCGGGATGCCTACGGCCCCTATCATGTCGATCCGGTGCCCGTCCATCTCAGCAACATCGAACGGCGCCACCGCCAACATCAACCGGTCTTCCCCTGTCCCGGTAAACAGCTTCGACACAGCGACTTGACCGTAGCGGCTGCGTGCCGCGCGTTCTGGGTGCGTGTTGATCACCTCACGCATGAACCGATCGATGCTGCGACGCCCCAGCTGCCGTGCCGTGAAAGGCCATTGCGTGACCGGCACGCTCCCCGCCCGGCACTCGCCGATGAAGGCTGCATGCAGGTCCTTGTTGCTGATGCGCGCCTCGTGCACCACCGAGTTCGGATTGCGCTTGAGAATCAGATTCGTCAGCCGTTCACGCAGCCCTGGTATGGCCGTAAAGAGCTGGTGGAGCGCGCCGGCCGACCCGGCGGCCGTAGTCGCGGGCTTCTTACGCTCGTACGCCTTGCGAGCCGCGCCCTGCAACAGGCCACGCCAGCCATACAATTGTCCATCCGGGTGGAAGGTGATGCAGCGCTTAAACGCGCGTAGTAGTTGTGTGCGGCTGAGCTTGAGCTCGCGCAGCAGGGCCCGCATGGGACGCCTTTGCACGTAGGCCGTCAGTGCCAGTTCAAGCCGCTTTATGCGGGCGTGGTCATCCTCCGGAAACTTGCTGGGATCGATACCCGCCCACAGCTTGAGATCGAGCAAAGACGGCGCGACGGTGTCGCGGGTAACGCCGCTCACGGGGCACGCCCGACCAGGCTCGCGCCCGTGATCACTTCGGTATCAAGCGGCAGGGCCAGCTGCTGAAGCTGAAGCAACTGGAACACTGCCGCGTAGGCAAAAGCGGGGCTGACACCCCCCGTCAACGCGATCAGCACGTCCAGACGGATCGGTCCGTCATGGCGCCGCACCGCCATCGCGATGGCGTTGCGCAGCTCTCCGAGCGGCTCGTCCTTCGCGGCCGTCAGGAACCGCAGCATCCTGAGACTGTTCTGGATGCGCAGGTGGTAAGGGTCCAGATCCGCCAACAATAGGCGTACGTAGCGGCCGCCGTACCGCTTTGCAGCAACCTCCTGGGCTTCGAGCTGCAACGCGGCGCGGAGCGTCTCCTCGGGCTCCGGCAGCGGCTCAGCGTCTCGTTTGAGCTCGCGACACTCGGTGTGGCCGTCTCGAAAGCGAACAATCGCGTCAAACGTGGTCTTACGATCCTCTTCGCGGAGACGCACAATCTGCGGCTCGGGCTTCAGGTCGAACTCTAAGACCGCCGGGTCGAATTCCAGGCACAGGAAGTGCAAATACTCGACGTCGCTGGTCAGGACCCACTGGCGGTCACGCCGAGCGCTGTATACCAGCCACAGGTTGCTCGCGTGCTCGGCGCGCTGTCCACAGGCCTCGAACACGGCCTTGCGCAGCTTGGAGGATGGTGCGGGCCCACGCCCAGTGGCGATAGCCGGCGGGTGAGAAGCAGTATTCATGACGAATCTCCTCGCAATGCGGGAGACACCGTCGGAAAATCGGCAAAAACGGGCCTCTTGACAACCTCACCGAATCGGCGCATGGTCATCGTGGGAAACTACCTGCCAGGGTCGTTTGTCCGAAGGCCGCCCCTGCAAGGGCGGCTTTTTTTCCGATAGGGTCATCCTTTGCTCGACCGGCGACAGGAGTTTCGTGCGCGCACTACCGGCCGAGTGCGCTCAACATCGAGATTCTTTTCGGACGCCGCTGAAGCAACGTTAGGACCTGAGACTCTAGGATCCAGGCCTCCGTTGCGCTAGTGGGTTTTTTGGCAACGAAACTATCGTAAGTCATTGATTCTCACCTCCCACACACGATCTGGGAGCAAATGTTGACTTTCGGCGGTTCCATGCGGAGTTCGCTACACCAAGCCAGAAGCGTGGCCTTCTTTGAATCCGTCGCCGCCGGATCTGAGTTGCGCGCCTACTCTGTGCCCCGCCCCCGAACTCCGGACCCCTGGCTGGCGATTCGACTGAGTCGCCAAAAGCGATACTTGGCAGGAATCGGAAGACCGCACGGAAGGCTCATCGAGACGCTTGTCGGGGAACATCCCTACGCTGCACCCGTCTTGCACACCGACGCCTGGAAGTATCTCGACCCAGATACTTCCGACTTGGCGTGCGAGAACAGGTTGTATCAGGAATGCGGATTGCGGCGTTCGTTCTGCTCGATCGAAGAACTGCTGAATCGGTTCCATCAGACGCGGACGTGGCAGGTGGGACCCGCTATGGACGAGATCGCTCGGCGAGTACTTGCGCTTCGTGTCGCGAGTCACGCCGACCACACCGCTGCGATCGTACGGGCAAGTAGTGACCTTGCGTCGGCATTGCTTCTGCTGACTGGGTGCCCATACCGGCGGGCCGCATCTCGTGAAATTTGGCTCCACTGTGGAAAGGCATTCTTGAAGAAGAACAAGAAGCTGAACCTAAGGTTCGAGGCCAGGACGTGGGAGTTCATTTCGGACCATGCGATGGGAGTCACCACATCCTTCAGGTTGATGGCTTATGTCTCCCCCTTGGCTACTGAGCTGCCGATGCAAGTCGTAGAAGAGTTACTTCGAGACATCGTTGTAGCTGTGACCACCGAGGACCGGAACCGAGCAGATTTCATATTTTCTCGATTCCAAGTGATGTCACCCAAACACTCAAGATCGTTGCAGCCTGGCGATCGGCGACCAATCAGACTCCCAGACATTGACGAGTTGTCGATCTGGATTCGGAGCTGAGTTTTGTAGGCTAGAGTTCGGAAACTCGAAGGCGGTTTAGGAATACTGATACCTGGCACACCTTCACCTCCGGTTTCAATATCTCTTGCAGCCGCGATCTTGGTTGCGCTTTTGTCTCGCTTCCTCGCAGCTAAAACTATGGACAAGCGACATCACGAGTACGTGTAAGTGTCTGATTATAATGAACTGCCTGCCATTGTATTCTCTTTCACTTTTCCGTCGGAGCGCTGTAACGCGCATGACGCAGATTTTCGGGCAGAATCCGCCGAGCCGTCGAAGCGGCCAGTCACCATCCCAGGGGAAATCAATGCACCGTACCGCCGGCCGCGCTGTCGCAGCGCGCTTGATGTCCGTTTCCATCCGTCGCGCCTTGCCCGTCCTGCTGCTTTGCGGCTTCGCCTCCACGGCGCTGGCCCAGGCCATCCCCCTCACGGGCGGCACCTACACCCAGGATTTCGACACGCTGGCCAACACCGCCGGCAGCACCACCAACAGCACGCTGCCCACGGGCTGGCTGCTCAATGAAACCGGCGGCGGCGCTCGCGACAACGAGCAGTACGCCGTCGACACCGGCGCCAGCAACACCGGCGACACCTACAGCTACGGCGCCGCCGGCAGCACCGAGCGCGCCTTGGGCAGCCTGCGCAGCGGCACCCTGGCCGCCAGCTATGGCGCCTGCTTCAGCAACAACACCGGGTCGACCCTGAGCGCCTTCGACGTCGGCTACACCGGGGAGCAGTGGCGCCTGGGCACGGCAGCGCGAACCGACCAGATCGACTTCCAGTACAGCGTGGACGCGACCTCGCTGACCACCGGCACGTGGGTGGACGTGAACGCACTGGACTTCATCACCCCCAACACGGCCACCACGGGTGCGAAGGACGGCAATGCCGCCGGCAACCGCACGACGCTGTCCGCCACGATCGGCAGCCTCTCCATCGCCAACGGCAGCACGTTCTGCCTGCGCTGGAACGACGCCGACGCTAGCAGCGCCGACGACGGCCTGGCCATCGACGACGTTTCGGTCACGGTGGCCGGCGGCAGCGGGCTGCCGGTGCTCACCCTTTCCGACGCCTCGGCGCCCGAGGGCGACGGCCCGGGCACCAGCTTCTCCGCTGCGCTGATCCTGCAGCTCAGCGCCCCCGCCGGCCCCGGTGGCGTGAGCTGGGAGGCCACCGCCACCGCGGGCACCGCCACGCCCTTCGGCGACGGCAGCGACCCCGAGTACGACTTCATCGAGCAGACCTGGGCCGGCGTGATTCCCGAGGGCGACACCAGCGTCAGCTTCGTGGTGCCCGTGGTGGGCGACACGCGCCCTGAAGCGGACGAGACCTTCATCGTCACCGTGTTCAACGTCGTCGGCGCCGTGGTGGCCGATGGCGTCGGCGTGGGCACGATCGAGAACGACGACTTCACCATCGTGCCGATCTCGCAGATCCAGGGCGCTGGCCTGACCTCGCCGCTCATCGGCAGCATCGTCACCACCGAGGGCGTGGTCACCGCGCAAAAGTTCAACAATGGCTTCTTCCTGCAGACCCCCGATGCCGCGACCGACCTCAACCCGGCTACGTCCGAGGGCATCTTCGTCTTCACGTCCACTGCCCCGCCCACCTCGGCCGCCGTCGGCAACCGCGTGCGCGTCACGGGCACGGTCTCCGAGTTCACGCCCAGCTCCAACCTCAACCAGCTGTCCATCACCCAGCTCACTTCGGTCTCGATGATCCAGGTGGTGGATACCGGCGTCGCCCTGCCCACCCCGGTACCGCTGACCAGCACCGACTTCGGCCCCACCGCCCTGCCCGGCACGGCCGAAAAGTTCGAAGCCATGCGCGTGGCCGTCGCCAGCGGCGTGGTGGTGGCCGGTTCCGACGGAAACATCAGCGAAGCCGCCGCCACCTCGTCGACCACCGGCGTCTTCCACGTCGTCGTCGATGGCGTGGACCGTCCGTTCCGCGAAGCCGGCATCGGCGTCCTGGATGCCTTCCCGATCCCGGGCGGCAAGAACCCGCCGCGCTTCGACACCAACCAGGAACGCCTGATGGTGCGCAGCCGCGGCCAGGTGGGCGCCACCGCCATCGCGCTCGACGCCGATGCGCAGGTCTCCAACCTCGTCGGCGTGCTGGACTATTTCTCCGGCACCTGGGCCCTGCTGCCGGACGCCGGCACGCCGCCCACCGTCAGCGGCGGCAAGCTGCCCGAAGCGGTGGACGACACCGGCTACGAAGACGTCACCATCGGCGCCTTCAACCTGCTGCGCTTCTTCGACGAGATCAACGACGGCAATGGCGGCCCGACGCTCCAGGCCGCGGCCCTGGACAAGCGCCTCACCAAGACCTCGCTGGCGATCTGCGACTACCTCAAGGCGCCCGACATCCTGGGCGTGGTGGAAGTGGAGAACCTGCGCGTGCTGGGCCTGCTGGCCGACCGCATCAACGCCACCTGCGCCAGCGCCCCGGACTACGTTCCCTACCTGGTGCAGGGCAACGACCCGGGCGGCATCAACGTCGGCTTCCTCGCCAGCACGCGCAGCCTCGGTTCGGTGGACCGCGTGGAGGTGGTCGAAGTGGTGCAGTTCGGCAAGGACACGCTGTTCACCAATCCCGACACGTCCACCAGCCTGCTCAACGACCGCCCGCCGCTGATGCTGCGTGCCGTCGTCAACCAGGACAACGGAGCCACCTACCCGGTCACCGTGTTCGTGAACCACCTGCGTTCGCTCAACGGCATCGACGATTCGTCGGCCGGAAGCAGCGGCTGGCCCACGGAGAGCGACCGCGTGCGCAACAAGCGCGCGCAGCAGGCGCTTTACCTGGCCAGCCTGGTGGAAGCCCGCCAGCAGGCCAACCCGGACGAGCACATCGTCCTGCTGGGTGACTTCAACGCCTTCGAGTTCAGCGATGGCTACGCCGACGTCATGGGCATCATCCGCGGCGACGAAGCGGCCGAGCCGGAGGTGCTGACCTACGTGGACAGCCCGGTCACCGCCCCGCTCATCGACGGCTCCGAGCTGATCGTCGACGCGTCCGAGCGCTACTCGTACGTGTTCGCCGGCAATGCGCAGACGCTAGACCACGTGATCGTGAACGAGCCGATGGTCATGGACACGGCCGGTCTGTCGGTCGACCACGCCCGCATCAACGCCGACTTCGGCGTGCACAACTACGGCGTGGCCGGCAACGCCCTGCGCACCTCCGACCACGACCCCGTGCGACTGGCCATCCGCGTGGATGACTTCCGCACCGCCGACCTGTCCATCGCCGCCGGCGCCTCGCCGGCCTCGGTCGCGGGCGGCGGCGTCGCCACCTTCACCGCCACCGTGGACAACGCCGGTCCGAACGCGGCCAGCCTGCCCAACGTGGTGCTGGTGTTCGACGCGCTGGTGCCGGTGACGGTGAGCGCGCCGGCCGGCTGGACCTGCGGCGCGCCGGTTCAGGCGGGCGGCAACACCAGCGTCAGCTGCACGGCCGCCTCCCTGGCTGTCGGTGCAGAGGCGGTCTTCAGCGCCGCCGTGACGGCGCCGCTGCAGGCCCTGGCCAGCACGCTGCAGATGGATGCGTCCGTCGCCTCGCAGACCGGCGACCGCAACAGCGCCGACGACACCGCCACCGCCAGCGTGGCGGTCGAGGCCGCCCTGCCCTTCGCCGACCTCGCCCTGCGCCTGATCGGTGGCCCGCTGAACAGCGTGCCCGCCGGTTACATCACCACCACGGTGGTGCAGGTCCGCAATGCCGGCCCGAACGCCAGCAGCCAGCCGACGGTTACCTTCACCGGCAACGTCGGCCCGACCCGCGCGTCGGTGCTGGCACCTGCGGGCTGGAGCTGCGTGGCCGGTTCGTTGGGCAACGGCGACTTCAACACCGTTTGCACGGCAGCCGGAAGCTTCGCCAGCGGCGCCCGGGTGAACTTCACCCTGAACGTCACGGCACCCAGCGTGCAGGGCCAGCCGACCCTGACCTACCGCGCCACGGTGGGCTCCGCCAGCACCAGCGACGCGGTGACGGTGAACAACAGCGCCACGCGCACGCTGCAGGTCACGGGTGCGCCGGCCACGACCCCGGGCCAATCCGGCCGCGGCGGGTAAGCGGTTCGCAGGCAACCCCAGGAAGCGCGGCCCAGGCCGCGCTTTCTTTTTGGGCATCCCCTGCAAGCCGGCCAGGACAACGACGCGCACGCCCGGGCGCCGGATGACATCGCGATCCTCGGGCATCATGGCCCCCACCCCCAGACGTTTCGAGGCAAGCCATGACTCACTCCAAGAAAATCGCCCTGGTCACCGGCGCCACCCGCGGCATCGGCCTGGAAACCGTCCGCCAGCTCGCCGCCGCCGGCGTGCACACCCTGCTGGCCGGCCGCAGCCGCGACAGCGCGGTCAAGGCCGCGCTGTCGCTGCAGGCCGAAGGCCTGCCGGTCGAGGCGATCGCGCTCGACGTCACCGATGCCGCCAGCATCTCGGCCGCCGCCGCCACGGTCGCGAAGGCGCACGGCCACCTCGATATCCTGGTCAACAATGCCGGCATCCTGGCGGACGACCCGACGCGGATGGTGTCCGAACAGACGCTGGATAGCTGGCGCCGCACCTTCGAGACCAACGTCTTCGGCCTGGTCGCGGTCACGCAGGCCTTCCTGCCGCTGCTGCACCGGTCCGAGGCCGGCCGCATCGTCAACGTGTCCAGCATCCTGGGCTCGGTGGCGCTGCATGGCGACCCCGCGTCGCCGATCTACGACTTCAAGCTGCCGGCCTACAACGTGTCCAAGAGCGCGGTGAACGCCTGGACGGTGCAGCTGGCCTACGAATTGCGCGACAGCCGCATCAGGGTCAACGCGATCCATCCCGGCTACGTGCGCACCGACATGAACGCCGGCGAAGGCGCGATGGACATTCCCGAGGGTGCGCGCACCAGCGTGCGGCTGGCGCTGGTCGGCGAGGACGGCCCGCAGGGCGGGTTCTTCCACTTCGAGGACCGCCTGCCCTGGTAAGGGTGCGATTCCCTTCCCGCCGGCGCCTTACTGCAGCAGCATGCCGCGCAGCGTGTAGAACAGCAGCGTCGCCAGCAGCGCCGACGCCGGCACCGTGATGATCCAGGCCGCGACGATGCGCAGCATCAGCGAGCGCTTCACCAGCTCCTTGCGATGGGCCTTGCGCAGCAGCTTGCGCTCGGACTTCTCGAGGTAGTCCGGGCCCTGCTTCTGCTTGAAGTCCTGCTTGAGCTTGGCCAGCATCACGCCGCGGTCTTCGATGGTGGCGGCGGTGAACCTGGCCATGAAGGCATCCAGCGCGGCCTGGTCGCCTTCCGGGTGGTGCGACTTGATCTCGGCCACGATCACGCTGTAGTTGGTCTTGAGGTACTCGCGCAGGAAGCCCACGCCGAACACGGCACCGACCGACACGTGCGTGGTGCTGACCGGCAGGCCCAGCTGGCTGGCCAGGATCACCGTCAGGGTGGCGGCCATGGCGATGCAGTAGGCGCGCATCGGGTCCAGCTCGGTGATCTCGGTGCCGACCGTGCGGATGACGCGCGGCCCGTAAAGCGCCAGGCCCACGGCGATGCCCAGCGCGCCGATGGCCATCACCCAGAACGGGATCGGCGCATTGCTGTTGATGGTGCCGGCGCTGGAGACCACGTCCACGATCGCGGCCAGCGGGCCGATGGCGTTGGCCACGTCATTCGAGCCGTGCGCGAAGCTCAGCAGCGCCGCCGCGAAGATCAGCGGCACGCCGAACAGGCGGTTGATGCCGGCCTTGCTGTTCTCCAGTTCGCCGGCGCGCCGCAGTACCGCGCCACGGGCGATGAAGTAAACCACCGCCGCGATGCCCAGCCCCAGCACGACCGCGGCCGCGAAGCTGACCGGGATCAGCTTGTTCACGCCCTTGAGCAGCAGGTAGGTGGCGAAGGCCCAGGCCATCACCGCCACCAGCATCGGCACCCGGTTGCGGGCTGCGCCGACCATGTCCTGGCGATAAGTAATGGTGCGCTTGATCAGGTACAGGAAGCCGGCCGCGATGGTGGCGCCCATCAGCGGCGATACCACCCAGCTCATGGCGATGTTGCCCATCACCGGCCAGTTCACCACCGCCATCCCGCTGGCGGCGATGCCGCCACCCAGCACGCCACCGACGATCGAATGCGTGGTCGAGATCGGCGCGCCCACCGCGCTCGCGATGTTGAGCCACACGGCCGCGGCCAGCAGGGCCGCCATCATGGCCCAGATGAAGGTCTGGCCGTCGGGGATCTGGGCGGGGTCGATGATGCCGCTGCGGATGGTTCCCACGACTTCGCCGCCGGCAATCAGGGCGCCGGCCGCCTCGAACACCGCGGCGATCAGCAGGGCGCCACCCAGCGTCAGGACCTTGGAACCCACCGCCGGGCCGACGTTGTTGGCTACGTCGTTGGCGCCGATGTTCATCGCCATGTACGCGCCGAACACGGCGGCCATCACCAGCACCAGGCTGGGCTGCCCGTCCCGGAACCAGGCCACGTAGACCAGGGTCGCCAGCACGAACAGCAGGCCCAGCCCGAGCCGGATCAGCGAGGCCTGCCAGCTTCCCGTGGCGTCGGCCTTGGGTTTGGCGGCGGTCGAAAGGCTTTCTTGGGGCATGGCGGGAGGCTCCGGGGCATGGCATCGGTGCGAGCCGGGCGCCCTGTGCGCCGGGCCGGATGTCGTGCCGCCGGATATTTTACGGGTTTGTTACAGATTTTTGCCGTTTCATGACAGGCCCGTGTCGGAACGGCCTGCCGGGCCAGCCCCAGCCCGGAACTGCCGCCCGGCTCAGCACCCTGCCCGGGGCACGCCGCGCGCCGCGCGGCGGGGGCTCAATCCGGATAGACCGCCGCGATCGTGCAGCCCCGCTTGGCCAACACCGCGCTGACCTCGCTGGTGGCCAAACCGCCCACGGCCGAAGCCGGCTCCCAGGCCTCGGAAACGATCGCCTTGTCGCCGGGGTGGCCGCAGATCCAGCCGATGCCAGCGCCCGAGACCAGGCTCAGCTGGTTGCCGTATCCGGCTTCCGGGCAGGACCCGGTGAGTTCCAGGCGGTAACTCGCGCGCTCGCGCGAGCCGCGCCGCGGCTGGGTCGTGACCACGATATCGCCGCCCTGGGTGTTCCAGCCGCGCACGCGGCGCGGATCAACGCAGTACTCGGGGGAAGCGGCGAACCGGCGCTTGGGCTGGGACTTGCCGTCCACCACCACCGTGGCCAGGGTCGGCGTCGGGTGGCTCCGGGAATGCTCGCGCAGGGCCAGTGCCCAGCTGCGGTCGTCCAGCGCCTGCACGCCGCCGACCGCGCAGTCCTTGCCGCCGATGCGCAGCCATTCCCGCCCCGTGCCGCAAACCCAGCCGTGCGGCGCCAGGGCCACCAGTGTCTCGCCGTCAGCGCGCGGGCAGGCCTCGGCCATCTCGATGCGATGGGCCCCGCTGGCGGTGCGCAGCAGGACGACACGCTCGTCGAGATGGCGGGCCTCGGTGACGGCGCGGGCGTCCACGCAGTCCGGATGCGGTGCCGCAGGGCGCGCCGCCGGCGTGGGTTCGGGCGCGGCGACATTGGCCGCCAACAGGATGCCCAGCCAGGAAACACCGATCATCGCCTTGACCTCCGTGCTCGCAATTTAGGCCGGCGTCACGCGGTAATCGCGGCGCCCGCGTGATGGCGCTGACGGTATCATGGCGAACCGATTTCGGAAGCCCTGCCCCATGGCAAAGCCCAATCCGCTTCAGGAACAGTTGTTGAAAGCCGGCCTGGCCAAGAAGTCCAAGGTCGCCGAGGCGGCGCGCGCGCAGGAGAAGGCCCGGCACGGCAAGGGTCCGGCGGAATCGGCCGAGATCCAGCGTGAGGCCGAGCGCGTGCGGCTGGAGAAGGTGGAGCGCGACCGCGCGCTGGCGGCGGACCAGAAAGCCAAGGCCCGCGCCAACGAACTGATGGCGCAGGCGCGCCAGATCATCCAGGACAAGAAGCTGCCGCGCGCCGGCGAAAGCGAGTACCGCTTCACCGCCGACGGCGCCATCCGCACCCTGCTGATCGACGCCGAGCAGCGCAAGCAGCTGGCCTCCGGGGCCATCGTGGTCGCGCGCCTGGGCGAACGCTACGAGCTGCTGCCGCGCCGCGCCGGCGACCAGGTGCGCGAACGCGCGCCCGACCTGATCGTGCTCGACCACGGCCAGCCCGGCGACGCAACCGCCGCCGACGAGGACGACGCCTACTACGCCCAGTTCAAGGTGCCCGACGACCTGGTGTGGTGATCACCCGGCGCCGCAGGCCGCCAGCATTTCCCGATAGCCGGGGAAGGCACGGCCCGGTGCGCACACCGGACAGGCCGGGTCCGCCGGCAGCCGGGTCTCGCGAAAGCGCATCCGCAGTGCGTCGAAGTGCAGCAGCCGGCCGGTCAGCGGTTCGCCGATCTGCAGCAACAGCTTGATCGCCTCGGTGGCCTGCAGCAGCCCGATGATGCCCGGCAGCACGCCCAGCACCCCGGCCTCGGCGCAGTTCGGCGCGTCCTCGGGCGCGGGCGGTTCGGGGAACAGGCAGCGATAGCACGGCGCCCTGCCCCGCTGGCGGCCGGCGTCGAACACGCTGGCCTGGCCTTCGAAGCGATGCACGGCGCCGTAGACCAGGGGTTTGCCCAGCTGCACGCAGGCGTCGGACAGCAGGTAACGTGCGGCGAAGTTGTCGGCGCCGTCCACCACCACGTCGACGTCGCGAACCAGCGACTCGACGTTGTCGGCGGAAACCCGCACGCGATGGGTCTCGATGCCGACGCGCGGGTTGAGCGCGCCCAGCGCCGCACGCGCCGATTCGACCTTCGGCACGCCGATGCGCGCCTCGGTGTGAAGGATCTGGCGCTGCAGGTTGCTGCGATCCACCACGTCGTCGTCGGCGAGTACCAGCCGGCCCACGCCCGCGGCGGCGAGGTAGAACGCCGCCGGGGAACCCAGCCCGCCGGCACCCACCAGCAGCACGCGCGATGCGGCCAGTTTTCGCTGGCCGTCCAGCCCGACCTGCGGCAGCCGCAGGTGGCGCGAATAGCGCTCGAGGAAATCGGCGTCCTCGTCGGCGCCCGCCATCTCCGGCAGGCCTTCGCGCCGCCACTGGTCGAAGCCGCCGGCGACCGAGGCCAGCCGCGTGTAGCCACGGGCACGCAGCGCCCGCGCCGCCACCAGCGAGCGCATGCCACCGGCACAGATCAGCACCACCTCGGCGCCGGCATCCGGCAGCCACTGCGCGGGGGCGGCTTCCAGCGCCGCACGCGGCACCGCCAATGCGTCGCGCGGCAGCCCCAGCGCATGTTCCCCGGGCTCGCGCACGTCCACCAGCCGGGCGCCGGCCTGCTGCCGGCGCAGGGCTTCGGCGGGCCCGATTTCCTCGATCTCGTCCATGGCGCCAGTCTAGCGCCCTGCCCCCGCGCCAGGCAGGCGCTTGACGGCTGTCAATGGACGGCACCGGCGAACCTGCTGCAATCAGGCCTGCTGGCTTCGACGCCGATGACCCGGACCGCCCCGATGCCCGACTCGCTGTCCCCGACCCCGGCCACCGGACTGGACCCGCAGGAGGCCGCCCGCCGCCTCGCGAAGTTCGGACCCAACGCCCTGCCCGCGCCGAAGCCGCGCAGCCTGGCGCGCATCGTCCGCGAGGTGCTGACCGAGCCGATGTTCCTGCTGTTGGTGCTGGCCGCGGCCAGCTACGTGCTGCTGGGCGACCTGGGCGAAGGCTTGCTGCTCGGCGCCTTCGCGCTGCTGACGATCGGCCTGGTGGTGATGCAGGAACGCCGCGGCGAGCGTGCGCTGCAGGCGCTGCAGGCCCTGGGGGCGCCGGTGGCGACGGTGCTGCGCAACGGCGACGCGGTTCGCATTCCCGGCGCGGAGGTGGTGCCCGGTGACCTGCTGCTGGTCGAGGAAGGTGAACGCATCGCCGCCGATGGCGTACTTCAGGCCTGCCGCGGACTCACGGTGGATGAGTCGCTGCTGACCGGCGAAAGCGTGCCGGTGGCCAAACGGGCGGTGCGCGAAGGCGACCCCGACGGCGCCGACCCAGGCGGCGACGACCAGCCTTTCGCCTATTCCGGCACGCTGGTGACCGCAGGCGACGGCCGCCTGCACATCACCGCCACCGGCCTTTCAACGCGCGCCGGCCAGATCGGCCGCTCGCTGGCGGTGATCGAGACCGAGGCCACGCGGCTGCAGCTCAACACGCGGCGACTGGTGCGCCTCTTCGGGCTGTTCGCCGCGTTCGTGAGCCTGGCGATGCTGCTTTTCCACGGCCTGGTGCGCGGCGAATGGGTGGACGGCCTGCTCGGCTCGATCGCGCTGGCGATGGGCCTGCTGCCGGAGGAGTTCCCGCTGGTGCTGACGGTGTTCTTCGCCATCGGCGCCTGGCGCCTGGCGAAGGTGAAGGTGCTGGCGCGGCGCTCAGCGGTGATCGAGACCCTGGGCGCGGCGACCGTGCTGTGCGTGGACAAGACCGGCACCCTGACCGAGAACCGCATGCGCATCCGCCGCCTGGATGCCGGCGGCGACATCCTCGTCGTGGACGGCTCGCCGATGGCGCTGGACGCCGCGCAGCGCGCCCTGCTCGACCACGCCTTCCTGGCCACGCGCCCGCAAAGCTTCGATCCGATGGACCGCGCGGTCGGCGAGTTGTCGCTGGCTGCGCTTGAGGGCCGCGATCCCCTGAATGCCGACTGGTCGCTGGGTCGGCACTACGGCCTGACGCCCTACCTGCTGGCGATGTCGCAGGCCTGGCGGACGCAGCCCGGCCACCACGCCTTCGCCAGCAAGGGCGCGCCGGAAGCCGTCGCCGACCTGTGCCACCTGCCCGTGGCCGAAAAGGCACGCTGGATGGCGCGCGTGGCGGCGCTGGCCGCCGATGGCCTGCGCGTGCTGGCGGTGGCCGCCGGCGACCACCGAGGCGAAGTGCTGCCGGATGATCCGCACGACGTCGCGTTCCGCTGGCTGGGCCTGGTCGCGTTCGAGGACCCACTGCGGCCCTCCGTTCCCACTGCCATCGCCGAGGCGCGTCGCGCCGGCCTGGCGGTGAACATGATCACCGGCGACTTCCCTGCCACGGCCTGCGCCATCGCCCGCCAGGCCGGCATCGACGCAGGCGCGGGCGCGATCACCGGGCCCGAACTCGACGCGATGGACGACGCGGCGCTGGGCGACGCCCTTGCGCGCACCCACGTGTTCGCGCGCATCCGGCCCGAGCAGAAGCTGCGCCTGGTCGAAGCCTTCAAGGCCCGCGGCGACGTGGTGGCGATGACCGGCGACGGCGTCAACGACGCGCCCGCGCTCAAGGCCGCGCACATCGGCATCGCGATGGGCCGGCGTGGCAGCGACGTCGCCCGCGAGGCGGCGGCGATGGTGCTGCTGGACGAGGACTTCGGCGGCATCGTGGCGGCGGTGGCCGTGGGCCGGCGCATCTTCGACAACCTGCGCAAGGTGATGCTGTACATCGTCGCCATCCACATCCCGATCGCGGGGCTGGCGATGCTGCCGCTGCTGATGGGGCTGCCGCCGCTGCTGCTGCCGCCGCACGTGGTGCTGGTGGAGATGATCATCGACCCGATGTGCTCGGTGGCCTTCGAGAACGAGCCCGCCGAACCGGACGCCATGCGACAGGCACCGCGGCCCCTGTCGGAGCCGCTGGTCGGCGCCCGCCAGCTTTGGGTCGGGCTCGCGCAGGGGCTGGCGCTGCTGGCGGCGTGCCTGGGCGTGTACGTGTTTGCGCTGCGCGGCGAAGGCGCTGCCGACGACGCCCGCACGCTGGCGTTCCTGGCCCTGACCGCCGGCAACCTGATGCTGGTGCGCAGCAACGCCAGCCGGCGCAGCGCGTTCCGGCCGGCCCCGCACCGACGCTACGCGTTCTGGGCGATCGCCGGCGTGGCCTCCGGCGTGGTGCTGGCCTGCGTGGCGATTCCGGCGCTGCGCGAGCTCTTTGGCTTCGGGCTGCCGGCCGCGGCCGACGCGATGCTGGCGATGGGCGCCGGCCTGCTCGGTGGTTCGCTGCTCGAAGCCGGCAAGGCCTTCCCATGGGTGCGCGCCGCGATCGGCCACGCTCCGGCCGCGCGCGCGAACTAGATCCCGGCGAGGCCGCCGAAGGCCAGCACGTCGACGCGGTCGCCGGCAGCGTAGTCGGCCGCGCCTTCGGGCAGCTGGATCAGCGCGTTGGCATCGGCGGCGCCGCGCAGGCGGTGCGAGGCCACGGCCGGGTTGGGTTGCACCTGCAGCTGCCCGGATTCGCTGCATGAGAGGTTGCCGCGCATGAACTCCAGGCGCGCATGCGGCTTGGCGATCGGCGTCAGCAGCTCGGCGCGCAGCGATGCGCGCGGCGCGCGGCGCCCCTGCAGTCCGTCGAGCAGGCAGCGTCCCAGCGTGAGGAAAGTGGCCAGCACCGACACCGGGTTGCCCGGCAGCCCCAGCACCAGCGCTTCGCCGAGGCGGCCGAACAGGACCGGCATGCCCGGCTTCATGCGCACCTTCCAGAAATAGACCTCGCCCTGCTCGCGCAACAGCGCCGGCAGGTGGTCCTTCTCGCCGGCCGAGACGCCGCCGCAGGTGATCACCAGGTCGAACGAGAACGCGGCATCGCGCAGCGCGGTGCGCATGCGCTCCGGGTCATCGGGCAGCACCGGCCAGGCCACGGGCTCCAGGCCTTCGGCCATCAGCAGGGTCTGCAGCAGGACGCGGTTGCTGTCGTGGATTTCGCCGGGTGCCAGCGGCTGGCCCGGCGGGCGCAGTTCATCGCCGGTAGTGAACACGGCGACGGTGGGGCGGCGGTGGACCTCGAGCCCGTCGTGGCCGAGCGCGGCGGCGAGGCTCAACTGCGCCGGCGTGAGCACGGCGCCGGCGGCCAGCACGCGGTCGCCGACGGCGACGTCCTCGCCCGCGCGGCGCACGTGGGCGCCCGGTGCCACCACCACGTTCGCCACCACGCGGCCGTCGGCCTCGCGCGCGTCCTCCTTGATCAGCACCGCGTCGGCGCCGGCCGGCATCGGCGCGCCGGTGGTGATGCGGGTGCACTCCCCCGCCCCGAGCAGCAGCCCGTGGCTGGGGCCCGCGAACTGCTCGCCGGCCAGGCGCAGGCCCGCGGCGCCGGCGGCGTTGACCTCGCCGGCGCGCACGGCGAAGCCGTCCATCGCGGAATTATCGAAGCCTGGCAGCCGCAAGCCGGCAACGATGTCCCCGGCGAGCACCGCGCCGTGGGCGCGCGACAGCGGCTGGCGGACGACCTCGAGCCGGCGGTCCGCGGCGACGCGGGCCAGGATCGCGAGGGCTTCGGCGAAGGCGATGCGGGTCGGGAATGGATCGGTCACGGGTCGTAGTCTTCGGGGAAATCGTGCGGGGTGTTGAGGTTGTCCAACTGGCGCGGCGCCAGGTCCAGGCGCGACACGCGCAGCCGCGCCACCAGGCGGCGCGCGGCGGATTCTCCCGCGTCCAGCATCGCGCCGGCGTGTTCGCGCAGCGCGGCGGTGCGCCACAGGCCGAGCAACGGCTGCAGGCCCGCGGCGTCGGTGACCACGACGCCGTCACCGTCGGCCGAAGACGCCAGGTCGTCGGCGATGCCCTCGGGCAGGCGGTCCAGGTCCACCGGCACGGTCATCAGCCAGGGCGTCCCGCAGGCCGCGGCCAGGGCCTCGATGCCGGCCAGCGGCCCGGCGAAGTCCTCGCGGCGGTCGAGCACCACGCGCAGGCCGAGGGCGGCGTAGCGCGGATCGTCGGCGCGCGCGCTCACCAGGCGCTCGCCGAACGCGCCCGGAAACGCCATCAGGATGTTTTCGACCAGAGGCGCGCTGCGGTGCCGCACCCAGGCCTTGTCGCGCCCGCCCAGCCGCTGCCCGCGTCCGCCGGCCAGGATGCCGAGCGTGATCGCGTCGCGGTGGATCACCGGCGCTTGACGTGCTTCATCAGGCGGCGCTTGGCCTTGACCTGGCGATCGGTGAGGACGTTCTTCTTGCCCTCGTAGGGGTTCTCGCCTTCCTTGAATACGAACTTCACCGGGGTGCCGACCAGCTTGAAGCGCTTGCGGAAGAAGTTCTCGAGGTAGCGGCGGTAGCTCTCGGTCAGTGAGGTCAGGCGATTGCCGTGGACGATGAACGTGGGCGGGTTCGCGCCGCCCGGGTGGGCGAACTTCATCTTGGCCACGTGGCCGCGCACGACCGGCGGCGGGAAGCTTTCCACCGCCACCTGCAGCGCCTTGGTGGTCTCCGCGGTGCTGAACTCCCGGGTGGCCGAGGCGTGGGCGCGGTGGATGGCCTTGAACAGCTCGCGCAGGCCGGTGCCGTGCTTGGCCGAGATGGTGACGCGCTCGGCCCACTCGCAGAACGAGAGCTTGCGCTCGAGCATCGAAACCGCCTGCTCGCGCGTGTACTTGTCCTGGCCGTCCCACTTGTTGACGGCGATGACCAGGGCGCGGCCGGCCTCGAGCACGTGGCCCAGCACGGTGGCGTCCTGCTCGGTCACGCCTTCGCCGGCGTCGAGCATCACCACCGCGACCTGGCAGTTCTCGATCGCCTGCAGGGTCTTGAAGACGCTGAACTTCTCCACCGCCTCCTCGACCTTGGCGCGCCGGCGCAGGCCGGCGGTGTCGATCAGCTTGTACGGGCGCCCGTCGCGCTCCATGTCCACCGCGATCGAATCGCGGGTGGTGCCCGGCACGTCGGAGGCGATCATGCGCTCCTCGCCCAGCAGGCGGTTGACGAGGGTGGACTTGCCCACGTTCGGGCGGCCCAGGAAGGCGATGCGGATGCGACCAGGCTCGTCGGCGACGATCTCGACGTCGCGCTCGGCCGGCAGTTCGGGGATCACGTCCTCCAGCAGGTCGTCGATGCCGCGCTGGTGCGCGGCCGCGACCGGGAGGACGCGCTCGACGCCGAAGCGCGCGAACTCGGCCAGTACCGCCTGCTCGTCCAGGCCATCGGTCTTGTTGACCACCAGGAAGAAACGCCGGCCGCTCTTGCGCAGCCAGTGCAGGATGTTCTCGTCCAGCGCCGAGGGGCCTTCGCGGCCGTCGACGACGAACAGGACGAGGTCGGCCTCTTCGACGGCCGAGCGGGCCTGGCGGGCCGTGGCGCCGGCCAGGCCCTCCTCGTCACCGGACATGCCGCCGGTGTCGCACAGGGCGAACGGGTGGTCCTCGACGCGGCGGCAAATGCCGTAGTGGCGGTCACGGGTGACGCCCGGCTCGTCGTGGACGAGCGCGTCGCGGCTGCGCGTGAGCGCATTGAACAGCGTGGACTTGCCGACATTCGGCCGGCCGACGAGAGCGACCAATGGCAACACGATGGATCTCTCCCGGTGGGCGCGGCCGATCAGTTCGGTTGCGGGAAGGCGGACAGCTTGCCTTCGTTGGTCAGCGCGACCAGCATGCCGTTGGCGGCGACCTGCGGGGTGCCGAGGATGGGCGCGCGTTCGATGCGGGTGCGCGCGGCGATGGTGCCATCGGCGATGCGCACCCAGTGCAGGTAGCCCTCGAGGTCGCCGACCACGGCGTAATCACCGTGCACGGCGGGCGTTGTCAGCTGGCGGCGCGCCAGGACGTCCTGCTTCCACAGGGCACTGCCGTTGTTCCGGTCCAGCGCCCAGACGGTGCCGGCACCATCGGCCAGCAGCAGGCGGTCGGCCAGCAGCGCAATGCCGCCGTAGCCACCCGCGTCGCGGTTCCAGAGCGGACGGCCGGTGTTGGTGTCGATGGCCATGGTCTGGCCCTTGTAGCTCGAGGCGTACAGGGTGCCGAGGCCAAGCTGGATCTCGCCGTCCACGTCCGCCATGCGCTCGAGGTCGTTGCGGCCCTCGGGCTCGGCGATCAGCTGCTCCCACACGCGCTGTCCGTCGGCAAGCCGCAGGGCGATCACGCTGCCGTCGTCGTAGCCGAGGTAGGCCAGGCCATTGCCGGCCACCGGCGAACCGTTGCCGCGGACGCCCAGGCCCGGCAGGCCGCGGTCGAACACCCACTTGCGGCTGCCGTCGCCGGCATCGAGGCCGAACGTGCGCCCGTCGTTGCTGCGCACGATGACCAGGCCATCGGTGACCAGCGGCGTGGCGGTGACTTCGGACGTGACCCTGGCGCGCCAGCGCTCGGCGCCACCGTCGGCGTCGAAGGCAATGACCTCGCCGTTGCGGCCGCCGATGACGACCAGGCCGTTGCCGACGCCCGGGCTGCCGGACAGGCCGGCGTCGATCTTCTCGCGGCGCCAGAAGAAGACGCGGCTGCCTTCCTTGCCGGTCTTGACCGCTTCGGAGTCCCAGATCGTGTCGCCGCTGTTGATGTCCAGCGCCAGCACGCGGCCCTCGTCGTTGGCGACGAAGATGCGGTCACCCTCGATGGCGGGGCGCTGGCGCAGGCCGAGCTTCTGCTGGCCACCGCCGAGGTTGCGCGACCACGCCGCGTCGACGTCGATCGGATTGGCGATCTCGACCAGTTCGGCGGGCTCGATGGCCTTGTTCTTGTTCGAGCCGAACCAGTTCTTGACCGTCGCGCAGCCGGTGGACAGCGTCAGGATCAGGGCGATGAGCAGGGTGCGAAGCAGCATGCGGTCAGGACTCCGGCTGGGCCGTCGGCGAACCGCCGGCATCGGTGAGTTTCATCTCGACGATCGAACGCGTCGGGGCGGCGAGGTCCAGGGTGGCCAGGGCCTGCTCGTAGGCGGAACGGGCGGCGTCGCGACGGCCCAGGGCCATCTCGGCGTCGCCGCGGATCTCGGCGGTGACCGAGGGGAAAGCGGATTCGGCGGACAGGCGCTGCAGCGCCTCCTCGGGCTTGCCGCTGGCCAGCAGCAGGCGCGCGGCGCGCAGCTGCGCCAGCTCGGCCAGCTTCGGGTCGAGCTTGGTCTTGTCGATGGCATCGAGGGCGGCGACCGCCTCGGCGTCCTTGCCCTCGCCGTGCAGGCGCTCGGCCTGTCGCAGCGCGACCAGCGCCGGGTAGACGGTGTCGGGGTGTTCCTGCGCGAGCGCGGTGGCGTGGGCCTCGGCCTTGGCGGCCTCGCCGGCCTCCAGGGCCTTGCCGAAGGCATGGAACTCGACCGCGGCCTGCACCTTTTCGTTGGCCTGCTGGCCCTGCCACCACTGCCAGCCACCGAGGCTGGCCAGGCCCAGGGCGACACCGCCGATCAGGGAGGAACCGTTGTTTCGCAGCCAGGCGCGAACGCGTTCGCCCTGTTCGTATTCGTCGATCTGGTCCATGGAAGGCTTCTTCTGGCCGGCGCAGTGGCGCCGGCGGGGGTGATCGGGAAACCGGCGGCGGGGCCGCGGTCAGTTGCCCGGGGGAGCGGGTTGGCCGGTAGAGGATACCGTAAAGCGGGCGACGTCCGCCGTGCGATAAGGCGCCAGGTCGACCGGCTTGCCGTCGAAACTGACCTCGACCGCATCGGCCTTGCCGAGCGTAATGCGCGCCACCTGTCCGGCGGCATAACGACGCACGTCGCCCCCCGCGACGAGGCCGCGCTCGACGCGACGACCCTGCGCATCCAGCACTTCGATCCAGCTCTCTTCACGGAAGGCCAGCTGCAGGCCGGCCTGATCGCCGCGGTTGAAGGCCGGCGCCATCGAGGCCATCACCGGGTCGGGGCCATTGGCCGGTGCCGATGCCACCGCCGGAGGGATCGACGCGCCCTGGCCCGAGGCCGCGGGCTGGCCGGCGTCGGCCGCGCCCGCCTCGGACAGGTCCGCACCGGACGCGATGGTGTCGGTCACCGCGGGAGATGGCGCCGAGACGGGCGCCGCCGGCAGCAGCGCCGGGGCGGCGTCGAGCGTCAGCTGCTCCACGGCCGGGGTGCTCTGGTAGTAGCGGGCGACCAGTACGACCGGGACCACCAGCACGGCGGTCATCAGCAGGTAGACCGCGTTGCGCAGCGACTGGTCGAGCACGCGGCGCATGCGCGAGCGCGAGCCCATCGGCACCAACTGCGGGGTCGGCTTGGACTGCGCCACCTGTTCGGCCAGAGACTCGGGCAGGCCCACCAGGCGCAGGTAGCTGCCGAGGTAGCTGCGCACGTAGACGGGCGCGCCCAGCCGGGCCCAGTCGTCGCGCTCCATGGCCTCGACGATGGCCACCGGCAGCTTGAGCTGCTGGCCCACCTCGGCGATGGACAGCGACTGCGACACCCTCGCCTGCTTGAGGCGAAGACCGATCGGATCCTGGAACAGGGCTTCCTGCGAGACGTCTTGGGTCATGGCTGGAACGAACCTTGGTTGTCGGACGGCGTGAAGTCGGGGAACTGCTGCTGGAGGCGCTGCCGGTAGCGGCCGGCGGCGGCCGCGTCGCCGGCGCCCTGCTCGATCCGGACCGCGAGGTCCAGCAGCTCGGGCGAGACCGGGCCCAGCGACTCGCGCCGCTGGTAGAAGGCGCGCGCGGACATGAAGTTGCCGCGGCGGAACTGCAGCTCGGCCATCTGCCCCAGCAGCGCGGGGCTCTCGGGTGCGACCTCGATGCCCTGGCGCAGGTGCTTCTCGGCGGCGTCGAGCTGGCCGGCGCGCATGGCGCAATTGCCGGCGTTGAAGTAGGCCTGGTCGCGCGCCTTGTAGAACGGGTCCTTCACCGCGCGCGCGAACACCGTCTCGGCTTCGGCGGCGCGGCCCTTCTCGCACAACCAGACGCCGTAGACGTTGAGCACGTGGCCCGACTCGGGGTCGAGCTTGCCGGCGCGCTCGAAGTGCTCGCCGGCGCGGGTGCTGTCGCCCAGGCGCTCGCGGATCAGGCCGAGTACGACCTGCACGTCGGCGGAATTGGGGTCGCTGCGCAGGGCGCGGTTGGCGCGGTCGAGGGCGTATTCGAGCTTGCCGGCGGCGAGGTAGTTCTGGGCCAGGTTGAGGTTGGCGATGCCCTTGTTGGTCATCGCCGCCTGCGAACCCGGCGAGCTGCCCCCGCTGGTGGCGGCGGTGGGGCCGCCGGTGCCGGCGCAGCCGACGGTGACCGCGAGGGCGAAGGCGAGCAGGCTGTTGCGGACGACGTCACGCGGCATCGGACACTCCCTGTTGTTCGAGCTTGCGCTTGAATTCGGACTGGCGGCGGGTCTTGTCCATCACCTGGCCCTTGAGCTGGCCGCAGGCGGCGTCGATGTCGTCGCCACGCGTGCGCCGGACCATGGTCAGCACCTTCTGGTCGAGCAGGATTTTCTGGAAGGCGCGGATGTCGGCTTCCTCCGAGCGCTCGAAGCGGGTGCCGGTGAAGGGATTGAACGGGATCAGGTTGACCTTGGCGGCGTCCTCGCGCTGCACGCGCGCGTCGAACTTGCGCATCAGCTGTGCCAGCGCGCGGGCGTGCGCGGGCTGGTCGTTGACGCCCTTCATCATGGTGTATTCGAAGGTGATCGAGGTGCGCGGCTTGCGCAGCGCGTAGCGCACGCAGGCGTCGAGCAGCTCAGCGATCGGGTACTTCTTGTTCAGCGGCACCAGCTGGGTGCGCAGGTCGTCGTCCGGGGCATGCAGCGACACCGCCAGCGACACGTCGCTGACCTCGGAGAGCTTGTCGATCATCGGCACCAGGCCGGCAGTGGACAGGGTGACGCGCTTGTTGGCCAGGCCAAAGCCGTAGTCGTCGCGCATCAGGCTCATGGCGCGCACGACGTTGTCGAAGTTCAGCAGCGGCTCGCCCATGCCCATCATGACGACGTTGGTGAGCTTGCGCTGGTGGTGGGTCTTGTTGCCCAGGTGCTTCGACGCCGTCCAAACCTGGCCGATGATCTCGGCGGTGGACAGGTTGCGGTTGAAGCCCTGGGTGGCGGTGGAGCAAAACTGGCAGTTCAGGCCGCAGCCGACCTGGCTGGAAACGCACAGCGTGCCGCGGCCCTTGTCGGGGATGAACACGGTCTCGATCGAATTCGAGGTGTCCATGCCCAGTAGCCACTTGTGGGTGCCGTCGCTGGAGCCCTGGTCGAGCACGACGTTGGGCGGGCGGATCTCGCAGTGCTGCTCGAGCCGGGCCCGCAGCGCCTTGCCGACGTCGGTCATCTGGCCGAAGTCGGTGACGTGCTGGTGGTACATCCACTTCATGATCTGGTGGGCGCGGAAGCGCTTCTCGCCGAGGGTCTCGGCGAAGAAGCGCTCCAGGCCCTCGCGATCGAGGTCGAACAGGTTCACCCGCGCGCCGGCCTGCCCTTCCGGGTTGGTCAGCGAGGGGATGAGCTTGTCCATGGCCTCGGTCACGTTGGCATCGCTCAGCGCGGGCAGAGCTCGGTGGCGGCGAAGAAGTACGCGGTTTCGATCGCGGCGTTCTCGAGGCTGTCCGAACCGTGCACGGCGTTGGCGTCGATCGACTGCGCGAAGTCGGCGCGGATGGTGCCGGCCGCGGCTTCCTTCGGGTTGGTGGCGCCCATCAGGTCGCGGTTCTTCTGCACGGCGTTCTCGCCTTCCAGCACCTGGATCATCACCGGGCCGGAGATCATGAACTCGACCAGCGCGTTGAAGAACGGGCGCTCGCGGTGCACGGCGTAGAAGCCCTCGGCTTCCTTGCGGGAAAGGTGCTTCATCTTGGCGGCGACGACCTTCAGGCCGGCCTTCTCGAAGCGGGAGTAGATTTCGCCGATGACGTTCTTGGCGACCGCGTCGGGCTTGATGATGGAAATGGTGCGCTCCAGCGCCATGGTGGAACTCCGTGGGTTCTGTGGGGTTGTGGGGCCCGTAAATTTAACACAATTCCCCGTCCCGGCGAGGGTTTAGCGCCAATCCTTGCAAACTTCCCGAGGCTTGGTCACCCCGCCTTGCCACGGGCCGGCGCCAAGTTTCGCCCAGCCGCTTGATTCAATCAGGCATTTGACGGCGGCAGGAAGCGGCGTACACTCACCAACAACCGTTTGAATCGAGCGCTGGCAGGCCATGACCACGAGCCACTTCAATACCAAGGAACGCATCCTCGGCGCGGCCGAGGAGCTCTTCGCCCAGCACGGCTTCGCCGGCACCTCGCTGCGCCAGGTCACCAGCCGGGCCGACGTCAACATCGCCGCGGTCAACTACCACTTCGGCAGCAAGGAAAACCTGGTCAACGAGGTCTTCCGCCGCCGCATGGACGAGATGAGCGAGCGGCGCCTGGCCCAGCTGCGCAAGGCCCAGGAGGAAAAACCCGGCGACCTCGAGGCCATCCTGGCCGCCTTCATCGAGCCGCCGCTGGCCCTGACCATCGACCGACACGGCGGCTCGGCCTTCGTCCGGGTCCTGGCCCGGGCCTTCGCCGAGAAGAACGACCGCCTGCGCAAGTTCCTGTCCGACAACTACGGCCATGTGCTGCGCGAGTTCGCGAAGGCCATCGGCCAGGCCGTGCCGGCGCTGGCCAAGGAAGACCTGTACTGGCGCCTGGACTTCACCGCCGGCGCGCTGACCTACGCCATGGCCGACTTCGGCCTGATCAAGCGGCCGACCGGCGTGTCCGAGAAGGCCCACTGCGAAAAGGCCGCCCAGGCCCTGATCCGCTTCGCCGCCGCCGGCCTGCGCGCCGCCGGCTGACCTTTCACGATTCCTCCTCCCACGGAGCTTTTCCCATGCCCCAACTCCGCATCCGCAAGGTGGCCGTGCTCGGCGCCGGCGTGATGGGCGCGCAGATCGCCGCCCACCTCGTCAACGCCGACGTCGACACGATCCTGTTCGACCTTCCCGCCAAGGAAGGCCCGCCCAACGGCATCGTCGACAAGGCCATCGCCAACCTCGGCAAGCTCTCACCGGCGCCCTTCGCCAGCAAGTCCAAGGCCGCCGCCATCACCCCGGCCAACTACGACCAGCACCTGGACCTGCTCAAGGACTGCGACCTGATCATCGAGGCCATCGCCGAGCGCATGGACTGGAAGAAGGCGCTGTACGACCGGATCGAGGCCTACGTGGCGCCGCATGCGATCCTTGCCTCCAACACTTCTGGCTTGTCTATCAATGGCTTGGCCGAGGTTCTTCCGGAATCACTTCACTCCCGGTTCTGCGGCGTGCACTTCTTCAACCCGCCGCGCTACATGCACCTGGCCGAGTTGATCCCTTGCGCGAAGACCGAGAAGGAAGTCCTTGAAGGCCTTGAAACTTTCCTGGTCACCACGCTGGGCAAGGGCGTCGTCTACGCCAAGGACACCCCGAACTTCATCGGCAACCGCATCGGCGTGTTCTCGATCCTCTCCACCCTGCACCACACCGCGCAGTTCGGCCTCGGCTTCGATGAAGTCGACGCCCTGACCGGCCCGCTGCTGGGCCGCCCGAAGTCGGCGACCTACCGCACCTCGGACGTGGTCGGCCTCGACACCATGGCCCACGTCATCAAGACCATGGCCGATACCCTGCCCGACGACCCGTGGCACAAGTACTTCAAGGCCCCGGACTGGCTGAAGGCGCTGATCGAGAAGGGCGCGCTGGGCCAGAAGACCGGCGCCGGCATCTTCATGAAGAAGGGCAAGGACATCGTGGTGCTGGACCTGAAGGCCCAGGACTACCGCCCGGCCACGGGCGAGGCCGCCGCCGAGGTGGTCGCCATCCTCAAGAACAAGAACCCGGCCGAGAAATTCGCCCAGCTGCGCGCCAGCCAGCACCCGCAGGCGCAATTCCTGTGGTCGGTGTTCCGCGACCTGTTCCACTACAGCGCCTACCACCTGGCCTCGATCGCCGAGACCGCCCGCGACATCGACCTGGCCATCCGCTGGGGCTACGGCTGGAGCCTGGGCCCGTTCGAGTCCTGGCAGGCGGCCGGCTGGAAGCAGGTGGCCGAGTGGATCGCCGCGGACATCGTCGCCGGCAAGTCCATGTCCGATGCGCCGCTGCCGAACTGGGTGTTCGACGGCCGCGAGGGCGTGCATGCGGCCGAGGGCAGCTTCAGCCCGGTCCGCGGCGAAGTGCTGCCCCGCTCCAACCTCTCGGTCTACAACCGCCAGCGCTTCCCGGACCCGGTCCTGGGCGAGCGCGCGGCCCCGGGCAACACGGTGTTCGAAACCGACAGCGTGCGCATGTGGCACGACGGCGACGGTATCGCGGTGCTGAGCTTCAAGACCAAGATGAACACCGTTGGCGACGGCGTGCTGGCCGGCATCGGCGAGGCCATCGACCGCGCCGAGAAGGACTTCCGAGGCCTGGTGCTGTGGCAGACCAAGGAGCCGTTCTCGGCCGGCGCCGACCTGTCCGGGGCGATGGCCTCGCTGCAGGCCGGCCGCGTGGACGAGTTCGAGGCGATGGTGAAGACCTTCCAGGCCACCAGCCAGCGCATCAAGTATTCGCTGGTGCCGGTGATCGCCGCGGTGCGCGGCCTCGCCCTGGGCGGCGGCTGCGAGTTCCAGATGCATTCGGCCCGCAGCGTGTTCTCGCTCGAGAGCTACGTCGGCCTGGTCGAGGCCGGCGTGGGCCTGCTGCCGGCCGGCGGCGGCCTGAAGGAGATCGCGGTGCGCGCTTCGGCGGCCGCGGGCCCGGGCGGCGACGTGTTCGCGGCGCTCAAGCCTTACTTCGAGACCGTGGCGATGGGCAAAGTGTCCGCCTCCGCGCTCGAGGCCAAGGAACTGAAGCTGGCGCGCGAGAACGACGTGGTGGTGTTCAACCAGTACGAGCTGCTGCACGTGGCCAAGGCCCAGGCCCTGGCGCTGGCCGAGTCGGGCTACCGCCCGCCCCTGCCCGCCCGCCAGGTGCAGGTGGCCGGCGACGTCGGCATTGCCACCTTCAAGATGATGCTGGTGAACATGCTCGAGGGGCGCTTCATCTCCCCGCATGACTACGAAGTGTCCTCGCGCATCGCCACCGTGCTGTGCGGCGGCGAAGTCGACCGCGGCGCCGTGGTGGACGAGGAGTGGCTGCTGAAGCTCGAGCGCGAGCATTTCGTCGCGCTGGCCCAGATGCCCAAGACGCAGGAACGCATCCTGCACACGCTCAAGACCGGCAAGCCGCTGAGGAACTGACCCCATGACCAAGCA
>LNFM01003231.1_pt1 | contig 32519 bp, 30 predicted proteins | sample 596031 | NCBI WGS metagenome assembly LNFM01 (sample SAMN04254537, study PRJNA301005) | activated carbon metagenome | isolation source: dual media filters at the Ann Arbor, Michigan drinking water treatment plant | place: USA: Ann Arbor | reverse complement strand
TTGATGCCGGTTGGCACCGCGATCACCATCGTTGCGGCGGTGAAGTACATTTTCATGTCGACGCTCATGCCCGTGGTAAACATGTGGTGCGCCCAGACGACAAAACCGACGACGCCGATGGCGACCATCGCATAAGCCATGCCGAGATAGCCAAACACAGGCTTTCGGCTGAATGTTGCAACGATCTGGCTGATGATCCCAAAGCCTGGCAGGATCATGATATACACTTCGGGGTGACCGAAGAACCAGAAGAGATGCTGGTAAAGCACGGGGTCGCCGCCCGCTGCTGCGTCGAAGAAAGCCCCGCCGAAATTACGGTCGACGAGCAACATGGTGATTGCGGCTGCCAAAACCGGCAAGGCAAGAAGCAGAAGGAACGCGGTCACAAGCACCGACCATACGAACAGCGGCATTTTGTGAAGGGTCATTCCCGGCGCGCGCATGTTGAAAATGGTGGTGATGAAGTTGATTGCACCCAGAATCGACGCGGCACCGGCAAGGTGAAGCGAGAAGATCGCCATATCGACCGCAGGCCCGACCGAGCCCGATGTCGAGAGCGGAGCGTAGACCGTCCAGCCCGTTCCGGCGCCAAGCCCCGTACCACCCGGCACGAAGCTTGAACCGAGAAGCATGATGAACGCCACCACGGTCAGCCAGAACGAAATATTGTTCATCCGCGGGAACGCCATGTCAGGCGCGCCGATCATCAAAGGCACGAACCAGTTGCCGAAACCGCCAATAATCGCCGGCATGACCATGAAGAATACCATGATCAGGCCGTGCGCAGTGATTAGCACGTTCCACATATGATAGGCCTCGTCCATCGACGCCTCTTTACCGGCCATCATTGATGCCCAGCCCTGGAGATATTGGATGCCGGGTTCAGCAAGCTCAAGCCGCATCAGGCCCGAAATGGCACCACCCACAATCCCAGCGAAAATCGCGAAGATTAGGTAGAGTGTGCCGATATCCTTGTGGTTGGTTGACATGAACCAGCGGGCGAAAAAGCCCGGCTTGTGGTCCGCATCATCCGCGTGGTCGTGACCGTGAAGATCGGCACCAGTGGCTGCAATAGTTGTCATCTCTTAAGCCTTCTTACTTGGTTGGCGGCACTGCGGCAGGCGCAGCGGCATCGGCGTTTGTAGCGGTTCCGGCAGGTGCGGTCGGTACGGCAACTGTTTCACCCTTGGGTGCAACCGCTGCTGGCAATGGTAATTCTGCACCAGGCATCGTGCCGCCCTGAGCCTTCACCCAGGCTGCAAATTGTGCTGGCGGCAACGCTTCGACAGCGATCGGCATAAAGCCATGCCGCGCACCGCAGAGCTCCGAACATTGCCCGAAATATACACCGGGCTTGGTAATTGTTAACGATTTTTCATTGAGTCGGCCTGGAACAGCATCAAGCTTGAACCATAATGAAGGTACCGCGAATGCGTGGATGACGTCAGATGCCGTGGTTTGGATGCGGATCGGAACGCCCGCAGGCACGACCATACGGTTATCAACTGCCAATTGACCGGGGCCGTCATTTTCGGTCCGGAAACGCTCGCCCGCAGCAACATCACCCTTTTCCTTGAGCATGTTCGATACGACTTCAAAGCCACCATGGTCGGGATAGGTATAACCCCAATACCACTGATATCCTGTCACCTTGACCGTCACCGCATTGGCAGGCGCTGGCTTGAATTGTTTTGCGAGCAAATCGAGCGATGGCCATGCAATGCCGAGCAAGATCAACACCGGTACGAGCGTCCAGACCACTTCAATAAAAGTATTATGCGTGGTTTTCGATGCCACCGGGCTCGCACGGCGATTGAAGCGGACTATGACCCACAGCAATAGCCCGAGCACGAACAATGAGATGATCGTAATGATCGGCAGCAAAATGGCGTTGTTAATCCATTTTGCATATTGGCCGTTTTCGGTGAATTGTTCCTGAAAGTCGATTTCCTTGGCCTTGGGCATGCCAACGCTGTTGCCGTAGTCCGGACGCATTGGAGTGTAGCCGGGGAGCGAGCCATCCATCGATTTAGGTGCGGCCGCCGGTGCTGCTTCAGCAGGCACTGCCACATCTGCGGGCGCTGCCGCTGCTGGAGTCGCAACAACTGGTGTCGCAACTTCCTTGGTAACAGGCGCCGGTGCAGGAGCGGCTGTTTGCGCTAATGCCAGCGATGGCATCGTCACAACAGCAAGGGTTAATAGAAGTTTTTTAAACATATTCATCAACTTGACCCTGTATTCTTGATGCGGCGCAGGAACTGTGCGCAGGTCCGGCACACCTGTGGTCTGCCAGACTCGCGCGACCTATAGGCGCGCTTTTCCGAAGCCTCAAGCGGTGGATACAGGATTTTTAGCATTTATTTGCGCCACTTTTCCACCTATTTACGTTGCAATCCGCTAAGCGGGACATGCAAAAAATAACAGATGTTCAAAAGGAACTCTCCCAATTTTATGACCGAAGATGAAATCCTGTCCGAATTCCGTAGCGTCGAAGCGTTGCTGGAAGGACATTTCCTGCTCTCGTCCGGCCGACATAGCGCGCATTATCTGCAATGCGCGCGGCTGCTGATGAACCCCGAACGCGCGGGCCGTATTGCGCTGGCCATCGCGCAAAAAATCCCGCGTGACGTCCGCAGCGAGATTCAGGCGGTCATATCTCCTGCAATGGGGGGTCTGATAATTGGCCATGAAATGGGCAGAGCAATCGGTGTGGATGCAATGTTCGTCGAACGACCCGAAGGCGTTTTCGGTTTGCGCCGGGGCTTTGCCATAGAAGAAGGCATGAAAATCTTACTGGTCGAGGACGTTGTCACTACTGGCCTGTCGTCGCGTGAAGCCATCAAGGCCATCGAGGCCGAAGGCGGTGAGGTAATTGCTGCGGCTTCGGTCGTCGACCGTTCTGGCGGCAGTGTCGAACTGGGTGTGCCGTTTTTCCCACTGATTGAATTGAATTTTCCTACCTATGCTGATGATGAGGTGCCAGAATCACTGGCAGCGATACCGGCGATGAAGCCCGGCAGCAGGAAGGGGCCCAATACGGCATGATACGTGCTCTCGTCGTTTCGCTCGCTTCGTTGATGCTTGGCGCAGCAGCAGCGCCCCCTGCCCTTGATGCGAATGCTGTCTCGGCAGCGCTCGACCCAGTCAAAGCGCCGGGCACTATCCTGATCGCGCGTGGGGACGATATTATCTATGAACGCGCATTCGGTCCGATCAATCCGTCGAGCAATGTCGAACATCAATTGGGCCAGACCTGGCGCTGGGCGTCGGTAACCAAGCAGATCACGGCCACGATAGCGATGCAGGAGGTCGTAGCCGGAAGGCTCGATCTAGACGCGCCGATCATCCGTTACTTGCCCGATAGCAAGGCGCCTTTTGCCAACCGCATCACCTCGCGCATGCTCATGCAGCACATATCAGGGCTACCGCGCACAGAAGAAGGCCCGATCGGTTCGGACGGTTGGGCAAATTTCTATATGGTCGAGCGCGACAGCCCGCAGACGGGGCGGGCTTATTGCGAAGGGCCAACTACCCGTGAGCCGCTGTCCGGTTTTTTTTACGGTGACTGCGATTTCATCATGATGGCCGCGATAATTGAGGCAACCAGCGGCAAGGCTTACCCCACCTTGATTGCCGAGCGCATCGCACAGCCGCTCGGTCTCACCAGCGTCGGCCTGTTCCCCCGAGCCGAGCCCACGGTGCCGGGCTATGCCGAGGGAAAGCAGGAATCATCAGCTTTCCGGCTTGAGAACTTCGGCGCTGCGGGCGCGCTTTATGGCACGACCCGGGACCTACTCGCCTTTGATCGCGCGCTGATGACCGGCGAGCTTTTGCCACAAGCAGAGCGGAGCGTGATGTGGGACGGCAAGCCCGAATATGGCTTTGCCGCCCTCGGACAATGGTCGTTTAGCGCGACCCTTAAAAATTGCGGTGACACGCCTGTTCGCATTGTTGAGAGGCGCGGCTTTATTGGCGGCGTGGTACTGCGCAATATCATTTTGCCCGATCAGGACATGGTGATCATCATGACATCGAACCGCGCCGAGGCCGAAGCTGCTTTTGGCGAAATCTGGCAGCAGGCGGGCATCACCCATGATGTGATGCGCGCAGCCTTGTGTAAGGATATAGCAGCGTGAGCCTACCCCTGCGCCTTGGCGTCAATATCGACCATGTCGCCACCATCCGCAACGCGCGCGGCGGCGAGCATCCCGACCCGATGCGCGCGGCCCATGTCGTAGAGGCTGCTGGCGGCGATGGCATCACCGTCCACTTGCGCGAAGATCGCCGCCATATTCGCGATACCGATCTCGATTCTATCATGCGCGAGATTCGTTTGCCGGTTAATCTCGAAATGGCCGCAACCGAGGAAATGCTGGAGATCGCGCTGCGTTACAAGCCGCACGCCGCCTGCATCGTGCCAGAGCGCCGCGAAGAACGAACGACCGAGGGTGGGTTGGATGCCGCCGGGCAGCACAATCATCTCGCACCGATGGTCACGCGATTGTCGGAAGCTGGCATCAGAGTTAGCCTGTTCATCGAACCCGATGCGCGTCAGATAGAGGCTGCCATTCGGCTTCGCGCGCCGGTTGTAGAATTCCACACCGGCAAATATGCGCATAGCGAGGGCGCCGAACAGGAGGCAGAACTGCGGCGTATTACCAACGCGGTGGCACTCGCCGCCAAAAACGGGATTGAATCGCATGCAGGACATGGTCTTACCTTCGAAAATGTCCAGCCAATCGCCGCCATACCTCAAATCGCGGAACTCAATATCGGCCATTATCTGATCGGCGAGGCCATTTTCATCGGTCTTGAAGAAAGTGTACGTAAGATGAGGACATTGATGGACCTAGCCCGTTGATCATCGGTCTGGGTTCGGACCTGTGTAATATCGAGCGGATCGCCAATTCGCTCGAGCGCTTCGGCGAACGCTTTGAAAAACGTGTTTTTACCGATGTCGAACGCGCCAAGGCCGCCCGCCGCCCGTTCACACGCGCAGGAACCTTTGCGAAACGCTTTGCCGCCAAAGAGGCTTTTTCCAAAGCAGTCGGAACAGGTTTCAAGCGCGGCGTGTTCATGACGGACATCGGCGTTGTCAACGGCCCTTCAGGCACGCCGACTTTGGTGCTTACCGGCGGGGCAAAAGCGCGGCTCGACGCGATGATTCCTTCAGGCTATGAGGCGCATATTCACGTGACGCTCACCGATGATCATCCTTGGGCGCAGGCATTTGTAATAATAGAGGCGTTACCAGCGCAAAAGGTATGAGCAGTTTGACCACCGACAATAGCAATCCAGCCACCCCGCCCGCTTCGACTCCTGAAAAGCGCGGCTGGGCCTCCGCCGCGTGGGCCGAGATCAAAGGCATGTTCTGGCTGCTCGTCGCCGTGCTGGCCTTCCACAGCTTCATCGCCAAGCCATTCTATATTCCGTCAATCTCGATGATGCCGACCTTGCTGGTTGGCGACCGGCTGTTCGTCAGCAAATATCCCTATGGCTGGAGCCACGTATCGCCAACCATCCCCAATCCGGTCGCGATTTTCCGCTGGCTGGTACTGCGCGAAGAGGTCGAGGCGCTTGCCGTCCCGCTCCCCGAGAGCAACAGCCGCGTCTGGGGTAAGTTGCCCGCGCGCGGCGACATCGTGATCCTAACACCGCGCGGCAAATATCAGGACTGGATCAAACGCGTAATCGGCCTACCAGGCGATACCATAAGCCTGCGCGATGGTCAGATATTCCTGAACGGTAAGCCAGTAAAACAGGATACGCAGCCCAACCTGATCCTGCCAGTCGATGCCAATAATCCTTGCAATGACTATGATTTTCCGGGCGCCTTGACCCGGGCACCAGACGGCACATTGTCGTGTCACCTGCCTATCATTCGCGAGACCCTGCCCAACGGCGTGCAATATGACACGATCGACGCGCGCCGCCGCGACACTGATGATATGGAATCGGTTAAAATACCCGCAAATCATGTTTTCCTAATGGGGGACAATCGCGATAACAGCTCCGACAGTCGCGTTGCCGAGGAACTGGGCGGTCTTGGCGGCCCGGTTTCGTGGGACCGGCTGGGCGGCCGCGCAGAAATAATCACTTTCTCGGTCGATGGCAGCACCGGGCTCAATCCCGTGACATGGGTAAGCTCGCTGCGCAGTGATCGCGCTGGCACCAGCCTGCGTCCGAAAAAAGTCGAAGCAAAATGAACGACGCGGCAACTGCCAAGCCGCGTAAGCCGCGCAGCCCACGCAAAAAAGTCGAAGTGCAAGACGACGGGTTTCGCGAAGAAGTCGGCCCTACAGAGCTTTACGATCCGATCATCCGCACCGAGCTGAAAAAAGCAGCAGTCTGGATTGGCATGGCCTCGCTGGTCGTTGCATTGGTCTGGCTTGCGCAACCGATTCTGCTGATTATCGGCGGGCTTGTGCTCGCGGCCATGTTCGACGGCGGCGCCAGGCTATTAGGCCGGGTTTTACCAATCCCGCGCGGCTTTCGGCTAGCGATTGTCGTCCTTGCAGTGTTCGGGATGATTTACTGGACTTTTGCCTTCACCGGGTCTGAACTTGCCGCGCAGGCGGCAAGCCTGCAAGCTATCGTTGAGACGCAAATCGAGGTGATCGGTAACCGGATCGAGGCCGCCGGCTTCAATATTTCGGCAGAGGACGTCAAAGGCTTTGGCACGCAAATCCTGAATTCAGTAGGCCGTGTGACCGCCGCGGTGTCGTCAGTTGTTGGTACGGTTACCAATATGGCGATGATGCTTGTCCTAGCCATATTCATCGCCGCCGAACCGCGGATGTATGAGCGCGGCGTCGCTTGGATGCTGCCGCTGGCCGAGCGCACGCATTTTTACGGAACCGCCGAAAGAATCGGCCACGTTCTCCGCCGCCTTATGGCGGGGCGCTTGCTCGGCATGGCGGTTGAAGGCTTCGGCACATGGATATTGCTGAGCCTTGGCGGAGTGCCGATGGCGGCTTTGCTGGGGTTGCTCACCGGATTGCTCGCGTTCCTGCCCAATATCGGCGCAATAGTTTCGGGCGCACTGATCATACTTGTCGGTTTTTCGGCCGGGGTGGATGTCGGGCTTTACGCAATATTTGTCTATTTCGTCGTGCAGATGGTTGACGGCTATCTGATCGTACCGATGGTTGCCAAACGCGCGGTCGATCTGGCGCCAGCTCTGGTCCTTGGTGCCCAGATACTGTTCGGAGCATTATTCGGGCTGCTAGGGTTGGCCCTTGCCGATCCGATCATCGCGATGATCAAGGTCGCGCTCGAACGACAATCCGTACGCAACGAGGCGCGGGCCATCCGGCAGGGGCCATAGCGCGCCTGCGATGCTGCTTATATTCTGCTTCTTGATGGGTATCGCCAATTTCGCAATGCACAAGGCGGTGGCGGAATCGGGGCACCCTTATGTTGAGGATACAAAGCGCTATTTCGGGCGGCATTTCAGCCCTTATGCAAGCTATGCCATCGAACTGGCGTTGCTGATCGGGGCGATGCTGTTTGCTGCCGAGGGATCGCTGCTGATCCCGGTTGTCTATTGGACCTATACCGGCATGAACGGGATCGCGACATGGCTGCTTATGTCTGGCCGGACATGATGACCGTTTGTGCTGGAGCCTGATATAACTATATGGCGCCTGTGCCTCCGATAGATACAACAGCCGATAGCAAACCAGATTTCGCCGTGATGCGGCGCTTTTTGCCATATTTATGGCCGAAAAATCAGGCGGGGCTGCGAGTCCGGATCGTCTTTGCGCTGATCCTGGTCGTCATCTCAAAACTGATCCAGCTCAGCATGGCCTGGGTCTACGGTCAGGCAATCGACCGGATGGTGCCGGGCATGGAAGACGGCGTCGAGATCGCGATTGCGCTGGTCGCCGCTTATGCTGGCGCGCGTTTTGGCGGGGTGCTGTTCGACAATTTGCGCAATGTGGTGTTCGAACGCGTTGGGCAGGAGGCGACGCGGCGTCTGGCCGAAAATGTGTTCAGCCACCTGCATAATCTGTCGATGCGTTTCCATATGAACCGGCGGACGGGCGCGGTTACCAAGGTCATCGAGCGCGGGACCAAGAGCATCGACATCATGCTTTATTTCCTGCTGTTCAATATTGCGCCGACATTGCTCGAGCTCGTGCTGGTATCGGCCTATTTCCAGATCGAATTCGGCTGGGGAATGGTTGCTGCGACGCTGTTGATGGTTGTCAGCTATATCACCTTCACCACGATCATCACTAACTGGCGCAACAAATTGCGCGAGGAAATGAATGAACTCGATACGCAGACGGTCGCCAAGTCGGTCGACAGCCTGTTGAATTATGAGACCGTCAAATATTTCAACGCCGAGCAGCGCGAGACTCGCCGCTATGCCGAGGTTGTCCACCATTACGCCAATGCCGCGGTGAAATCGGAAAACAGCCTAGCGACGCTCAACATAGGCCAGTCGCTGATTACCAATCTGATGATGGCGGGTGCGATGGGCTATGTCGTCTGGGGCTGGTCAAAGGGCCAATTTACAACAGGCGACGTCGTAACGGTCAACACTTTGCTCGCGCAGCTTTTCCGCCCGCTCGATATGCTCGGCATGGTCTATCGCACCATCCGCCAGGGGTTGACCGACATGGCGGCGATGTTCGCGTTGATCGATACGCCTGCCGAGATAGTCGACAAGCCAAATGCGCCTTCGCTTGTTGTCAGCGGCGGCGCACTCGCCTTTGAAGATGTGCGGTTCGCCTATGATCCCGAACGGCAAATCCTAAACGGTATCAGCTTCCGGATCGAACCCGGACATACGTTGGCGGTGGTTGGACCATCGGGTGCGGGAAAGTCGACAATTGCGCGATTATTATACCGTTTTTACGACGTCACCGGGGGGCGAATAACGATCGACGGGCAAGATCTGCGAGATGTCACCCAGTCGAGCCTGCGAAGCGTCATTGGAATCGTCCCTCAGGACACGGTGCTGTTCAACGATACCATCGGCTATAATATCGGATATGGCCGCGAAGGCGCCGGTCATCCGGAGATCGAAGAAGCAGCGCGCGGTGCTTCGATCCATGGTTTCATTGCATCGCTGCCCGAACAATATGAAGCAAAGGTCGGCGAGCGTGGCCTGAAATTATCGGGCGGCGAGAAACAGCGCGTGGCGATTGCGCGCACTTTGCTGAAAAACCCACCGATTCTGATCCTCGACGAGGCTACCAGCGCGCTCGACAGCCGCACCGAGGCGGAAATTCAGGATACGCTCGACCGCATATCGGAGCGCCGTACCACAATCATCATCGCGCACCGGCTTTCTACTATCGTCGATGCCGACCAGATATTGGTGCTGGAGGCTGGGCAGGTCGCCGAGCAAGGCACGCACGCACAGTTACTGCGCAAAGGCGGGCTCTATTCAGAAATGTGGGCACGGCAGCAATCTGAAGTGGAAGATGAGACCGAAGCTGCTGAATAGTAGCGGCTGCTAACTCTCTACATCGTTCTTTATATGTTCTATTGCAAATCGACTATCCACAACGGAGTCGTTGATGTTGCAAGAGCGGTCTATTCTTGATGAAATCGCAGCGCTAGGGCTAGACGCAATGGCTGTAGCTGCTGAAAACCTTGCCCCTGCCGATGTTTTGCACCGCGTCTTTGGCTTTGCCGAATTTCGCGGTGTGCAAGAACAAGTCGTGCAGCGCGTGCTGGCGCGTCAACGTACGCTGGCGGTAATGCCGACCGGGGCGGGCAAGTCGCTGTGCTTTCAGCTTCCGGCGTTGATGATGGACGGCACCTGCATCGTCATCTCGCCTCTGATCGCATTGATGCACGACCAGATGCGCGCGGCGGACGCCATCGGCATCCGTGCGGCAACGCTGACCAGCGCCGACGATAACCGCGCCGAGACCATAGAGCGTTTCCGCAAGGGCGCGCTCGATCTGCTTTACGTCGCACCCGAGCGTGCGTCGGGGCAAGAGTTTCGCGGGCTGCTGCGCGAGGCGAAGATATCGTTGTTCGCGATCGACGAGGCGCATTGCGTTTCGGAATGGGGGCATGACTTCCGCCCCGATTACCGGCTGCTACGTCCGTTGATGGACGATTTTGCCGATGTGCCAAGGCTGGCGCTGACTGCGACAGCAGACGCTCATACCCGCGATGATATTGCCGGACAGTTGGGGATCAGCGCCGACGGAATGATCGTCTCGGGCTTTGACCGGCCCAATATCCGGTACGCGATGTCCGGCGGGGCGACGAGCGGGGTTGCCGGTCTGGTCAAGACATTGAGCGGCGCAGGCATAATCTACGCCCAAACGCGTGACCGGACGGAAAAAATTGCTGCGCAAATCGCCGCCGTTGGGCGGACTGCGCGCTACTATCATGCCGGGATGGAACCGAGAGCGCGCGCCAAGGCACAGTCTGACTTTGTCGCATCCGAAGATATGGTGATGGTCGCCACCGTCGCCTTTGGTATGGGCATCGACAAGCCCGATGTGCGCTTCGTGGTCCATGCTGGTTTGCCAAAATCCATTGAGGCTTATTATCAGGAAAGCGGGCGCGCAGGACGAGACGGTGATCCCGCAACCGCGCATATGTATTGGTCAGCGGGCGACTTTACCCGCGCGCGGGAACGACTGAATGACCTGCCCGGGGAACGGCGCGGAGCCGAACTCGGCCGGATATCGGCGTTGTCGCGGCTGGTCGAAACACCAGGCTGCAGGCGCGCTATACTCCTCAGGCATTTCGGCGAAAACCCGCCCGAAAATTGTGGTAACTGCGACAATTGTCTCGATGCGCCAGGGATTCATGACGCGACCGAATTGTCGCGTAAATTGCTGTCTGCAGCCTATCGCACAGGCCAGATGTTCGGCGTCGGCCATCTGGAAAAGGTGCTGACGGGTAGCAGCGATGAGCGAATATCGAAATTCGGCCATGACCAGCTGTCGGTGTTTGGGATCGTCGGAGGCGACGACGCACGGGTTATCAAGCCGCTCGCGCGCGCGTTGCAGGCAAGGGGCGCGCTGATCGCGAACGAACATGGTGGGCTCAAGCTATCAGGCGACGCCCGCGCCATCATGCGCGGCGAACAAAAGGTCGAAATCGCGATAATCCCGCAAGGCCGGAATCGCCGCGATAAGGGCGTGGCCAATCCGGTTGGCGATCCGCTGTTCGAAGCACTGCGCAGTAAACGCCGCGAATTGGCGGAAGCTGCAGGCGTGCCGCCTTATGTTGTCTTTCATGACGCGACATTGCGCGAGATGGCAAGCTCGCGGCCTTCGACGGTACATCAGCTATCGCAAATAAGCGGCGTCGGCAGCCGGAAACTTGACGATTATGGTGCAGCCTTTTTGGATGTGATCAAGCAACATTAACCACGCAGAGGCGACAACACGACTTTGACCAGTTGATAGAAGAGGGCTGGCAATTTGGTCGCCACTATCGCCGGACTGGCCACAAAAGCTTTGCCAACCAACCTCGCCCGAAATTTGCCATTGTCGGTAAGCACCAGATTAAGCAGCGCTTTTGTACGCAATTTGCAGTCGGACATATCGTCCAACTCGCGTAATATCACATTGGCGACCAAATCTTTAATTTGCATAGATTTCTGATTGGTCAAACTGGCGTCATGGCGGCGATAAAGATATACATCGCAGTCCACCGGCTGAAATTTGAACACTCGGGCAGCGCGCAACCAGAAATCATAATCCTCGGCGCCAAACAAGCTTTCGTCATAGCCGCGCAGCACCTCGGTCACTTTCCGCCGATAGAGGAACGCTGGGCCAACCGGATTTCCAAACCATCGTTCTTCGGCCGGGCGTGGCGGCTGATATCGCAAAATCTCACCTTTGCCGTCGATCACGCTATAACCAGCATAAACGACGCCAATCGTCGAGTCGGCATCAATTACGTCAACGAGTGTCGACAGCATATCCGGGCGAAGCAAATTATCGTGGCTCGTCCAGCTATGATATTCGCCCGCTGCCATTGCAAACCCGGCGTTTAGCGTTGCGGGTAAGCCGATATTGCGGGAATTGTCGCGATAAATGATGCGGTGATCTTTGGTGGCATAGTCTGCAAGAATATCGGGCGTCGCGTCGGTCGATCCGTCATTCAGACAAATTAGCTCGAAATCCTCGAACTCCTGGGCCAAAACGGAATCAAGAGCGGCCGCAAGGTAACGCGCGCCGTTGTATACGGGCATGATCATGCTGACGCGCGGTAAACGATCCATAACCCTGCCATTGCCCCCAATGGAAGCAAAGCTTCCACGATGTGTCCGTCCTTGTTATCAATTACGGATTAAAATATGGCAAATATCAACGCATCGCCCGCGTCAATGTTACATTAGGGAAACAGCATGTTCCGGACGCTTACCGACACTATATTTGTAGCCCCGCAAATTACCGTTCGTGACGTGGCGGATGCGGAAAAGGCTGGCGTCACACTCATCATTAATAATCGGCCCGAAGACGAGTCCGCCGATCAAACACCCGGCCCGGACATCGAGGCGGCAGCACAGGCAGCCGGGCTTGATTATCTCGCAATCCCCGTCACCCATGCCGGTTTTGCCGAATGGCAGGTCAAGGCGATGGCCGACGCATTGGAAAACGCCGATGGCAAAGTGCTTGCCTATTGCCGTTCGGGCACGCGGTCGACTTTGCTATGGGCACTCGCGCGCGCTTCGAAAGGCGATCATCCCGCTGTTCTTGCCGAACAGGCCGCCGATGCCGGATATGATCTTGGCCCGGTCACCGCCATGATGGACATATTACGCGGGCGGGCTGCGTGACAGGCGAGCTTTTGAAATTGGCCGGTTCGATTGCAGCCATCCTTTTTCTGGCATGGCTGGCACGTCATTGGCGGCTCGGCGGCGATGTGCGAATTCGAAACGACGAACAAGCGCGCAGCATCGCCGATGAGATTATCTGCGGGTTCGATCCAGTCGATATTGCTATCGACAAGGCGGGCATTGCAGCGTTGATGCGCGATGCAGGTGGGCGGCATTTGCTGGTGCGGCGGCACGGGGCGATGTGGGCCGGACGGCTGCTGGACAATCACAGCGAAACGCGGCTCGACCAGAATTTCCTGACCGTTGGCACGGGCGAAAAGACCTTTGGCGCAATCACGCTCGATCTGGGCGAACGAGCGCAAATCTGGGCGGCGGGTCTCCGCCATTTGCGGGTCTGAACCAGATGCCCGAACTTTTCAGCCCGGTCGATTATGCGATCCCTGCCTTTGTTATTCTGGTCATAGCCGAGATGCTTTGGGCGCGCCGTAAAGCGCCGGAAAAATATGAGCCGAAGGATACGCTAACCTCACTGGCGTTGGGGACCGGAAGCACTGTAGCGGGCGCCCTCACCGGTGCATTGGTTTTCAGTTTGGCAATGTGGCTTTACCAGCACCGTCTGTTTGACATCGGCTGGGCTTGGTGGGCGTTCATCCTGTGCTTTGTCGCCGACGATTTCGCTTATTATTGGGCGCACCGCACCGGGCACCGAGTCCGCTGGTTCTGGGCCAGTCACGTCAACCATCATTCGAGCCAGCATTATAATCTGTCGACCGCATTGCGTCAGACCTGGACAGGGTTCTTCGCGCTCGGCTTTATCTTCCGCATACCGCTGGCATTGGTCGGCTTTCACCCGGCAATGCTGTTGTTCGTCGGAGCGATCAACCTGATCTACCAGTTCTGGATCCACACCGAAGCCATCGGCAAGCTGCCGCGCTGGTTCGAATATGTGATGAATACGCCGAGCCACCACCGCGTCCATCATGCCACCAATCCGCGTTATCTCGATATGAACTATGCCGGCACTTTCATCATCTGGGACCGCATGTTCGGCACCTTTACCGAAGAGGTCGAGGGCGAGAAAATCCGCTATGGCATCGTCAAGCAACTCGGTACCTTCAACCTGTTATGGAGCGTTTTCCACGAATGGGTTGGCATTGCGCACGATGTCTGGTCGGCGCCGTGGCGGCATAAATTTTCTTATCTGTGGCGGCCCCCGGGCTGGAGTCACGATGGGAGTCGAGACACGTCCGAGATGATCCGACGGCGTTGGCTGGACCGGCAACAGCAACCAGCTGAATAACGCTATTTACTCGCTTGCAAGTAGTTAATCGTCCGATTAAACCCTTCCCCAGAGGAGAGTTTATGGACGAGTTTGACATCATCGTCGTTGGCGGTGGGTCCGCAGGCAGCGCAGCGGCAGGGCGCTTGTCCGAAGGCGGAAAATATAGCGTGTGCTTGGTAGAAGCTGGCGGTCGTAACGACAATATGCTCATCAAAACACCCGGCTTCATGCCGTTCATCCTCAACAGTTCGAATTATAAATATGACACCGTCCCGCAAAAGGGGCTGAAGGGACGGCTGGGTTATCAGCCGCGCGGGCGCGGGCTGGGTGGATCGAGCGCCATCAACGCGATGGTCTATATTCGAGGCAATGCCTATGATTATGACAATTGGGCAGATTTAGGCTGCACCGGATGGGCGTTCGAAGACGTTCTGCCCTATTTCAAACGCAGCGAGGGCAATGAACGCGGCGGTGACGCGCTGCACGGCGGCGGCGGCCCGCTGAACGTTATGGACCAGCATTACGCCAATGAAGGAACCAACGCGTTTGTCGAGGCCGCCGCGCAACTGCAATTGCCACGCAATGACGACTTCAATGGTCCGCGGCAGGAGGGCTTTGGCCTTTATCAGGTCACGCAAAAAGCTGGTGAGCGCTGGTCTGCGGCGCGCGCCTATGTTGAACCGGCAGGACCAAATCTGCATGTGATCACGGGTGCACTCACCGAGAAAATCATCACCGAAAACGGCCGCGCCGCCGGAGTTGCCATCCGTCAGGGAAGCAAGCGCCGCCGTATCAAGGCGCGGGGCGCGGTCGTGCTATCGGCAGGGGCATTTGGTAGCCCGCAAATCCTGATGCTGTCGGGCATCGGTCCAGCTGCACATTTGCGGGATCACGGGATCGATGTCGTTAAGGACAAGGCCGCGGTCGGCAACGACCTTCAAGACCATATCGATTATGTCATCAGCTACCGGACCAAATCGAAAACCTTCCTGGGAGATTCTATGGCTGGCAACTGGCGCATGCTGAAAGCTGTGTTCGAACATCGGATGAAGCGAACTGGCATATTGACCACCTGCATCGCCGAAGGCGGAGGATTTTGGTCATCGTCGCCCGATTTGCCGGCACCCGATATCCAATATCATTTCATCCCGGCGTTGCTCGAAGATCATGGACGTACCAAAGTGAAGGGACATGGTTTCAGCTGCCACGCCTGCGTGCTTCGACCCGAAAGTCGTGGGACCGTCCGGTTGAAATCAACCGATGCAGCTAGCGCACCGTTGATTGATCCCGCCTTCCTGACGGATGACCGCGACATTGCGACGCTGCGCGCCGGGGTGCGGCAGATGTACCGCATTCTCAACGCACCGGCATTGGCGGAATATGAAGGTGTCGAACTCAATCCGGTCGACATCAACGATGACGCAGCGATCGACGACATGATCCGGTCACGCGCAGACACAGTATACCATCCGGTCGGCACGTGCCGGATGGGCGCGGACTCAGATTCAGTGGTCGACCCGCGCCTGAAATATCGCGGGCTAGAAGGCCTCTACATTGCCGACGCCAGCATAATGCCACGCCTTGTTTCAGGCAATACAAACGCGCCGAGCATTATGATCGGAGAGCGCGCCGCCGATTTTGTCCGCGCCGACTTGCAATAATCTTGCGGTGAACGCCCGTCGCCGCTAACCGCGAGCGCGATATGGCCGATAACAGCACAGATTATATCAGCACGCGCGGCAATGCCGATGCGCTGGATTTTAAAGGCGTTACGCTCACCGGGCTGGCGAGCGACGGCGGGCTATATGTCCCGCGCAACTGGCCGCGCTTTACTCAAGAGCAAATCGAGTCAATGCGCGGGCTCGATTATGTAGATCTTGCAGCGCGGGTGATGGCACCATTCACTTCGGGTATATTGACCGAAGACGAACTCAAGGACCTATGCAAAGCGGCTTATGGCTCGTTCGCGCATGCTGCAGTAACACCGCTGAAACAGCTTGATAGCCAGCATTTCCTGCTTGAGCTGTTCCACGGCCCGACGCTCGCATTCAAGGATGTGGCGCTGCAATTGCTGGGGCAGTTGTTTGAACGATTTCTAAGCGGCACCGATAAAAAAATCACGATTGTCGGCGCTACCTCGGGCGATACCGGGTCGGCAGCCATCGACGCGGTCGCCGGCCGCGACCAGATCGAGATTTTCATGATCCACCCGCACGAGCGCGTGTCCGATGTCCAGCGGCGGCAGATGACTACAATCCTTGCGCCAAACGTCCACAATATCGCCATACAGGGCAGCTTCGACGACGCTCAAGCGATGGTGAAGCGGATGTTCTCTGACCGCGAAGTCAATGGGCCGCTGACGCTGTCGGCAGTGAACTCGATCAACTGGGCGCGGCTGATGGCGCAGGTCGTTTACTATTTCTACGCCGCGCTTCGGCTTGGCGCGCCTCAGCGGGCGGTTGCATTTTCCGTCCCAACTGGCAATTTTGGCGACGTTTTTGCAGGCTATGTCGCTGCGCAAATGGGTCTGCCGATTGAACGGCTGATCGTCGCTACCAACGTCAACGACATCCTGCACCGTGCGCTTTCCAAAGGCGATTATTCGATGTTAGGCGTGACCCCGACCGCTGCCCCGTCAATGGACATTCAGGTGTCGAGCAATTTCGAACGGCTGCTGTTCGATCTTGAAGGACGCGATGGTTCGACCACGGCTGCGCGGATGAAATGGTTCGAGCAGATGGGCAAAATGGTGCTGTCTGCCGATATGCGCAAAAAAGCTTCGCTCATGAAAAGCGCACGTGCCGATGCTGACGAAATGGCGCTCGCGATGCGCTGGGCGCATGAGGCGTGCAACGAAATCATTGATCCGCACACCGCAATTGCGCTCCATGCTGCACGCGCCGCTGGCGTTCCTGCCGACGTGCCAGTTGTAACGTTGGCGACCGCGCATCCAGCCAAATTCCGCGACGCGGTTGAGCGTGCGACCGGAGTGCGGCCGAGCATGCCGCAACGCCTTGGCAATATGTTCGAGCGTGAAGAGCGTTTCGACATCCTGCCAGGCGATTATGACGCGGTTCGCGATTATGTATTGGCGCGAGCTGTTCGCTAATGGAACCTAATTTCGTCACTTTGGTCAGCGAACCACGCGAGGACTACACGTTGATCGATAGCGGCAACGGCCGCAAATATGAAAGTTACGGCGACCGGCGTTTCATCCGCCCCGAGCCGCAAGCCATGTGGGCCTCGGCCGCCAACGACTGGGATGCCGACGCCGAGTTCGTTCCCGGTTCCGATGAAGAAGGCGGTGGACGTTGGTATAATAACCGCCCCGTGCCGATGGACGGCTGGCCACTAATCTGGAACGACGAAGTCAGCTTTACCGCTTCATGCACCCCGTTTCGCCATCTTGGATTCTTCCCCGACATGGACCCCGTCTGGCGCTGGATGCGCGGTGAAATCGCCGATGTCGCTGACGCGCAATGCATGAACCTTTTTGGCTATACCGGTGTAGGAACGCTCGCCTTGTCGGCGGCTGGCGCGCAGATGGTCCATGTCGATGCCTCGAAGAAGTCGGTCGCACAGGCCCGCATCAACGCCGAACTGTCGGGCATGGCCGACCGGCCTATCCGCTGGATTGTCGACGACGCCGCAAAGTTTGTTGCGCGCGAGGTACGCCGCGAAAAGCGCTATGACGGCATCTTGCTCGACCCGCCCAAATATGGCCGCGGGCCCGACGGCGAGGTCTGGCATCTTGAACAGGACCTCGCCCCATTGATCGCGAACTGCCGAAAGCTGCTCGACGCCAATTCGAGCTTTCTATTCCTGACCGTGTACGCGATGCGCATGTCGGCACTCGCGCTCGGTGCATTGCTCGAATCACATTTCGCCGATTTGGGCGGTAAAGTTGAATTCGGCGAGCTGGCAGTGCGCGAAAAATCGCGCGGCCTGCTACTCCCCACCGCCATATTTGCGCGCTGGTCGCGTTAAAGGACGATATGACCGATAGCCTGATCCTTGAAGTACACGACCTTGTCGTCAATGTCCTGACCGGAATTTACAGTCAGGAAACGCACCTCCCGCAGCCGCTGAAAATCTCCATCAGTGCGACGCTCGACATGGCCGATCATTATGCGCCCGATACACCGCTGGGAGCGTCCAAAAATTATATGACGCTGAAGGAAGCGGCGACGCATTTGCCCGAAGGGGTGCATTTCACGCTGATTGAGGCCGTTGCCGATCGCATTATGGATACGCTGTTTACGGGCGATGCGCGGGTTCGCCATATCAGCGTAAAAATCATCAAACTCGCCATTGCCGAGGACAATGAGGCCATTGGCATCACTATGTCACGGAGCCGCAAGTGAGCGCCGCGCCGCTGGCCATCGTCACTGGCGGCAAGCGGCGGCTTGGTGCTGAAATCGCGGCGAGGCTTGCTAAAGCAGGCTATTCGCTCGCGCTGGTCAGCCATCTGGACAAGGAACCCGAAGCGTCACTTTTAGCCGTGCTGGCCGACCACGGAACCGATTGGCAGCCTTTTGTCCACGACCTATCGGAACCGGCAACATCCGGTTCACTGATCGCCGCTGTAACCGCCCATTTCGGTCACGCGCCCGACCTGCTTGTCAACAATGCCGCAATGTTCGGGCAAGATGGTTGGGACGGGATGACCGCCGAAACGCTAGAAGCGCATTTCCAACTAAACCTGTTTACGCCGCTGTTGCTGGCACAAGCGCTCGTCAAGGCCGCTGGCGACACTGTGCAACCCACAATCGTCAACATCCTCGACCAACGCGTGATCAACCCGCATCGCGACCAATTGAGCTATACCTTGTCCAAACAGGCGCTTGCCGCGTCGGTCCGTTCAATCGCTGCCGCTTTTGGGGCGCGCGCACGGGTGAACGGGGTTGCGCCGGGCCTGGTGATTTCGACCGATGAATATGACGCCGCCCAAGAACAGCGACTTGCAACATTGATGCCGCTGGGCGCATTGCCGGCGCCATCGGGCGTTGCCGATGCGGTGCTATATCTTGCCGCTGCAACACATGTCACCGGGCAGACAATCTTTGTCGACGGCGGCGCAAACCTGAAAAGTTTCGACCGCGATTTCATATATCTTTAGCGCCACAGCTTAAAGAACCCGCCAGATTCTGATGCGTTCTCCCCGGTCAGGCAGAGGCTCAAGCCAAGCGGGGACATTACCCTTCTTTACTTGCGCCCAGAGACCTTCGGGGTCTTTCTTTTCATAAAAGCCAAGTTCGGCCTCCGTATCGCAAACCGCCAGATAATCGATACCTCGTGCCTGCAACAACCTGCGTGACGCATCAGGCACTGAACGGAATATCTGGATGTGGTCGCGCATGGCCGCTTCGTTGCGATGGTGGCTGCTGGCTAGCACACTGTGCGCGGTCTGCACCAAGATCATCGGCCCCATATCGAACGGCGCGACAAATGTTCCTTTCGGCAAGGCAGACAGGGCCCTCACCGACAGCGCCGACTGGCAATCGCCGTTCGAAGACGCAACGTTTGCTCTCACGTCTACCTTCGGTTTTTCCGGTGCCGCGCGGATCAACGACGACACAGCCGCCCCCGGCACCAATAAGACCAGCATCACGGCCACAAACGTGACACGCTGAACCGGCTGCTTGGATCGCCGGTAGCGTTTGAACAAATACGCAATCAGTGCCGCTGTCACCGGGATGGCGTAGGCGGTTGCGACCGAGACAGTGCGCACCACGAAAATGGATAGCAGCAGTCCGTAGAAGAAGAAAAAACCGATGGTATCGAGCTTTTGCCGGTCCGCCCGGTTCAACCTGCCGCGCAAAACCAACCAGCTGATTGCACCACAAAGCAGGCCTGCGCCCAGATTGACCGAGGTCCGCCAGGCTTGGTGCCAGACCGGCAGGCCTTCACTAACCTTGGAATACCAATATTCCTGTACAATCGGATCAAGATTGCCGAACGCACCTGCCGCACATTGGGGAGCCGTCAGTAAAATCACCGCGAGTGCCCCACCCCCGGCAAATCCCGCCGCCGCCAAGCGCATCCGCCAGTCATTAGGCAGAAAGCGGATTGCCGGCAGCATGACCAGCGTCGCCCACAAGATCGCAGCAATGTGCGGCGGAGAAATCGTATCGCAATAAGTCGGCGCTGCAAACGCCCCAGCTTGCGTGCCGAAAAACAACAGCATGGAGGAACCGGAAAAGCTTGTCACCGTCCAAGTAAGCCGCTGTCCTTCTCGCACATTGCGGACCCAGCGTAGCCCAAGCAGTAGGAAAAACGCCGCTGTCATCGGCGCACCTTCGAGGCTTATGTGTAGCCAGGCCGCAAGCGCGATACCGAGCACTATGCCTGCGTTACGGACATTGCTCCAGAATATCGTCGACAATGCCAGCACCGCCATCGCGACCTGCCACCCATGATGATCGATTCGCATTGGCCGAAGCTGAAAAAGCAAGGCGCCTGATGACAGCGTCATCAGCGCCGCCGCGACGCCCGCCTCGGGTGACCATAAACGTGTCGCAATACGCGACAGCATGAAAGTGATCCAACCGAGCAACAGCAGCGGAACCATCGTTCCAGCGATCATTTCTGCAACCGGCTGCCCGAATAAAGGGCGCAGAAGCAGGACCAGCGCCGCCAATGGCAGCTCGACCAGCCGCGACCAATGCATAGGAGCGCCGTCGGGGGGATTCATGCGATATTGTGTTGTGTCGAACCAGCTTTGCCCGTTCAGGAAGTCACGCAATTGCACCAGACGTAACTGGTCGTCGGGATCCCAGCCGGAAAAAGTCGTGATCTCGGTCCAGCCCGACCAGATCAAAGCAGCCGATGCCAGCAACCACAGCCCGGCCAGCAACCCAGCCGGAATGCCCTCGCGGCCATCTCGCAAACCCTGAATCATGAAGTCCCCCCGGACGCTACTTTAACGCGCAGCGATTGCGTTGTCGCCTACATCCTTGCGGCGCAGGAGTAACCACGGCACATGCTCCGGGTCAAACTGCGTACGGTGATGCCGGTCGAAATAGGGCGGCATATGGTCGCCCACCAACAATATGTCAGCATCGGGAAAATCGGCAGCTGAGATTTCGCTTGCGAGCGCCGTCTGGATATCATGATAGATTGCGAACTGGCGGCAGATTTGCGGGAACTCCGCCTTCAAAAAGGGCGAAATGCGTTCGCAATTGTCAACGTTAAGATTGAGACCCGCAGGAACAGGCAGATGCGAATTAAGCGTTAGCCAATAGAGGAAAGTAGGCTGTTTGGCGGCTTTCAGCTTAGCGGAAATTTGCCGCGGAATTTGCCGGTCGCACGCACCTGGGAACACACCGCCGCATCGTTCGGCGCCCGCGGCTACCATATCCTTGTCAAATTCGCGTTTGGCAAAACCGATATTCGGATACCAGTCCTCGCGCTTGAAAAAAGAGCCAGTGAAGCTGTGCATTGCCAGAGTGTTATAGCCCTGGCGGCCCAATATAGCTGGTAGGCAAGCCTCGTCCTTGTGGTCGAGCAGGTCGTAATAATCGCCCCACCGCCCGCAAAGCTCGCGGATTTCCCCTGCCGTTGTGCTGTTATAATAAGGCGCCGTGCCGCGTTTGAAGTCATAGCGTTCAGCGACTGCGGCATTGTCGACGAGCGGCGCGAACAACAGCCGCGACATTTCAGGATTATTGCGCGGTACGCCCATCGCCTCGACGACGATCAGCACCAGATGCCTTTTGCCATCGGCTCGGCCTGCAAAACCGCTGGCTTCGGTGGCTGAACCGAAAAGCGCGCCTGCCGGGGCAGCGCGAAAATAGTGACCACGCATGTCCTTGCCCATATACATGTCCACGCCAGCGAGAGTGACGCACAGTCCAGCCGCTCCTGCAATCAGCAAGGGCCGTGAGAAGTTTGTATCGCGCTTGAGCAGTGTCCACGCCAGTCCCATGACAATCACGATGCCAATGGCGGCAGCGATATAGTCGATCGAGTTGCCAGGTTTGATCTCGGCAAAGAACTGCAGCGAGTACAGTAATGATGCGATATTGAGGTTGAACAAGCCGCCGACGAAATGCAGCCCTGAAAACACCATCATCGCGACAAAGCAGAGGTAGCGGACAATAAACGGGAAGTGTTTGACGACCAAACCGACAAGCCCCGCATAAACGATTTCCATGTGCCGAGGCGGCGCTCCGGAGAACCAGAGCGCGGCAAAGCCAACATTGGCGAGCACTACCCAAATCAGCAGCCAATTGCCGAACTTTTTGAGTTCGGTGTCCACGCCCCAAAAGGCCGGACGTTCTAGCTCTGCCGTGATTGCTGTCACCGGAATACGCCCCATTTGCGCATCGCATAGACAGCGACAAAACTGATCCCGATTGCGACACCCTTCGACGGTATTGGGTGAACGCCTGCGCGTCCTAATATTTCAACTGTGGCGACTGTCATACCAAGGCCGACAAGCGCCGATCCAGCGAACAAGGCACGCTGGATATGTAACGCCGCTCCATCCCGCGTCTTGCCGGTAAAGACGATGTTGGAGCTCACCATCCAGTGGACGACTATCCCTGCACAATAGCCTGCCGCCGAGGCAATCGTCGGGTCGCTGCCGAGCGCGACAAGGCTGGCGAACACGGCGACGTCAAAGGCCAGCGCGATGATGCTTGCCGCCAGATAGCGGGTAATCGTGAACCGGTGCCACAGCACCAGCGCAGAGGCGATGGCACGGTCCATATTGCTTAAGCGGCCTTGCGGGGCGCTTCACCCTTTTCGATCCTTTGCGGCACGTCGCGTTCAGAGGTCAACGCAGCTGCTTGGTCTTCGCTAACCTTGGCCGCGATGACCTGCTGCTCGCCCTCGTCGCCCGCTTCATGATACTCGGCGTCTTCGTTGACGTTCCAGATATTGAAGACGCGGGCGCCGGCAATGATATTTTCTACCGTAAGCATCGACGTCATCATCGCGTGATCCTGATTGTTATACCGGTGCATGCCGTTACGTCCGACCATATGCAGCGTGGGGAACTTGCCTTCCAATTCAGCGCGCATGGCTTCCACATTCGCGGCATAATCATCGTCGTAAACGGGGTAAGCCTTTTCCTGACGGACGACCGCGCCACCGACTACGTCTTCGGGTTTGCAGAGGCCTAATATGCCCATTTCCTTTTTGGCGAGTTCGATCAGATCGGCATCGCTCGATGCCCAGAGATTGTCATTTTCAAAGCAGAAATATTCAAGGCCGACACAGGCGATGGAAGGATCGGGCACCATTTCAGGCGACCAGCTACGGAAATTCTGTACGCGGCCAACCTGAACTTTGCTGTCGTGGATATATATCCAGTTGTCGGGGAACAGGTCGTCCGACTTGATCATCAACGCAACGGTCAGGAAGTCGCGGTAGCGCAGGTTGTTCGCCTGCAATGATGTTTGCGGCAGCGGATGAATACGCGCCGACAGTTCGCGCATCGGCGCGCTGCTGATAACATGCTTGGCGGTGATAACGGCTTCGCTACCATCGGCCTTGGTCGCCGACATGCGCCAGTTACCCTCGGCATCCTGCGCCAATTGCTTGAAGCTATGGCCCATCAGAACCGTGTTACCCTTGGCAACAACGAAATCGCGCGCGGCATCCCACATCATGCCCGGTCCCAGCCGCGGATAGCGGAAGGTTTCGAGCAATGTCTTGGTTTCCATGCCGTCATTGGGACGCCCATTGAGGCCGAGCGACCGCTTCAGCCCGTCCATAACTGCTGCGCCTAGGCTCAGCCCCTTAATGCGCTGCGCCGCCCAATCCGCCGACATTTCATCGCACGGCATACCCCATACTTTTTCAGTATAGGTTTTGAAGAAGATCGAAAATAATTTGTGACCGAACTGGTTGACGGTCCAGTCCTGAAAGCTGCGGACATTTTTGTTAGGGAAGGCCTTTGCCTTGACATAGCTCGCCATGCACAGGGTTGACCGAATAATACCAAGATTGAACAAAGCTTCGAACGCGCGCAGCGGGTAGCTGTAGAATTTGCCTTCATAATAGATGCGGCTCATGCGCGGGCGCTGAATGAAATCATCGGGCAGGATTTCGTTCCAGAGGTCAACGACCTCTTTCGACTTGGAGAAAAAGCGATGGCCGCCAATGTCGAAGCGGTATCCGTCGACTTCTACGGTACGGCTGATGCCGCCGACATAGCGTTCGTCTTTTTCGATGACGGTGACGCTATAGCCTTTTTTGGTCAGCAAATAGGCAGCGGTCAGACCCGCGGGTCCCGCACCAATGATTGCCACGTCGACTTCATTTTGCCCCTTAATAGTCACTTGATTTTCCCCACTGAAAAGCATTGGAAAGAGGTCTGAACGAAATGCCCTAATAGATGGTTAATAAGACCTTGCGAATTGAACTGCGCGCAAGATTGTTGCTGCGTTGCACAAACAACTTGCTTTTTGCCCGATATCCGACCATACAGACGCCAAGCGCATGAGGCGAGCGGACAAGACCGCCGCAGTATTGGCAGCGTGAGGGCCGCAAATGGTGGCCTCGCCAATCGAACAAGATGCGTAAGATTAGAGGCTTCCCATATCACGCAGGGTTGTTTCCAACGGGTCGGCACAAGCTGCTCCCGAACACCTGCCGTCGCGCCCGTGCGGTCCTGATTTAAGGACGCGCGCCTTGGGCTGTGACAATTTTACTGAAAGTATTACTATGTCTTTTTTCCAAGACCTGGGCCTTGCCCAACCTATCCTCAAGGCGCTTGAAGCCGCTGGATATGATACCCCTACTCCGATCCAGCAACAGGCGATCCCGTCGTTGCTGCAAGGCCGCGACCTTTGCGGTATCGCGCAGACCGGCACGGGCAAGACGGCGGCGTTTGCATTGCCATCGCTCCACCATTTCGCCACAAAGCCAAAAGCGCGTCAGCAATATAGCTGCCGCATGCTGGTGCTCTCGCCAACCCGCGAACTCGCGGCACAGATTGCCGATAGCTTCCGCACCTATGGCAAGTTCCTCGGCCTCAAGGTCGATTGCGTTTTCGGCGGCATGCCGATTTTCAGCCAGAAAAAGCGCCTTGCTGGCGGCGTCGATATCCTCGTCGCCACCCCGGGCCGTTTGATCGATCTGATCGAGCAGCGCGCGGTAACGCTCAAGGACGTTGAAATCTTCGTTCTCGACGAAGCCGACCAGATGATGGACCTGGGCTTCATCCACGCGTTGAAGCGCATCGACCAGTTGCTGCCAAAGCAGCGCCAGACGCTGTTCTTCTCGGCAACAATGCCAAAGGCGATCGCGGAGCTTGGCAACCGTTTCCTCAACAATCCTGTCCGCGTCTCAGTTGCGCCTGCCGCGACCACCGCTGAGCGAGTCGAGCAGTTCGTGACCTTTGTCGAACAGCGCGAAAAGCAAACTTTGCTGACGCTCAAGCTGCAAAGCGAAGACATCGACCGCGCACTTGTTTTCACCCGTACCAAGCATGGCGCTGATCGTGTTGTGCGCGGCCTTGCAGGCGCAGGTATCCAGTCCGCCGCAATCCACGGCAACAAATCACAAGGTCAGCGCACCGCTGCGCTGCAGGCTTTCCGTGACGGCAAGATCAAGATTCTCGTTGCCACAGACATCGCAGCACGCGGCATCGACGTCCCCGGCGTCAGCCACGTGTTCAATTTTGAACTTCCCAACGTGCCCGAGCAATATGTCCACCGCATCGGCCGTACTGCACGTGCGGGCCGTGAAGGCGTGGCGATGAGCTTCGTCGCTGGCGATGAACGCGGCTATATGAAAGATATTGAGCGCCTGACCGGCGTTCGCGCAATGACTTTGGGTCTGCCCGAAGGTTTCCGCGCAGCGGTTGCGGCATTGCCGCCGCCAGCCGCTGACAAAAAGCCCGAAGGATCACGCGGAGGTCGCGGTGGTGGTCATCCAGGCGGCGGACGTACCAACTACGCCGGCAAGAAACTTGGCGGCAACAATGGCGGCACTGGCCGCAACGGCGAAACCCGCAATCGCACCCACGCCCCGCAAGGCGGCTGGCAGCCAGGTGTTGGCCCGCGTGATGGAAGCCGTGAAGGTGCTGCAACGCCACGCCCACGCAACGACAACGCGCCAAGCGGCGATCGTCGCCCGACCGCAGACCGCGCCTTTGCCGCCCGTAGCGAAAACCGCCGCGACCCAGGCGCACCTGCGCGCAATTACGGTCCCAAAAAGGGCGGCAATGGCAACTTCAGGGGTCCGGTAAAACGGGCTGGGTAAGGACGAGTCCCCCCCTCCCGTACGCAGGAGGGGAGTGTTTAATGCCGAAAATGCCGCATGCCGGTGAAGACCATGGCAAGGCCAGCTTCATCGGCGGCGGCGATTACTTCGTCGTCGCGCATTGATCCACCGGGTTGAATAACCGCCGTCGCGCCAGCTTCGGCGGCAGTGAGCAAACCGTCGGCGAACGGGAAGAAGGCGTCCGACGCGACAGCCGATCCGACCGTGCGGGCTTCGCCCCAACCATAGGTTTCAGCGGCCTCTTGCGCCTTGATCGCAGCGATCCGCGCGCTATCGCGGCGGTTCATCTGTCCCGCACCAATCCCTGCCGTCGCGCCGTCTTTAGCGTAGACAATCGCATTCGATTTGACATGCTTGGCAACGGTCCACGCAAAGCGGCAATCGGCCAGTTCCTGGGCGCTTGGCGTGCGTTTGGTCACGACCTTGAATTCGCTATCAGCAACATGACCGTTGTCGCGCGACTGCACCAGCAACCCGCCGGTGATCGGCTTGATCTCGAGCCCACCGCGTTTCGGATCGGGCAAGTCACCCGTCAGCAACAGCCGCAAATTCTTCTTCTTGGCAAATACGGCCTTCGCCGCATCATCCGCAGACGGAGCCGCCACGACCTCTGTAAAAATTTCGGTAATCGCTTCGGCGGTCGCGCCGTCAAGAGGGCGGTTTACCGCAACAATACCGCCAAACGCCGATACGCTGTCGCACTCCAGCGCAGCGCGATAAGCCTCGATCAACGTTTCGCCGGTCGCGACGCCGCACGGATTAGCGTGCTTGACGATCACCACCGTCGGCGGGCCATCGCGAAATTCGCTGACTAGCTCCAACGCTGCATCGGCGTCATTGTAATTGTTGTACGAAAGTTCCTTACCCTGAACCTGCTCAGCTTGTGTGATCCCTGATCCGTGCGGTCCAACCGGAACGTAAAGCGCAGCTCGCTGGTGAGGATTTTCGCCGTAGCGGAGTTCGGTCACGCGATTGCCGTTGACCGCCAGCATGTCGGGAAACAGCTGCTGCTGGTCGGCAAAGGCGAACCATTGACTGATCATACTGTCATAAGCTGCGGTCGCCGAATAGGCCTTGGCGGCGCATTTGCGGCGGAAGTCATAGGAAGTTTTGCCTCCGCTTTCCTCCAGCTCGGCAATCAGATTGTCATAATCGGCTGGGTCAGTGACGATGGTCACATAGGCATGATTTTTAGCCGCGCTGCGAACCATCGACGGTCCGCCAATATCGATATTCTCGATAATCTCGTCACGGCTTGCGCCTTTCATGACCGTCTGCGCGAACGGGTAAAGATTGACCACAACCAGATCGATTGCCCCGATATCGTGCATTTTCATGGCCGCCATGTGCTCGGGATCATCGCGGACGGCGAGCAAACCGCCATGCACTTTGGGATGCAGCGTCTTTACCCGCCCATCCATCATCTCCGGAAAGCCGGTGAGTTCGCTGACGTCTTTGACCTGCAGTCCAGCGTCGCGCAGCGTTTTCGCGGTGCCGCCGGTCGATACCAGCTCAACATGCCGCGCCGCCAGCGCATGGCCAAGTTCAACCAACCCGGCTTTTTCCGAAACCGATAACAGAGCGCGTTTGATGACGACGTCTTGCATATTTCTATCCTAAATGGCGCAGCTGCCAGCCGATGGTGAGGCCGCCTTTACCAGTGTCGGCGGCAATCACAAGCTGGCGCGTTGGGTGCGGACGACCCTCTTCATCGACCCAAAGGCTGTCATCGATTGAGAGCGTTCCGCCCGCCGCTGCAAAGGCCCAGTTACTGCCATCGGCCATGCGCAGCAGCGCGGTTTGCTTGTTGTCGGTCGGGGTGATTTCGATCTCTGGCCCCAAGTGAAAACGCACATGCACAGGGGTTCCGTCCTTGGGTTTTCCTTCCGGAACCAACGTATCTTCGCCACGTAATTCCATGCCGTCGGAACGCAGGATCAGCAGGCGCGAATGATTATAACCAAAGCTGCGTACATAGCCGTCATGGCTCGCCTCGATGCGCGTGGCAGAATCGACGTCGCGGCGCTCAAGGCCAACTTCGGCGACGCCCTTGCCAAGCTGGCCGCCAGGCAGGATCGCGGTCGAATTGGTGTCATTGATGCATAAGGTGGAGTGCGCGGCTGTGGTGCGCAACCCTCTTGCCAACGCCGCCGGAATGGTCGCCCCAACCAAAGCCGCGCCGCCGCAGTTAACGATAATGCGCTGACCACCATGCGATAATTCAAAAGCCAGCGTCGAGGCGCAACCCGACGCCGATTGCCGCGCCAATGGCGGCGGCCCGGCATCAAGCAGCAAAACCGACTTGCCCGCAGACACCCGCTGATAGCCCCAATCGAGCGCCTGCCGGTGCGGACGCGCGCGTACTTCACTTGCTGCGACCAGCGCTTCGATTTGCTCGGCGGCTATGTGTGCTGAGCCTTGCCATGCGCCAAGCCCGCCATCGGCATGCGTCAAACCGAGCAGAGCCGGGACCGCACGGCCCAAGGCGTCGGCCAGAAAGGCGGGCACCATTTCATCTCGTGCATCGAAACATTGCTTGAGCAGGCTCAGCAGCCCGATAAGCTCCATCAGCTGGACAGGCGAGCGCGACACTACCCCGCCGTCAGGGAAAATTGTCGCGCGCAGTGCTTCTGCCAATCCGTTTTCGCCTACCGCACGCCGAGCCTTGCCGTCGGGAAGCAGCAACGACGCAGCAACGACGCCAGCCCAACCGACACTTTTGGCAAAATGGCTTTGCGCGCGCGGTGCACTCTGGTCGAGATGGCGCGCAACACGCGCGAAATGGTTGATAACGCGCGACCGGTAAATGGGATCGGTGCTGGTCAGCAGAAACGGCGAACCCGCCGCCATATTGAGCAGCCGCCATGCGCAATTGTCGACCCGCCAGGCAGGCTCGCGTGTTTTCATGCCATTGGCGACCAGCCAGGCGTCCGCAATCTGTGCTGCCACCGGTGCGCCCTCACCGCGATTGGTTGCCGATGCAAGATCGCGTAGCCAGTCGAAGCGGTGGATGTAATCGGTAAGCGCGGGCGGGAGGGTAAGTTTCTGATAATCGAGCCCGTCAAACGGCTGTTCAAACCCGTGATAATGGAATTTGCCCACGCGCAGCGACTGACCCCGCGCCATGCTACCTTTCAGCGGGTCTTGGGGCACGGCGAGTAGCCGCAACGGCACCTTGCCTTTTAGCCGCCCGTTGTGCAGCGGGGTGCGCCATGTTAACTTGTAAAATTCTAGCGATAGTCGTTCGAGGAGAGTCTGGCCGGCACCTTTAGGCCTAACGATCAATGCCGCCTGCCGTTGTTCATTGCTGCCCGCATCGCTTACGGTCATTCACCCCTCAAAGCCCGGATATTGGCGGCATATTGGTCTGGTCCGCCTTTGAAAGTCGCCGTGCCCGCCACCAGCGTATCCGCGCCCGCCGAAATCGCCAGCGGTGCGGTTTCGGTTGTGATACCGCCGTCGACTTCAAGCCGGATATCGCGGCCAGTCTTTTCAATCATCTTTCGGATCGCTTCAATCTTGCGCAGCTGGCTCGATATGAAACTCTGCCCGCCAAAGCCCGGATTGACGCTCATCACCAGAACAAGATCGACGTCATCAATCAGATAATCGAGCATTTTCGCAGGTGTTGCTGGATTGAGAACGACACCCGCCATTTTACCCAGCGATTTGATCAGTTGTACCGTGCGATGCGCGTGCGGGCCTGCCTCAGGATGGAACGAGATGATGTCGGCGCCCGCGTCGGCGAAATCCTTCACATAATTGTCGACTGGCGAAATCATCAGATGGACGTCGAACGGCTTTGCGCTGTGCGGACGGAGCGCCTTTACAACTGCTGGGCCAATGGTGATGTTCGGCACAAAATGCCCGTCCATCACATCGACATGGATCCAGTCGCACCCAGCTTCATCAATCGCGCGCACTTCTTCGCCGAGCCGCGCAAAGTCGGCTGACAATATGGAAGGCGCGATGCGGACGGCGCTGGACATATAACGCGCTTAGCCGTGCATTTTCGCTGCCGCAAGGCAAGGGTCGGCGTTATACACAGCTTATCGGACCAATTACTAAACCGGGGCCCGCCGGTAAATGAACAATTCACCCATCACATCATGCGATTCCGAGAATTTCTCGAACCCCAATTTGGTTGCGACATTGTGCGAAGCGGCGTTGCCTGGGTCGATGATGCAACGGATTTCGCCTAGCTTCGCGGCGTCGGCCCATCCCAGGATCGCGGCCAAGGCTTCGGTCGCATAGCCCTTGCCCCATGCGTCGGGCGCGAATGCCCAACCGGCTTCGGGATAGCCTTCAAGTTCGGGAATCCCGCGCTCGAACTGAGCCAACCCGCCATTACCGACGAACTTGCCGCTTTCGCGCTCGACAAAGGACCAATATCCATAGCCGAACAATGACCATAAACCGATCCCCTGAAGCATCTTGCCCCAGCTGATATTGCGGATGCGCGGCTCTCCGCCGATAAATTCGGTCATGCGCGGGTCGGCCCAGGCCGCGGCATATTCTTCCCAATGAGCGAGCGCCATTGGCTCGATAGACAGCCGGTCAGTGGCGAGTGTGGGCGCAATCATCGGCTCAATCTAACCAGCCCGTACGAACCTCGCCACGAAAAATCCATCGAGCCCGCCTTGCTCGGCGAGCATCGGCGGCATCGTGCGGACATGGCCCTGTGCATTGGCTGTTACGCCAACAGGCAACTCATCTGCGGTCGCGGCTTTCGTCTTATAATCAAGGTGCTTTGTTAGAAACGTCTCCGCCTGCGCTTCGCCTTCAACGCGCTCCAGCGAGCATGTGGCGAACACCAGCGTTCCTCCCGGCGCCACCCACTCGGCAGCGCGGTCAAGCATCGCGCTCTGGATTGCCGCCAGATTGTTGATCGCCTTGATGTCGATCCGCTGCAACACGTCGGGATGGCGGCGCATCGTGCCCGTTGCGCTGCACGGTGCGTCGAGCAGGATGGCATCATATTGCTGCTTGGGTTGCCATTCCATGACATCAGCGTTGACGCGGTCGGCACTTAACTGCGTGCGCTGAAGATTGGACGCGAGCCGGTCCATTCGCCGCGCGCTGTTGTCGAGCGCGGTGACCGCGAACCCGGCAGCTGAAAGCTGCATTGTCTTGCCGCCCGGCGCGGCGCACAGGTCAAGCGCTCGCTTGCCTTTTCCGTCGCCTAATAGCCGAGCGGGCAGGCTGGCGGCGAGATCCTGCACCCACCACGCGCCCTCGTCATAGCCTTCGAGTTCATCAACCGCCGTACCGCGCGGCAAGCGGATATGCCCGGGCATCAAACTAACACCGCCTAGCCTAGCCGCCCATTCAGCGGTCAACGCCGGATCGCGCAGCGCCAGATCAAGCGGCGGCGGTTCGGCCAGCGCGGCCTGCGCGCCGGCGATCATGTCGTCGCCCCATGCCGGGTGCCAACGCATCATGACCGCCTCGGGTAGCGAGGGTGTCTCTGGCAGTCTCGCTTCAGCGCGGAGTAGCGAACCCAGCACGCCATGCACCAGCCGCCTCGGCCCGCCATCCACCAGCGGCAGCGCGGTCGCAATCGCGGCATGCGCAGGAGTTCCGAGCCGCAATATCTGGGCCAGCGCCAGCCGAAGTACGGCCCGCGCTTTGGCATCATCAGGTAATGGCTGTTTGGTCTGGCTGTCGATCAACAAGTCGAGATCGACCGTCCAGCGCAAAGTTTCCTGCGCAATCGCGATCGCCAGCGCGCGGTCGGGCGGCGACAGGCCTTTGGTGGCGTTCGCTGTCGCCTGATCCATCGGCGTGCCCATCCGCATTACGGTATCGAGCAGACGCAATGCAGCGCGCCGCGTCGGAAGGCCGGAAATTTCATCGTTCATATGCGCGCATTAGGCGGACAGGTGAATTAGCACAACGCAGATATGGACTTGCAAAAGCCCATCCAGCTGCCAATCTTAGTCATAGCAAAAAGGAATACGCATGGGAACACGCCCCCCTCACGTCAAAGCGCCGGAATATCTGTCGAAAAGCCCGCCGGTGCCGCAGCCGAAGGACGTTGGCCGGGAACCGGAACCCGACCCCGACCGCCTTGATCCTGTCCGCTATGGCGATTGGGAGTTAAAGGGCGTCGCCATCGACTTTTAACGCCGTTTCATGCACAAAAATTGTGCAGGTGCGAAGTCGCTTGTTCTCTGCACTTTTTTTGTGCAGACATGGATGCAATGGCAACAAAACCGCCCTGTTTCG
>LNFM01006461.1_pt1 | contig 32520 bp, 27 predicted proteins | sample 596031 | NCBI WGS metagenome assembly LNFM01 (sample SAMN04254537, study PRJNA301005) | activated carbon metagenome | isolation source: dual media filters at the Ann Arbor, Michigan drinking water treatment plant | place: USA: Ann Arbor | reverse complement strand
GCCGAGCGGGCACTCCCATGTCTCAGGCGGGGTCGCCGTCTTCACCGTGGCGGCCGCCATCGCCATCGGAGGCGTCGCCGTGACGGCCCAAGCCCCCAAGGTCGCCATCAAGAGCATGCCGGCCGAGAAGAAGGTCGAAGTCACCGTCGACGGCAAGCCCTTCACCGCCTACATCTGGCCGGACTCGCTCGAGAAGCCGGTGCTGTACCCGATCCGCACCGCCGCCGGGACGGTGATCACCCGCGGCTTTCCGCCGCTCGGCAACGAGCGACAGGACCACCCGCATCACGTCGGGCTCTGGTTCAACTACGGCGACGTCGACGGCTTCGACTTCTGGAACAACTCCGACGCCATCAAGCCCGATCAGAAGGTGAAGATGGGATCGGTCGAACATCGTGAGGTGGTGTCGGCCGAGAGCAAGGGCGACCACGCCGTCCTGACGGTGAAGGCCGACTGGGTCTCGGGTGACGGCAAGACGCGCCTGCACGAGACCACCACCTTCACGTTTCGTGCGGCAGTTGGCGGTGTGCGGATGATCGACCGCGTCACGTCGCTGGCGGCGGCCAAAGGCACCGGGACCGTCAAGCTGCCCGACAACAAGGAAGGCGCGCTCGGCCTGCGCGTCATCCGCGCGCTCGAGGATCCCGCCGAGAAGGGCGGCGAGTTCAAGGACGCCGCCGGCCGCGTGACCAAGATGGCCAACATGGACATGAGCGGCGTCACCGGGCAGTACCTGAGCAGCGAAGGCAAGGTCGGCAAGGACGTCTGGGGCACCCGGGGCGCCTGGACGAAGCTGAGCGGCACCGTCAGCGGCAAGCCCGTGACGGTGGCCATGCTCGATGCGCCCGGCAACCCCGGCTACCCGACCTACTGGCACGCCCGGGGGTACGGGCTGTTCGCGGCCAACCCGCTCGGTCAGGCGGCGCTCAGCAACAACAAGGACACGCTGAATTTCTCGATCACCGAAGGCACGCCCGCGACCTTCCGCTACCGGATCCTGGTCCTCGACGCCACCCCCACAGCCGCCGAGATGGAGACGTATGCCGCCGCCTGGGCGTCAACCAGTGGCGGGTCCGCAGCGTCTGGTAAATAGCGACGCTTCCCGGAGGCGGCCCGCTGACAGGACGGGCCGCCATCAGTGTCGGACTTGTCCTACAGTCGGGGCGCCTGTACGCTGTGAAGGCTGGCCACGAGCCTGCGAACTTCGAGGACGCAAGAACGATGCTGAATGCACGGACGGTAGGCACCGCGTGTCTCGCGCTGGTGATGATGGTGGGGACGGGCAGTTCGCTGCTGATGGCGCAGGCAGGGAAGAAGAAAGCCGCGGCCAAGGCCGCCGGCCCGGTGCCGACGGCGGCCGAAATCGAGTCGGCCGAAGAGATCTACAAGACCAAGTGCGCCGTCTGCCACACGATGGACGGCAACTCGCCCATCCCGAACATGAACTTCTCGGATGGCGAATGGCGTCACGGCTCCACCGTCAAGGACGTGATGTCCACCATCTCGAACGGGGTCCAGGGCACGGCGATGATGCCCTTCAAGACGTCGTTCAGCGAGGGCGAGATTGCCGCCCTGGCCCGCAAGGTCCGCAGCTTCGACCCCAAGCTGAAATGATGCGCGCGTCCGCATGACCATGGGTAGGGCCGGCTCTCCGAGCCGGCCGTCTGCGCCAGGTCGACGGTGACGGCCCGCTCGGAGAGCGGGCCCTACCCCATCACATCTCGAACGCAATCACGGTGTCGTACTCGTCGCGGGCCTGCGGGTCCAGCGTCAGCAGCAGCGTGCCGTCAGGTTGCACGCGGTAGGGCACGGCCGCACCCGACTTCAGGTAGCGGGCGGCCTTCGGCGTGGCGCCGAGTGACGGCAGGGCCAGCGCGGCATCCTGCCACTCGAGGACGTGCACGTAGACCGTGTTTCCCTTCTTCGTCGTGACGCCCCACGATCGCGGCGCCATCGGCCCCTGACGAGTGCCGTAGATCGAGGGGCCATGCACCTGCAGCCACTGCCCCATCTGCCGCAGGCGCTCAGCGTGCTCGGGCTGGATGCGGCCGTCGGGCATCGGGCCGACGTTGAGCAGGAAGTTGGCGTCGGCGCCGGCCGCGCGCACCAGGTACTGCACGAGTTCCCTCGTGCTCTTGTGCCGACGGTCCTGCAGGTTGAAGCCCCAGGCGCCGTTGATCGTCTCGCAGGTCTCTCGGGGCAGCGCGCCAATCGCGGTGGTGTTGAACCCGGCGGTGTTCGCCCCCGGCAGGTCCTTCTCGAACATCTGGAAGTCCTCGCCGGGGAACGGCAGCTGGTGATGATTGCTGCCGACCAACGCCGCCGGCTGCAGGCGGTGAATCAGCTGGTACGTCCGGGCCAGCTGCCAGTCCTCGCCAGGCTTGTCCCACTGGCCGTCGAACCAGATGCCGCCGATCGGCCCGTAGTTGGTCAGCAGCTCGGTCAGCTGGGTGTCCATGTAGCGAAGGTAGGCGTCGAAGTCCCCTGACTCTGGCCGCTCCGACGCGCGTCCCGTCCGCCCGCGCGGGAAGTAGTCGGGATGACGCCAGTCCAGTTGCGAGTGGTAGAAGAAGACCGTGATGCCCTCCTTGCGCGCCTCCTCGACCAACGCCTTGATGACGTCCTTGCCGTACGGCGTCCGGTCGACGATGTCGTAGTCGGAGACCTTCGAGTCGAACATCGCGAAGCCGTCATGGTGTTTGCTGGTGATCGTGATGTAGCGCATGCCGGCGGCCTTGGCGATGCGCACCCACTCGGCCGCGTCATAGCCGATCGGGTTGAAGAACGCCGGCAGCTTCTCGTAGGTCGACGCCGGGATGCTCTGGTTGTGCATCACCCACTCGCCGTCGCCGAGCACGCTGTAGACGCCCCAGTGGATGAACAGCCCGAAGCGCGCATCCTGGAACCACTCGCGCGCGGCGAGGTTCTCCGGCGTCGGCGTGTAGGTGTAGCCGCTCCGCCGATTGATGTCGTCGCCCTCTGGTGGCTGTGCCGCCGCCAGAGTCGGGAGGAAGGCGAGGGCGAGAACGGCCCAGATGCTCGTGGTCATCGACTCACTTCGACGTGTGGCCCAACTGCTGCAGGATGAAGGCGTACTCGACCGCGACCTGCTCGAGGCGCGTGAAGCGGCCCGACCGGCCGCCATGGCCGGCGTCCATGTTGACGCGGAAGAGCACCGGGGCCTTCGACGCGTTGACGGTGCGCAGCTTGGCGACGTACTTGGCCGGCTCCCAGTACTGCACCTGCGAATCCCACAACCCCGTCGTGACCAGCATCGCCGGATAGGCCTTCGTCGTCAGCTGGTCGTACGGCGAGTACGCGAGCAGATAGTCGTAGTACGCCTTCTGCGTCGGGTTGCCCCACTCGTCGAACTCGTTGGTGGTCAGCGGGATCGACTCGTCCAGCATCGTCGTCACGACATCGACGAAGGGCACGTGCGAGACGATGCCGCGATAGAGCTCGGGCGCCAGATTGGCGACCGCCCCCATGAGCAGCCCGCCGGCACTGCCGCCCATCGCGAACACCTTGTCTGGCGCGCCGTACTTCTGGGCCACGAGCGCCCGGGTCACGTCGACGAAATCCGTGAAGGAATTCATCTTCTTGAGGAGCTTGCCCTCTTCGTACCAGGCGCGCCCCATCTCCTGGCCGCCGCGGATGTGCGCGATGGCGACCACGAACCCGCGGTCGAGCAGGCTCAGCCAGTTGATTTCGAAGTCCGGATCGCTCGAATACCCGTACGAGCCATACGCATGCTGGTACAGCGGCGCCGTGCCGTCGCGCGGCACGTCCTTGCGGTAGACCAGCGAGACAGGCACCCTGGCGCCGTCACGCGCCGTCACCCAGAGTCGCTCCGTCGCATACCGGGTGCGGTCGAAGCCACCCAGTACCGGGCTCTCCTTGACGAGCGTGCGCGTGCCCGTCGCCATGTCCAGGTCGTACACCGTGGACGGCGTGGTCAACGACGTGTACGTGTAGCGCAGGATCGACGTGCCGGCCTCGCGGTTGACGCCGGTGCCCATCACGTAGACCGGTTCGTCTGAGGCGACGTCGCGCGACTGCCCGGCCCGATCCAGGATGCGGAGACGCTGCAGGGCCTCGCGCCGCTCGCCCACGACGAGGTACTGGTCGAACAGCTCGACCCCGGAGACGAACACGTCGGGGCGGTGCGGCACCACGTCCTTCCACTGCCCACGGTCGCCGACGACGGCATCCGTGGCCTCGACGACGCGGAAGTTCTTCGCCTGCCAGTTGGTCCGAATCACCCAGCGGCCACCGGCGTGGTCGGCGTCGTACTCGAAGTCCCGCTCGCGCGGCACGAGGACGCGGAAGGCCGCGTCCGGCTGGTCGGCCGGGATGCAGCGCATCTCGCTCGACACGGTACTGCTGACGCTGATGCAGAGGAACTGGTCGTCCTTCGTCCGGCCCACGCCCATGTAGAAGCTGTCGTCCGGCTCCTCGTAGACCACGACGTCCGTGGCCGGATCGGTCCCCACCACATGCCGCTTGACGCGCTTGCTGAGCAGCGTCTGCGGATCGATCTCGACGTAGAACACCGTGCGGTTGTCGGCCGCCCAGACGACGTTGCCGGACGTGCCGGTGATCCGCTCGGGCAACAGCGCCCCGGTGGCGATCTCCTTGAACTGGATCACGTACTGCCGCCGCCCGACGACGTCGGTGGCGTAGGCGAGCCGGCCGTTGTCACGCGAGACATCCCACTGCCCGAGCGAGAAGTACGTGTGCCCTGCCGCCAGCGCGTTCTGGTCGACGATCACCTGCTCGGCGCCACCGGCGACTGGGCGTCGCGTGTTGGTCGCGTAGTCCTTGCCCGCGACGTACCGCGACGAATACAGGTACCCGCGCATCCGCCACGCCGGCGCTTCATCGTCTGGCTTGATGCGGCCCTTGAGTTCCTCGAACAGCTGCGTGCGGAGCGCCTTCACCGGCGCCAGCATGGCCTCCGTGTAGGCGTTCTCGGCCTCGAGGTAGGCCAGCATGTCTGGCGACTTGCGCGTATCGTCGCGCAGCCAGTAGTACGGGTCGCTGCGATCACCGTGCGGCGACTTGACGACGTACGGCTTCTGCGGCGCGACGGGCGGCGTGGGAGGCTGGGCCATGAGCGGTGTGGCGATCGAGGCGCACGCCAGGGCGATCCGGACAACGCGGGTCATCGGCCGGCTCCTACACCGTGCAGAGCTGCACGGCCTCGCGCAAGGACGTCAGCGGATCGCGGGTCGGGATGAACTCGTGGGCGAAGTACCCCTGATAGCCCTTGTCGGCCACCCATTTGGCGATGGTCTTCCACTGCAGTTCCTGGGTGTCGTCGAGTTCGTTGCGCCCCGGCACGCCACCCGTGTGCAGATGGGCGATGTAGTCCCAGTTGTCGCCCATCGTCCGGAGGATGTCGCCCTCCATGATCTGCATGTGGTAGATGTCGTAGAGCAGCTTGACGCGCGGTGATCCGACGCGCTTGCAGATGTCCACCCCGTACGGCGTGTTGTCGCCCAGGTAGTCCTTGTGGTTCACCTTGCTGTTGAGGAGCTCCACGATGACGGTCACGCCCTCGGCCTCGGCCACCGGCTTGATCCGGTTGAGACAGGCGACGCTGTTGACCTTGGCCTCCTCGAGATCCTGCCCGCGGCGGTTGCCGAAGAACGTGATCACGTTGGGGATCCCTGCCTTGGCGGCCTTGGGAATCATCTCCGTGAGCGAGGCGACGATGCCGTCGTGGAACTTGGTGTTGTTGATGCCGTCGGGGATGGACCGCACCGCCGGGAACCCGGTCGAGCACGTCAGCCCGAAATCACGCTTGGCGATCGTCCACTCCTCTTCGGTGAGGAGGTCGACGGCGGGCAACCCCATGTCCACACACGCCTTGAAGAACTCCGGCAGCGGGATCTTGTTGTAGCACCAGCGGCAGACCGACTGCTTCAGGCGGGAGGACGACGGCCTGGCGCCCTGGGCGCCGGCAAGGCCAGGCAGCGCGGCACCGGCAGCGGTGAGCGCTGCAGCACCGAGTAGTTCACGACGACTGACGTCGGACATGGGCGATCTCCTTGTTGGACTGGGCGCATTGTACAAGAGCAATTCGGGCTCCCTTTCGCCGACATTCAGGATTCACGATGTCGCGCGGGGCGGGCACCGCCACTGCAGCTACCTCAAGAGCGATTCACAGCGCATTCACCGTGCAGCAGCGAGGGAAAAGCGGGAGCAGTTTCCGCGGTAGCGTGGCAATGTACGACGCCCGCTTCATTCTGAACTCTGAATGACAGCGACGCCCGCCTCAATTGTCTCTACCAGTCATGCATCGTGCCGTCCAACTTGCGGTTCACCGGCAGGTAGGCGGGGTCGTACGGATACTGCGCCGCGAGGGCCTCGTCGATGTCGACGCCCAGGCCCGGCGCCTCGCCGGGATGCATGAATCCGGACTGATACGTGTACTCGTGGGGGAACACGGTATCGGTCTCGGCGGTGTGGGGCATGTGCTCCTGGATGCCGAAGTTGTGCACGCTCAGGTCGAAGTGCAGCGCTGCCGCCATGCAGACCGGGCTCAGGTCGGTGGCGCCATGGCTTCCGGTCCGCACCTGATGGAGCTCGGCCAGGGCGGCGATCTTGCGCAGATGCGAGATCCCACCGGCATGCACGACCGTGGTCCGGATGTAGTCGATCAACTGCTCCTGGATCAGCTGCTGGCAGTCGAAGATGCTGTTGAAGACCTCGCCGACGGCAATCGGCGTGACCGTGTGCTGGCGGATCAGGCGAAAGGCCGACTGCTGCTCGGCCGGCGTCGGGTCCTCCATCCAGAACAGGTGGTAGGGCTCGAGCGCCTTGCCGGCGCGCGCCGCTTCGATGGGCGTCAGGCGGTGGTGCACGTCGTGCAGCAGGTCGAGGTCGTCGCCGAACTCGCTGCGGATGCGCTCGAAGAGCCGCGGCACGAACGCCAGATAGGCCTCGGTGCTCCACCGATGTTCGGAGACGCCCCCCTTCTCTGCCGGCTCGTAGGGACGCCCGTCGCGGCCGACGCCGTAGGTACTGCGAATCCCGGGGATGCCGGACTGGACGCGAATCGCCGTGTAGCCGAGGTCGAGCTGATGCGCCACGGCCTTGACGGCCTGGTCGACGTCGAGCCCGTTGGCGTGGGCGTAGACGCGTACCGCCTCGCGTGAGGCCCCGCCCAGCAGCTGGTACACCGGCAGGTTGGCGACCTTGCCCTTGATGTCCCACAGCGCGGTGTCCACGGCGGCGATCGCGCTCATCGTGACCGGCCCGCGCCGCCAGTAGGCGCCCTTGTAGAGGTACTGCCAGGTGTCTTCGATCGCGCGCGCGTCGCGTCCGATCAGCAGCGGCACGATGTGGTCGGTCAGGTAGCTGGCGACGGCCAGCTCCCGACCGTTGAGGGTGGCATCCCCGAGACCGTACACGCCGTCTTCGGTCACCACCTTGAGCGTGACGAAGTTCCGCCCCGGGCAGGTCACGATGACGCGTGCGTCGACGATTCTCATGGAGGCTCGGGGCTCACGACACGGCGGGGGCTAGCGCTGCACGCGTCCGCTGCCGTCACCCTTGACGAGTCGCTCGACCTCGTCGACGGAGACACGGTTGAAGTCGCCCGGAATCGTCTGCTTCAGCGCACTGGCCGCCACGGCGAAGCGGAGCGCGTCGATCGGCGACTTGCCGGTGGCCAGGCCGTAGACGAGACCGCCGGCGAAGCTGTCGCCGCCGCCGATACGGTCCACGAGGCGCACGTCGTAGCGCTGGCTGCGCTGGAAGTCGCCGGTCGCCTTCTCGTAGATCACCGCGCTCCAGCCGTTGTCACTGGCCGAATGGCTCTCGCGCAGCGTGATGGCGATCAGCGCGCAATCGAACGTGCTGGCGACCTCGGCCGCGGTGGCCTTGTAGGCCTCGAGGTTCAGCTCCCCCGTCGTCACGTCGGTGCCGTGCACGTCGAAGCCCAGCACGGACTGGATGTCTTCCTCGTTGGCGATGACGACGTCGACGTACTCCATCAGCGGCCGCATCACCGACTGGGCCTTCTTCTCGGTCCACAGCTTCTTGCGGAAGTTGAGGTCCATGCTGACGGTGGCGCCGGCCGCCTTGGCGGCCTGCAGCGCTTCCCTGGCACACGCGGCGCCGTTGTCACCGAGTGCCGGCGTGATGCCGGTGCAGTGGAACCAGCCGGCCCCATCGAGCACGGTCGCCCAGTCGACGGTCCCGGGCGTCATCTCGGCGATGGCCGAACGGGCGCGGTCGTAGATGACCTGCGACGCCCGCTGGCTCGCCGACGTCTCGGCGTAGTAGACGCCGATGCGGTCGCCGCCGCGCACGATGTGCTCGGTGCGCACACCCTCGGCGCGCAGCGCCTTGACGGCGGCGTCGCCGATGGCGTTGTTCGGCAGGCGCGTGACGTAGTGACTCTCGAGCCCGAAGGTGGCCAGACTCACCGCGACATTGGCTTCACCGCCGCCGAACGTGGCCACGAACTGCGGCGTCTGGAGGAAGCGCTCGAACCCCGGGGGGCTGAGGCGGAGCATGATTTCACCGAAACAGACCGTCTTCATCGCCTACTTCTTTCTCGCGGCCGCCACACTCGCCACGACCGTCCGGGCGTTGTCGGCAATCGCCTGGAAATCGTCCGCCGCCAGGGCCTTCGCGTCCACCAGGTTGCTGCCGACGCCGACCGCACACGCGCCCGCGGCAATCCACTCGCCGGCATTGGTCAGCGTGACGCCGCCGGTCGGCATCAGCTTGATCTGCGGCAGCGGCGCCTTGACGTCCTTGATGTACCCCGGCCCCAGCGTCGTCGCCGGGAACACCTTGACGATGTCGGCTCCGGCTTGCCAGGCGGTGAGGATTTCGGTCGGGGTGAAGCAGCCGGGCATCACCGCCACATCGTACCGATGCGCCAGCTCGATCGTCGGCAGGCTCAGCACCGGCGAGACGAGATACGTCGCGCCCGCAAGAATCACCTGCCGGGCCGTCTCCGGATCGAGCACCGTGCCGGCGCCGAGCTGGAACCCGCTCGGCAGGTCCTTCGCGAGCTGCTCGATCAACCCGACGGCACCGGGCACCGTCATCGTCACTTCCATTGCCGTGACGCCGCCGTCGATCAGGGCGTCCACCACCGAGCGCAGCTTGCCGGCATCCTTCAGGCGGATGACGGCCACCACCCCACTCTGCTCGATGGCACGGACCACGTCGGTCCGACTCATGCCACTCCTCCCGGTGCCGTCGCCGACGACACCTCGAGATCGGCTGGCGTCATCTTCGGCACGAGCAGATGGATGACCCCCAGCGCGATCAGGTACAGCGTGCCGGCCGCGATGAAGATCGGCACGTAGTTGTTGTTCGAGGCGTCGAGCCAGACGCCGACCGCAATCTGCATGATCGCACCACCGCAGGCGCCCATCATGCCGCCAAAGCCGATGACGCTGCCGACGGCGCGCCGCGGGAACATGTCGCTCACCAACGTGTACAGGTTGGCGCTCCAGGCCTGGTGGCCGGATGCCGCGATGCTGACCAGGGCGACGGCGCCCCACAGGCTGTCCACCTGCGCAGCGAACACGATCGGCGTCACGCTGACCGCAAAACAGAGCATCGTCAGCTTGCGCGCGGCGTTGACGCTGAAGCCGCGCTGAATCAGCTTCGAGCTGACGTAGCCGCCGAGCACGCTGCCGACATCGGCGACGAGATAGATGGTCGCCAGCGGCAGCATGGCGCCACGGATGTCGACATGGTGGGCCTTGACGAGGAAATCCGGCAGCCACGTCAGGTACAGCCACCACACCGGGTCGGTCATGAACTTGCCGACGGCGTAGGCCCACACCTGGCGACGGGGGTTGAGCACGATGGCCGTGATCAGGCCGGTGGCAAACAGCACCACGGCGATCAGTCGCGACCCGAAGAACGTGGCGGCCACCGTGCCGCTCACGAAGCAGACGGCGGCGACGATGCCGGCCAGCGCCAGCCCAGGCACCTTGAACGCCGCGCCATCGGGCGGGTCGCTCTCGATCAGGGCGAGTTCGGCCGCGTTGACGCCCGGATGGGTCCGCGGCGTCATGTACTGCCAGAGCCAGACTCCGAGCCACACGAAGCCGATGACCCCGGTGCCGATGAACGCCCAGTACCAGCCGTAGCGCAGCGCGATGATCGGCACGACGATCGGCGTGGCCAGCGCGCCGACGTTGGTCCCCGCGTTGAACAGGCCGGTGGCGAAGGCACGCTCCCGCTGCGGGAACCACTCGGCGATGCTGCGCACCGAGCCCGGGAAGATGGCCGCTTCCCCGAGCCCCAGCAGGACACGGCACAAGGCAAAGCCCGCCACCGACGCCGACATCGTCAGCCCGAGGGCGCCGAAGGCCCCCTGCACGGCGCTGCCGATCACCGGCGCTTCGGCATGGAGCATGGCCGCGACGCTCCAGAGGCAGATGGCGATGGCCAGGCCGCGGCGCGTCCCGATCCGGTCGATCAGCCAGCCCGAGGCCAGCATGCCGACCATGTAGGCGACCTGGAAGAAGAAGTTGATGTAACCGAAGTCGGTGTTGCTCCAGCCGAACTCTTCGGTCAGCGGCGACTTGAGCACCGCCAGGACGTTCCGGTCGATGTAGTTGATCGTCGCCGCGAAGAACAGCAGGGCACAGACGACCCAGCGGATGTTCGTGGGCTTGCCCGAGCCGGCGCGCGCGGCGGTGCCTCGGGACGGTGCGGCGTCAGCCAGGGCCATGGAATCTCCGTGCGGGAACGCTTATTGATTCACGCCGCTGGCGAGGAATCCGCCATCGACCACCAGGATCTCGCCGGTGACGAAGCTGGCCGCCGGAGACGCGAGGAAGACACCGGCCCCGGCGAGCTCCGGAATGCTGCCGAACCGTTTCATCGGCGTCCGGGTCAGGAATTCCTGGCCGCGCCCCGTGCCATCGAGCAGCTGGGCATTGAGGTCCGTACGGAAGACGCCCGGGGCGATCGCGTTGACGGTGACCCCGTGCGGTGCCCATTCGATGGCCAGCGACTTGGTCAGCGATGCCACCGCGGCCTTGCTGGCGGCATACGCCGCCACCTCGTAGAGCGCGACGAACGACGACAGGGACGCGATGTTGATGATGCGGCCCCACTTGCGCTCGATCATGGCGGGGGCGAACACCTGGCAGGCGCGCAGCGTGCCCGTCAGATTCGTCTCGAGGATGGCGGCCCACTCGGCCTCGTCGACGTCGAGCGTGGGCGAGCGCTTGGTGCGCCCCGCGCAGTTGATCAGGATGTCGCACGCCCCGAGCGTCGCCGTGACGCCGTCGCGCAGGGCGACGAGTGACGCACGGTCGCCGACGTCGACCGTCAGCCGCGCCGTGCGGCGCCCCATGCCTTCGATCTCCGTGCCGGCCTCATCCACCAGGGCCTGCCGCCGACCGGTGGCCACGACGTCGGCTCCGGCTTCCGCAAGGCCGCGCGCGAGCGCACGACCGATTCCCGACGTACCGCCGATGACGACGGCCACGCGGCCACTCAGATCGAATCCTTGAAACATTTGGGTGTGTCGCTCTCTCAGACTCGGCCGCGGTGACGTCGCGAGCGATGCGACCGGTCCGCCGGCGGGCGTGTGATGGGCGTGCCAGTTCTATCAGGCAGGGCGATGCAGGTCAAGGCACGCGACGCGCGAATCAGCGCATTTCGGCGAGAAATGTCGCACTACCCGACAGCGGCCACCGGCGGCGTGACAGGGTCGGTCGTCTCCTCGCCACCGAACCCGGCTTCGCTCGCCTGCCGATCGCGCGCCAGCGAGAGGTGCGCGTCCATCGCCCGGCGGGCGCGCTCGCCATCGTGGCTGCGCAGGGCGTGATAGATGGCACGGTGCAGGTCTGCGGCTTCCTTGAGATCGCGTCCTTGTTCGGCCGTCTTCCGGCGATGCTCGTAGAAGATCTCGGAGACCATCTCGACCAGCGACGCCAGGATCGGATTGCCGGCCGCGAGCGCCACCGCCCGATGGAACCGGATGTCGTGCACGAGGAAGGCCTGCGGGTCGTCCATCGACGCGTACATGCCGGTGATCTCCTCGGAGATGGTCGCCAGCTGATCGCCGGTGGCTCGCTCGGCCGCCAGGGCCGCGACACCCACCTCGAGCACCCGGCGCGCTTCGAACATCTCGTCCCGCGTGAAGCCGTGCAACGCCGCCAAGAAACTCAGGGGCTCGCTGCCCAGCATCGGCGGCCCGCCGCGGATGAACGTGCCCGCCCCATGCCGCGACTGCACCACGCCCATCGCGGCCAGCGCCCGCAGTCCGGCGCGCACGCTGGGGCGGCTGACGCCGACACGCAGGGCGAGTTCGCGTTCCGCGGGCAGGCGATCGCCGGGGCGGAGGTCGCCGTGCTCGATCAATTCGCGGACGTAGCGAACGACGAGCTCTGCGGCCACCCCCTCGAACGGTTTCTTGGAGGTCTCTGACGTCTGTCTGGTCATACCAGTGCTCCGGATGACACGTGCTGTTTCTTTGCCAGCGACGCTACCACCGGCCTCAGGGCGTGTCAATTGCTCCGTCGCACAAAGGGTGACTGGCCGCGAAGGTGGACCCAGCGGGACATGGCTGCACGCGTGGCGGTGCGTCTGACGTGACAAGACATTCGCAGTGGTCTGACCAATATTCGACCGATCCGAAAGTCCGAACAGAAACCCCAAGATTACGAACACTCGGACCAGGCCGGGGCGTCCCGCGGGCGTCGACGCGCCGCTGCCCGCAGACGCACGACGGCCCGGGAGGGGCATCCTCCCGGGCCGTCGTGCTGCCAGTCGAGGCGCGTGGCGCCAGCTCACCCTGTGGTCTACAGCGACGCGACCTCGGTCCAGACGTTGCCGTTGCGGTGACTGGCGAGCACGGCATCGATGATCGCGTTGGCGCGCCAGCCATCTTCGAACGACGACATCATCGGCACGCGATCCTTCATCGCCTTGCCCTCGGCGATGTGTTCATAGACCGCGCGCAGGATGTTGCGGAACGCGTCAGGCCACGCTTCCTGATGGCCGCCCGGCAGCTTGGCGAGGCCGGCGACCTCCGGATCCATCAGCGACGGGTCTTTCTGCAGGATGACGTTGCCCTGGCTGCGGTGGCCGATCCAGAGCTCGTTCTGCTGCTCCTGGTGCCAGCGCAGCGAGGCGGCGCCGCCGTTGACTTCCAACACGAGGTCGTTCTTGTGGCCGGCGCAGATCTGCCCGACCGTGAACGCCCCCTTGGCGCCGTTCTCGAACCGCACCAGCACTGAGCACAGGTCCTCGACCTTGATGTCGATTGGTTCGTACTGGTCGTCGTCGCTGCCCTTGGCAAAGGCGATGCGCGCTCCTGACGGCTTCTTGCGCACCGGGATGACCGTCGTCAGGTCCGACAGGACGTGCGTGATCCGCAAGCCGGAGACGTGCTGGGCGAGGTCGCACCAGTGCGAGCCGATGTCGCCCATCGCCGACGACTCGCCGCCCTTGTCCGGCTCGAGCCGCCAGCTGTAGTCGGTGTCGTACAGCAACCAGTCCTGGAGATACTGCCCGTGGATGAAGCGCGGCGGCCCGATCTCGCCCTTCGCGATCATCACCCGCGCCTGCTGCACGAGGGGATTGCCGCGATAGTTGAACGTCACGGCGTGGACCACGCCCTTGGCCGTCGCGGCGTCGAGCAGTTCCCGGGCCTGCGCCGAGGTCATCGCCAGCGGCTTGTCCGAGACGATGTGCTTGCCGGCCGCGATGGCTGCCATGCTCACCGGGTGGTGCATGAAGTTCGGCGTGGCGTTGTGAACCACGTGGATGTCGGGATCGGCGAGCAACGCCTGGTAGCTCCCGTACGACTTCGGCACGCCGAGGGCCTCGGCCTTCTGTCGAGCCAGTTCATCGTTGAAGTCGGCAATCGCCACCACGTCGACGAACCCAAGCCGTCGCACCGCCTCGAGGTGATGCGGCCCGATGAACCCCGCCCCGACCAATCCCATCCCGATTCGCTTCACAGGCATCTCCCCGATTGCGCGATTTCACACGTTCAGAATTTCAGGAGGGCACAGAGCCACCGTGGCAGCTCGAAGCCGTGACCATGGTGATGAAATTCTGGAATTTTGCAATTCTGAAATTACAGGTTCCCCGCCCGCATCTGCTCCTTCACGAAGTCCATCGTCCGCCAGCACATGGCGAGGATGGTCCACGTGGTGTTCTGCGTCCCGCCGGAGACATACGGACTGGCATCGGCCAGGAACACGTTGGCGATGCCGTGCGGTCGGCACCAGCTGTCCGAGTAGGACGTCTTCGGGTCGGTGCCCATCCTGGCCGTGCCGACCTCGTGGATCGACCACCCCTCGGGCAACGGCTCCTTGCCGACCTGGATGTCCTCGGCGCCCACGGCGCGGAACATCTCCTCGATCGAGTCGGCCATGTCGGCCACCATCTTCTTCTCGTTGTCGCCGAACCGGTAGTCGAACTTCAGCACCGGGATGCCCCAGGCGTCGGTCACCTCCGGATCCAGCAGCACGCGGTTCTCCCAGCGCGGCAGCACCTCGCCGAACCCGCCGAAGGCGATCGGAGCCGGGTAGTACTTGCGCACCGAACTCTTGAACGCGCTGCCGAACCCGGGGGTGCCGTGCGCGTGGCTGGGATACTCACCGGCGCCGCCGCCGCCCTGGAAGTGATAGCCGCGCAGGAAGTTCGGGTTCTTGTCCTGCCCGATGTTGCGGAAGCGCGGAATGTACGGCCCCACCGGCCGCGCGTCGTCGACGGTCGGCGTCTTGCCGATGCGCTGCGGGATGAACCCGCTGCCGCGCACGCCCATGATGTGTTCGCTCAGGTAGCGGCCGAGCACGTCGTTGGTGTTGCCCAGCCCGTGGGGATAGCGGCCCGACTTCGAGTTGAGCAGGATCCGGGTGGTGTCGAGCGTGCCGGCGCCGAGCACGACGACGCGGGCGGTGAAATCCATGACCTCCTTCGTCAGGGAATCGACCACCCGCACGCCGCGCGCCTTGTTGGTGCCTTCGTCGAGCAGCACCTCGCGCACGACCGAGTACGGCCGCACCGTCAGGTTCCCCGTGTCGCGCGCCGGCGCGATCAGCGCCGCCGGCGAGTGGAACGAGGCGTTGAGGTCGCAGCCGCGCCCGCAGCGACCACGGCGCATGCAGCGCTGGCGGTACTTGTTGTTCAGCAGACCATCGGTGGTCACGCCGGCCCGGCCCGGGATGAGCCTGCGCCCCATCTTGGCGATGCCGGCACGGAAGACCGTCTCGGTGCAGTTCAACTTCGACGGGGTCTGGAACACGCCGTCCGGCACCTGATCGAGGCCCTCGGTCGTTCCCGAGCAGCCAAGCAGCACGTCGACCTTGTCGTAGTAGCCCTTGACGTCCTCGTACCCGATCGGCCAGTCGGCGTCGTAGCCGTCGTGGCTCCTGGCCTTGAACTCGTAGGGTCCGTAACGCAGGGCCCCGCGGCCCCAGAAGTTGGTCTTGCCGCCGAGGATGCGCGCTCGGACCCACGCATACGGCGTGCCGGTGGTCGGGTTCTCGTTCTCGTTGACCACCCAGTTGCGGGTGAACGAGTTGCCGGCGTAACTGGTCAGCTTCCGATACTTCTCGAACTGCGGGTGCGTGCCGTACGGCCGGTCGACGAAGTTGTACTCGGCGACGTTCAGCCCACGCATGTCCGGTGGCATGCGCTGACGGCGGAGCGACTGATACGGCCACTCCATCGTCCGGTATTCCTTCTGCCCATCGAGCATCCGGCCGGCTTCGAGCACCAGCACCTTGATGCCCGAGGTCGCGAGCTGGAACGCCGCCATGCCGCCGGCCGCGCCGGACCCGACGACGATGACGTCCCACGGCCCGGCGTCGGGCGTGATCTTCTTCGACATCGCCTGCGATTCGGCCAGCACGGCCGAGAGATCGATGTCCAGTGACAGGTCGGGCTGCGGACGGGCAGGGGTCGTGCGATTGGCTTGCATGGGAGGGGGGCGCGGCCCTAGAGATTGCCGCGCTTCATTTCGTCCTTGACGTAGTCCATGGCGCGCCAGCAGAGCGCCATGATCATCCACGTCGGGTTCTGACAGCTCGCCGAGACGAAGATGCTGCCGTCGACGACGAAGAGGTTCCGGATGTCGTGCGTCTGGCCGAACGAGTTGGTGACCGACGTCTTCGGGTCGTCGCCCATCCGCGCCGTGCCCATCTCGTGGATGGACCAGCCCTCCGTGAGGACGTTGCGTCGTACGACGATGTCGGTGGCGCCGGCGGCACGGAGCATCTCTTCGGCCGTGTCGGCCATGTCGGCCGCCATCTTCTTCTCGTTGTCGCCGAACGTGTAGTCGAACCGCAGCGCCGGGATCCCCCAGGCGTCCTTGACGTCGGGGTCGAGGAAGACGCGATTCTCCTTGCGGGCCAGCACTTCGCCGAAACCGCCGTAGTTGACGCGCGCCGGATAACCCTCGCGCACCGCCTGCTTGAACGAGGCGCCGAAGCCCGGGGTCTCGGCGGCGTTGGCCGGATACTCGGCCGCCCCACTCGCCCCCTGGAAGCCGTAGCCGCGGATGAAGTCGGGATGCCTGTCGGTGACGTTGCGGAACCGCACGATGTAGGAGCTCTGCGGCCGGCCATCGTCGTTGGTCGGCAGCGTGCCCTTGCGTGACGGCAGCGTGCCGCTCGCGCCCGGCCCCATGACGTGCTCGCAGAAGTAGTGGCCGACCACGCCCGACGAGTTCGCCGCACCGTTGGGACGGCTGGCCGACCTGCTGTTGAGCAGCAGGCGGGTCGACTCGAGGCACGAGGCCGCCAGGATGACCAGGCGGCCGGAGAACTCCATCGTCTCCTTCGTCACCTTGTCGATGACGCGCACGCCGGTGGCCTTGTTGGTCCGGTCGTCGATCAGCACTTCGGAGACGACCGAGTCGGGACGCACCGTGAGGTTGCCACTGTCGCGGGCCGGGAAGATCAGCGCCGCCGGCGAGTGGAAGGCCGCGTTGAGGTCGCAGCCGCGGCCACAGCGCCCGCGGCCCATGCAGCGGGCGCGGTACTTGTTGTTCAGCACGCCGTCGGTGGTCACACCGGCGCGTCCGGGGATCAGCCTGCGCCCCATCTTCGCAATGGCGCGCTGCACCTGCACCTCCCCGCAATTCAGCTTGAGCGGACGCTGGAAGATGCCGTCGGGCAGATGCGGGATGTTCTCCCGGCTGCCCGAGATCCCGAGCAGCGTGTCGACCTTGTCGTAGTACGGCGAGATGTCGGCGTACCCGATCGGCCAGTCCTCGCCGAAGCCGTCGTGGCTCTTCGCCTTGAGGTCGAGCTCGGAGAAGCGCAGGGACACGCGGCCCCAGAGGTTGGTCTTGCCGCCGAGCACGCGCGCCCGCACCCACGCATAGGGCGTCCCCGTGATGGGGTTCTCCTTCTCGTCGGCGATCCAGTCCTTCGTGAAGTGATTACCCGAGTAGGCCATCACCTTCTTGTACTTCTGCATCTCGGGCGTGAGCCCGTACGGACGATCGAGCGTGCGGTACTCGGCGGCCGACAGCGCGAACTCCCCCACCGGCAACCGGTGACGGCGCATGTCCTTGTACGGCCACTCCATCGTCTTGTATTCCTTCTGCGGGTCGAGCATCCGCCCGGCCTCGAGCAGCAGGACCTTCACGCCGGCCATGGCCAACTGGAAGGCCGCCATGCCACCGGCCGCGCCCGATCCGACGACGATGGCGTCGTAGCGCTCCTTGCCGGGGGTCAGCGGGGCCGTGGGTTGCGCCGCCTGCATCACTCGGCCTTCGGCTGGGCCTTCTGGCCGCAGTGGGGGCAGTCCTTGCCGTCTTCGGTATGGCAGCCGATGAACTCCGGCAGGTACTGGTTGCCCTTGTACTGCAGGTCCTTGTGGATGCCGATCTCGGACGTGTAGTACCCGCGGATGGTGGCGTCCTTGGTGACCTTGAAGAACTGCTCGACCGGCGTCTTCGGCTGGGCCTCGTTGGCGCTGATCTCGGTGAGGAACTCGGTCACCTGGGCCGGCGTCAGCTTGACGAACGGCACCGTGAACTTCGCCGACGCGGCCTCGTCGAGCGCGGCCAGCCCCTGTGTCCACGTATTGCGCAGCGGCGCGTCCGACTCCGACAGCAGGAGGTCGATGTAGTCGGCCACGCGCGCGGCCCTGGCGCCAGGCGACACGGCGTCGGTCGGGATGATGGCGTCGGTGAAGGCATCGACGGTGGCGTACTGCGCCGCGGTCAGCGCCTTCAGCTTCGGCGCGGCGTTGGTGCGCTGGATGGCCTCGAAGGCGAGCGCCCCCTCCTCGGAGATCAGGGGCAACAGCGCCATGGTGCTCACGCCGGTGCCGATGGCCTTGAGCATCGAGCGGCGGCTCATCGCGCCGGGTGCGGCCATGTCAATCGTCTTGCTCATCTCGTTCTCCACTCTGTGCCGCGCATCACGCCGTGGCGATGCGTGTCAGGGCCCCGCTGCGGGCCGATTCGTACAGCGCCTCGGCCAGGGCGATGCTGCGGCGGCCTTCGCGCCCGTCACAGGCCGGTCGGCGCCGGTCCCGCAGGGCGGCGACGAAGTCCTCGACGACGCGGCGGTGCGGCGTGGCGTCGGCCACCACTGCCGTCGAGGCGCTCTTGGTGGCGCTGGTCAACGTGGTGCCGTCGACGTGGCCACTCCTGAGATCCCAGCCGGCAATGCGATCGTGCTCGATCACCAGCGTGCCCTCCGTGCCGGTGATCTCCACACGCCGCGGATAGCCGGGCCACGCGGCCGTCGTGGCCTGGAACGAGCCGAGCGCGCCCGACGCGAACACGAGCGAGGCCACGAGGGTGTCTTCGACGGCGATCGCATGCAGGGCCGTGGCGGCGCGCGCCTGCACCTCGGTGACGTCGCCCAGCAGATACAGCAGCAGATCCACCGTGTGGATCCCCTGATTCATCAGCGCCCCCCCACCGTCGAGCCCGGCCGTGCCACGCCAGGCGGCGGTCTGGTAGTACTCGGGCGCCCGATACCACTTCACCCGGGCATCCACCAGCAGCACACGGCCGAGGCGCCCGGCCGCGATCGCGTCGCGGGCCTCGAGAAACGCCGGGGTACAGCGATCCTGGAAGAAGATGCCGAGCAATACGCCCGCGCGCTCGACCGCCTCGATGGCGGTGTCGACGCGCTGGAGCGTCACGTCGAGCGGTTTCTCGCACAGCACATGACACCCCCGCGCTGCGGCGAGCGCGATCTCATCGGCATGCACACCGGAGGGTGTGCCTAGTCGAGGAGCGAGGAGAGCGAGGGGGCACTGATGAGCCCCTCGCGAGCCGCGAGGGCGCCGACCTTGGCGGCATTGGGGCCGCAGACACCGACGGCCTGCAGGCCTGCGACGCCCTGCACCGCCCTGATGTGTGTGTCGGTGATGTTGCCACCCCCGGTGAAGCCCACGCGCATGGTCACCGGTGACCTCGGGTTTGAAAAGGCACTGGAGCCGAGCATATGACACGCGCATGGCCGGCACAACCCGCCTCGGAGAGGCCGCTCGCCGAGCTGGGGGAGGGCCCGCTCGCCGAGCGGGCCGTGCCACTACTGCGGCCTGACCCACTCGAAGACGGCGCGCTGACGGAGGAGCTTGGCCTTGAGGGCGGCAGGCGACACGGCCTGCACGGGGATGTTGCCCTCGATCGCCATCGTCGCGGCCACCCCGGCCGCCTGCCCGATGATCATGTACTGCGGTTCCATGCGGAGCGTCGAGTACGCGACGTGTGAGGCCGAGAAGGCCACGGGCACGAGCAGGTTGGTCGTGTCGGCCCGCCTGGGCAGCATGACGCGGTACGGAATCTGGTAGGGCGTCACCGACACCTGCATGTCGCCTTCGTTCTCGGCGAAGCCCTCCGCATTGACGATGCGCTGGATGTTGTGCGAGTCGCTGTTGTAGGAGCCCATGCCGATGGGATCGGGCTTGGTGAGGTCGGTCTGGATGTCCTTCTGCGACACGACGTACTCCCCGACCATGCGGCGCGACTCGCGGACGTAGAGCTGGTGCGGCCAGTGCGCCGTGTCGGTGAACTCGTCCTTGCACAGCCCCCAGGGCGCCATCGCGGCGTGCAGGGCGGCGGGCACCTGCGGGTCGTGCTGGAGGAAGTACAGGAAGCCCTGCACGTAGTCGACATGGGCCTGCCAGATGCGGGCCCGTGTCGCATAGTCGCCGTCGGCGTAGTCGTAGTTGCCGCCGATGTAGTCGGTCGAGAACGCGCCGTTGTTGTTGGTGTCGGTCTTGCCGTTGGGAATCGGGTCCGGCTTCATCACGTCCCACAGCGACCACGGCTGCGTGAGACGGGTGCGCGGGTCGCCACGCCGTTCGGGGCCGGCGGCGTCGGCCGCCGCCTTCCGCTTGATGACGTCCATGGCCGCGAGCATCTTCGCCAGCAGGGCGAATCGTCCCGGGTCGTAGCCGGCGGGCTTCGGCAACGGGACGCGGTTGTCCTCGCGCTCGGTCATGCAGACGCGGAAGTTGTACGCCTGCAGTTTGGTGTCCGCCGCCCCCGACGGCCCCTTCGGCTCGCCGGAGATCTCGGGCAGCAGTCGCCCGGCCGCATCGCGCGCAGGGACCGACACCTGGAACTGATGCAGGGGCGTGCGATCGCGGATGCCGGCCAGCGACTCGCCGTACTGGGCAGTGCCCTCGCGACCGAACGTGTAGGTCACGCCTGCCTGCGCCATCAGGTCGCCCTCGTAGCTGGCGTCCGCGAAGACCTTGCCGCGGAAGGCCGCGCCGTTCTCCGTCCGGATCTCGGTGACGCGGGTGCCGTCCTTCGACACACCGGTCTTCTCGACCAGCCGATGGCGATAGAACACGCGCACGCCAGCCTCGGCCACCCACTCCTTGAAGATGGCCTCGGCCACGTGCGACTCGAGATACCACTGCACCGGCACGCCGTACTTGCGCCCGGCGCGCTCGTAGAACTCGAGGGCGTAGCCGCCGATGACCTCCTTCTTGCCGAAGTCGGTCCATCCGAGCCCGCCCGACACCATGCCGCCGAGGTGGTCGCGCGGCTCGAGCAGCGCCACGCTGGCGCCCTCCCGCGCCGCCGCAATGGCGGTGACGACGCCGCCGGCCGTGCCGCCGTAGACGACCACGTCGAAGGACTGCGGGGCGGGTTGGGCCGTGGCCGAAGGCGCCAGGAGCAGAGCAAGGGCCGCGGCGAGCAGTGGGTATCGCATGAACGCTACTCCTTCGCGGAGACCGTCGTCTCGCGAGCGAAGTCGTGCTTGTGCAGCCACAGCCCGGCAAGCAGCGGCCACGTGCCGATGGGCCCTTCCTTCTCGCCGAGTCCGAAGCCGTGGCGCCCCCCTTCGAAGAGGTGCAGTTCGACCTCGACGCCCGCCTTGCGCATCGCCTGCGCGAACAGCAGGCTGTTCTCGGGCGGGACGGCGGCATCCGCCGTGGTGTGCAGCAGGAAGACCGGCGGCGTGCGCGCCGTGACGCGTCGCTCCGACGACATCGCGGCCATCTGCTCCGCCGTGGCCCCCTCGCCGAGCAGGTTCGTCCGCGACCCCTTGTGGACCCACGCGTCCTCGGTGAAGGTGATCACGGGATAGATCAGCACGGCGAGATCGGGCCGGCTGCTGACGCGCTCGACAGGATCGACCGCCGCGGGATCGCCTTCGGTGAACTGGGTGGCCGCGGTGCTGGCGAGGTGGCCGCCGGCCGAGAATCCGAGGATGCCGACCCGCCCATCGAGGCCCCACTCGCGGGCGTGGGCCCGCACGTAGCGCACGGCCCGGAGCGCATCGGTGAGCGGGGCCGGATGGCGATAGGGCGACACCCGGTAGCGGGCGACGAAGGCCGTCACGCCCAGCGAGTTGAGCCACTGGGCGATGGGTTCCCCTTCGTGCGCGGCGCGGCCGCGGTACCCACCGCCGGGCAGCACGACGAACGCCGCGCCGGTGGCCGTGCCAGGGGCTGGCCGATACACGGTGAGCGCCGGCGTGTCTTCCGGGCCCGTGCCCGTGGCCAGCGGCACCGGTCCGGTCCAGAGCGGCACGAGACTCCCGGTGGCGGGCCCCTGCGCCGCGGCTGGTGTGGACATGACGAGTGACGCGAGCAGGACAACGGGCAGGGAGGAGCGCATGGGCGGTGGCTGCGTGTTATAGCATGCACCGCGTTCCCATGACCTACCTCCTTGGCATCGACGTCGGCACGGGCGGCACCCGGGCCCTCATTCTCGACGAGTCGGGCACGGTGATCTCGTCGGCGACCTCCGAGCACGCCCCCTTCGCCTCACCGCAGACGGGGTGGGCCGAGCAGGACCCGGACGACTGGTGGCGGGCGTGTCGGCAGGCCGTGCCGCGTGCCCTGCTCGAGGCGGGTCTCGAGGCCTCGGCCATCACGGCCATCGGTCTGAGCGGGCAGATGCATGGCGCGACGCTGCTCGATGCCGACGGGCGGGTCGTGCGTCCGGCGCTGCTGTGGTGCGACCAGCGGACGCAGGCCGAGTGCGACAACCTGACCGAGCGCATCGGCGCCGCGCGCCTCATCGAGTGGACGAGTAACCCGGCCCTGACGGGATTCACGCTGCCCAAGCTGCTGTGGGTGCGACGCACCGAGCCGGAGGCCTGGGCCCGGGTGCGGCACGTGTTGCTGCCCAAGGACTACATCCGCTATCGCCTCACCGGCCGCCTCGCCACCGACGTGGCCGATGCGTCGGGCACCCTGCTGTTCGACGTCGCGCGTCGTCAGTGGTCGCGCGACATGCTCGGGGCCACCGGCCTCGAGGCCTCGCTGTTGCCGGAGGCGTTCGAGGGGCCGCAGGTGACGGGCTCGCTCACGGCCGACGGCGCCGCGGCCGTCGGCCTGCTCGCCGGCACCCCCGTGGTGGCCGGTGGTGGTGACCAGGCCGCAGGCGCGGTCGGCATGGGCATCGTCCAGGCCGGCGCGGTGTGCGCGACGATCGGCACGTCCGGCGTCGTGTTCGCGGCCACGGACCGCCCGGCGCTCGACCCGCGTGGCCGGGTGCACACCTTCTGCCACGCCGTGCCGGGCCGCTGGCACGTGATGGGCGTGACGCAGGCCGCCGGCTTGTCGCTGCGCTGGTTCCGGGACCGCTTCGGGTCGGGCGGCAGCGACGGGCGCGACCCCTACGAGCGACTCACCGACGAGGCGCTGGCGATTCCGCCGGGCGCCGATGGTGTGTTGTGGGCGCCGTATCTCATGGGCGAACGCACGCCGCACCTGGACGCCGAGGCGCGCGCGGCGCTGGTCGGTCTCGCGGCGTCGCACACGCGCGGACACGTGATTCGCGCCATCCTCGAAGGGGTGGCGTTCAGTCTGCAGGACAGCTTCACCATCCTGCGCGAGATGCAGGTGCCGGTCGAAGGCATCCGACTCGGCGGCGGCGGAGCGCGGTCGGCACTCTGGCGTCAGATCCAGGCCGACGTGTACGGTCAGCCCGTGCAGACGGTGGCGGCCGAGGAAGGCGCCGCGTACGGCGCCGGGCTGCTGGCCGGCGTCGGCGCCGGGGTGTGGCCCGACGTCGACACGGCGTGCGACCGGGTCGTCCGCGTCACCAGCGAGGTGGCGCCGGGCGACGGCCATCCGATCCTGGCGCGGCAGTACCGCGCCTACCAGGCGCTCTACCCCGCGCTGCGCCAGATTCGTGAGGCCCTGCGATGAGACTCGGGGCCGCACCGCCGCGTCCAACGGCCATGCGCATGCTGTCTCTCACGCTCGGCACCGCGGCCATGGCCGTCGTGCTCATGACCACCATGACCACTGCCCAGAGTCCGGGCCGCTCGACGGCCGCCTCGCTCTACGACCTCCAGACCACCACCCTCGATGGCAAGCCGGCGCCGCTGGCCAGCTACAAGGGGAAAGTCACGCTCGTGGTGAACACCGCGAGCCAGTGCGGCTACACGCCGCAGTACGCCGGCCTGCAGAAGCTGCACGACGAGATGCAGGGCAAGGGGTTCTCGGTCCTCGGCTTCCCGAGCAACGACTTCGGGGGCCAGGAACCCGGCGAGGCCGCCGAGATCGCCACCTTCTGCCAGCGCAACTACGGCGTCACCTTCCCGATGTTCTCGAAGCTCGTCACCAAGGCCGGGCCCGGCCAGTCGCCCATCTACCAGTTTCTGGGCGCGAGCGGCCAGCTGCCCGGCTGGAACTTCTCGAAGTACCTCATCGGCAAGGACGGCACCGTCAAGGCCTTCTTCCCGAGCAAGGTGACGCCCGAGGACCCCGAGTTGCGCAAGGCCATCGCCGACGCCCTGGCGTCCTAGCACCGCGCGGGGCCAGTTTGGCCCGAAGTGAGACGAAGGGGCTGCAGTGATCTACACTGCAGCCCCATAACTTTTCCTGGAGACTGCCGCGTGTCCGACGCATACCAGCCGCAAGCCGCCCACAAGTTCTCGTTCGGCCTCTGGACCATCAGCAATCGCGGCCGCGACCCCTTCGGCGAACCCGTCAGGGATCCGCTCCCCCCCAACGACGCCGTCGCCATGCTCGGAGAACTCGGCGCCTGGGGCGTCAACCTGCACGACAACGACCTGGTGCCGATCGACGCCACCGCCACCGAACGCGACACCATCGTCCGCGAGTTCAAGGCCGCGATGCGGGACCACGGCGTCGTGTGCCCCATGGCGACGGTCAGCCTGTTCACCGACCCGATCTTCAAGGATGGCGCCTTCACCGCCAACGACCCACAGGTCCGGGCGTACGCCATCCAGAAGACCATGAGCGCGATGGATCTCGGTGCGGAACTGGGCGCGTCGACGTTCGTCCTCTGGGGGGGCCGCGAGGGCACCGAGACCGATGCCTGCCGGCGCCCCGACGATGCCGTCAAGCGCCTCCGCGACGCGGTGAACTACCTGTGCGAGTACAACATCGCTCAGGGGTACCAGTACCGCTTCGCCATGGAAGCCAAGCCGAACGAGCCGCGTGGCGACATCTACATGGCCACCACCGGCAACTACCTCGGCTTCATCCCCACACTGGACCACCCCGAGATGGTCGGCGTGAATCCGGAAGTGGCGCACGAGACGATGGCCGGGCTCAACTTCACGCATGCCGTGGCTCAGGCGTGGGACGCCGGCAAGCTGTTCCACATCGACCTGAACGATCAGAACCCGGGGCGCTACGACCAGGACTTCCGGTTCGGCGCCGCCAACCCGCGTGCCGCCTTCTTCCTCGTGAAGTTCCTCGAGGACGTCGGCTACGACGGCCCGCGCCACTTCGATGCGCACGCCTACCGCACCGAGGACTACGAGGGCGTCAAGGCCTTCGCGCGGGGCTGCATGCGCACGTACCTGATCCTCAAGGAGAAGGCCGCCCGCTGGAACGCCGACCCCGAGATCCAGGCCATCGTGAAGGCCGCCCACGGCGACAACGCCCCCGTCGGGCGCTTCAGCGCGGACGCCGCGCGCGAACTCGCCAACCGCACCTTCGACCGCAAGACGATCGCCGCCCGAGGCCTGGCCTACGAGCAGCTCGATCAGCTCACGACGGAGATCATCCTGGGAGTCCGATAAGAGCCTCCCAATTCACAATGAAGGTGTCTTCCGAGACATTCAGAATGAAGCGCGGGGCCGGCACCGCCACAAGGCGGAAGTCACTTCGTCGGTGACCTCAGCACCCGCAGCGCAGCCAGCGGGGCAGGTGTCGGCCGTGCGCACCTCTTGCCGGAAGATCCTGCATTCTGAATTTTGAATTCTGAATTGTTCAGAACCCGACGACGAGTCCAGCCGTGGCCTGATACGTCGGGCCACGCTGGTCGTCGAGGATGATGCCGTCGCGCAGCCAGAGGACACGCACGTCGCCGCGCACGGCGAGGTGCTGCCACACGCCCGGTCGGGTCCCAAGGCGAATCAGCGCGCCGGCGCCCCCATAGCCCATCCACCCGGTCTCGGCCGTCGTCCGCGGCTCGTCGAGTTGGCGGAGGTATCCGCCGCCAGCCATCACGAACGGCGCGACACGCCCGAGCGTCCAGCGATACTGCAGGCCCACGTCACCGACCACCTGCGTCAGCCGCGACGTCGCCGTCACGTTCGGCGCCCCCTCCACATCGGCGGAGATGTCGACCGACAGTTCGGGTCGGGCGTAGGACACGCCGCCCTCGACGAACCACCCGCGCACCAGTCGCACACCCAGACGCCCTTCGACCAGTGGTGCCTGACCGATCGCCGACCGCGTGGTGAACAGCGACGAACGGCCGGCCGTCGGCACCTCGTTGGTCAGCAGGGTCGCGTCGGTGCTGCCGAGGTCTCCGCCGCCGACGACGCCACCGAGCACGCTGACTTCGACCCGATGCGCACGCGGCGCGCAGTCGGTGCCCGGCTGGCCACACGCCGGCACGGCGGGATCCTGCTGCGCAGACGACGGTGCCGCGCCCAGGACGACAACGAGCAGTGCACCCAGGACACGCCGAGCGGCCCTGCCCGGTTCCCGGCTCCCGACGCCGCTCACTTGCCCACCACGTCGATGGTCACGTCCGGCGCATTGCCGCCCCTGGGGACGAAGATCGCGCGGGGCGAGAACGCCACCGCGAAGCCGACATCGACGCGTGGTCCCTCGATGAAGCTCGCCACATCCCCATCGTCCAGCGGCTCGACGCGCAGGACGACCGGGCCGGGCTCGATGCCGGCGAGCACGAAGGTGCCGGAGTCGTCGAGCGTGAAGCCGCCGACCAGTGCGCCGGTGCGCAGGTGCATGGCCACGACATGGGCCCCGAACACGCCGAGCCCGCCCCGGGTCACGCGGCCAGAGATGCTGCCGGTCTCCTGCCGGAAGGTGCCATCGGGATAGATGTCGGAGATCCCCGCGATGTCGTCGGGCTGCAGGCGACGTCCGTCGATGTTGCCGGGCGAGAAGGCGATCGGGAACATCACCGCACCTGCCGACAGGACCCGCCGCCCGCTACCCACGACCTCGGTCTCGCCGAGCGCCGAGTGCCCGAGGCCGATCAGATGACCGATCTCGTGGGTGGCGATCGACTCCAGATCGAACCGGCCGGCTTGCCCGCCGGGCGCGGCCGACCAGGGGAAGGCGGCATTGAAGAAGACGTCGGCCTCCAGCAGCGCCCCGGCGATGATGTCGATCGTGTAGCTCGTCGCGCCGAGCGTGCGATCGAGTTCGGGCCGATTCGCGTACGCGAGCATGGTGATGCCGTCGTTGTCCGAGAGCGGGCGCGTCGTGTCGCCAGCCGGCGCGAACCGGATCGAGGACGACGGCACGTTCTCCCAGGTGGCGAAGGCACGCGCGATGGTGTCGCGGAAGTCTGCCGCGGACACCCCCGTCGTCTCGCGGGTCCCGACCACGTAGGACACGGGCCGGCCCTCCGGCCACTTGAGCACGACCGACTGGCCGTTGATGCGGTAGCCGAACTTCAGGTAGGCGGATGTCGGGATGGCCGAGAGCACCGCGAGGATGGCCACCAGGACGGAGACACGACGCGCCTGGCTCACTGGGCGCCCTCCGTCCCGGCCAGCGCCCGGACCTCGGCTTCGAGATCGGTGACCGCGCGCGGCACCCGCGACACGGCACCCCGCGCGTTGGCGACGCGGGACGGCGCCAGGACGCGCCACGTGCCGTCAGGCGCACCGGCGGCCGCCAGCGCGCCCTGATGCAGGCCGATCACGCTGTACCCGCCGCGGGGATGCGCTGCCAGGAACCAGACCACCCGCGCGCCCTCGTCGACGTTGGGCACGCCGGGCACGCGCGTCTCCAGGCGACCGAGCTGTCCGCCCGCGAGACGGACGTAGACGACGGACGCCTCGGGGCCCTTCCAGATGGAGGTGAGGCGGACCTGGACGAGCCGCTCGATCCCCGTCGGGCCCTGCACGGTGCGGACGTCCTCGACGGTGCCGAGCGCCACGAGGTCGGCCGCGGCCGTCAGCTCGACGAGCGACAGGGGCACGACGACCGACGCCCTGACGGATGGACCGACGATGGCCATCCACAGGGTCACGGCGCCGATCGACAAGGCCGACGCGAGGCGCCGACGGGGCTGCACGCAACGAGTCACGATGCTCCTACTCTTGACGCGAGCCGCGCGTGGCGGCCAGGGCCAGCACGGCCGTGGCCGCACGCTCGGAGGCGCCTGGCCCTCCAAGCGCATGCACGACCGCGGCCAGGTGTTCGCGCACGTCGGACGCGTAGGCGTCGTCGCGCAGGAACGCGAGCGCTTCGGCGCAGACGCGCGGGGCCGTGAAGTCGTCCTGGATCAACTCCGGGACGATCTTGCGGCCGGCGATGAGATTGACCATCCCGAAGGTATCGACCTTGACGAACGGGCGCCCCAGCCGGTACGTGAGGGGCGACAGCCGATAGACGATCACCATGGGTTTGCCGTGCAGCGCCGTCTGCACCGTCGCCGTCCCCGACGCGGTGATCACCAGGTCGCTGGCCGCGAGCACGGCGTCGGTGTCGCCGGCATGAATCCCGATGGGCAGGTGGCTGCGATGGGCCGCCTCGAAATGCTCGTCGTGCAGTCCCGGCGCGCGGGCGATGAGGAACTGCAGATCGGGCTCCGCGTCCTTCAACAGGGCGCACGCCTCGAGCAGCGTGGGCAGCGTGCTGGCCACTTCGTTGTGGCGACTGCCCGGCAGCAGGGCGACCGTCCGCGCGGCGTGCGACAGGCCGTGCTGCGTGAGCAGCTCGGCGCGATGCCCGCGGCGATCGATCAGGTCGATGAGCGGATGGCCGACGAACTGGACGGGCACGCCGGCGTCGGCGTACAACGCCGCTTCGAACGGGAAGATGACCAGGACCTGGTCGGCGAAGCGCTTGATGACCTGCATCCGGCCGGGGCGCCACGCCCACAACTGGGGCCCGATGTAGTACACGACGGGGATGCCCCGGGCATGCAGGGCCTGCCCGAGACGGAAGTTGAAGTCCGCGAAGTCGATGGCCACGAACACGTCGGGCCGGCGCCGCTCGGCCTCGGCGATGAGGTGGCGGTACATGCGCCACGTCCGCGGCAAGGTGCGCAGGACTTCGGACAGCCCGGTGACCGCGAGCCCTTCGTAGGAGCCGAGCAGCGTGCCCCCGGCCGCAGCAAGGCGCGGCCCCCCGAACCCGAAGATGTCCAGGTCGGGGCGCTGGCGTCGCAGGGCCGACGCCAGGGCGCCTGCGTACAGGTCGCCAGACGGCTCCCCGCACGAGATCATCACGCCGGGCATGCGACCGCGACCTAGCGGGCCGCCGCCGGCGCGCGCGTGGGCGCGCCCCTGCGCTGGAGGCTGGGACTGGTCAGATCGAGATCGGCGAGCGGCAGGATCTCCGCGTTGTCGATGCCGACGGCCTTGAGTTGCGGCAGGACCTTGCGGGCATCGCCGACCAGGACGATCGACAGGCGACCCGGCTTGATGAACTGCCGGGACACGCGCTGGATGTCGTCGCTGGTGACGGCGTTGATGCGATCGCGATAGGTCTCGAGTTCCTTGACGTCGAGGTCGAAGAACAACAGGTTGAGGACCTGCAGCGCGATGCCGTCGGCGGTCTCGATGCTCAGGGGGAAACTGCCCGACAGATAGGCCTGCGCTCCCATCAGCTCGCGATCGCCGACCGGTTCACGCACCATGCGCCAGAATTCGTCCACGGCGAGCCGCAGGGCCTCGCCGGTGGTCGACGTCTGCGTGTCGGTCTCGGCGATGATGGCGCCGGTCAGCTTGTAGGCGTCCATGTCGGCCGACGCCCCGTATGTCAGCCCCTTCTCCGACCGCAGCACGTTCTGCAGGCGGTTGGCGCCCTCGCCGCCGAGAATCTTGGTGGCGAGGTTGAGGGCCATGTAATCCGGGTGCTTGCGCGCGATGGCGACGTGGCCGGCGCGAATCTCGGTCTGCACCGCGTTGGGGCGATCCACCAGGACCACCCGGCGCGTCGGTTCGGGCACCTCGGCGATCGGCAGCACGGGCAGGTCCTTTGGCTGCCACTGGCCGAAGGCACGCGTCACCCCGGCGAACGCCTCCTCGACGTCGACGTCGCCAACCACCGCCAGCAGCGCGTTGTTGGGCGAGAACCAGGCCTTGTGGAACTGCACGAGGTCGTCGCGCGTGACCTGCTGCAGCGACTCCGGCGTGCCGTTGCCGGGCAGGCCATACGGATGGAACCCGTACACGAGCCGGTCGATCACCGCATCGGCGACGTACTCGGGATCCTGCATGTTCACGCCCATGGCCGACAGGGCCTGGGTGCGCACGCGGTCGAGTTCGTCCTGCGGGAACGACGGCGTCTGCACCACCTCGGACATGAGGTCGAGTGCAAAGTCGAAGCTGTCCTTCAGGACGAGTACGTTGACGTAGGAGAGGTCCGTGCCGGCGCCGGTGCCGAGCGCACCTCCAACGTAGTCGATGACGTCGGAGATCTGCTCCGACGAACGCTTGGCGGTGCCCTGATCGAGCAGGGCCCCGACCATGGCGGCCACGCCCGGCCGACCGGTCGGATCCTGCGCGGTGCCGGCCTTGACCAGCATCCGCAGGCTCACCGCGGGCTGCTCGTTCTGCGACACCACCACGACCCGGAGGCCGTTGGGCATGGTGCGCACTTCATAGGGCGGCACCCTGACCGGAGGCGCCTCGAGTGGCCGGGGCGGACGCTCCTGCGCACACAACGGCGAGGTCACGGCGACGAGCGACGTCATCATCGCCAGGAACAGCATCTGTGCCGCGCGCACCCTCACTGGTCACCCCCGGGGCGCTGCCCGCGTGGCATCACCGTCAGCACCATCCGGCTCTGCGGCGTGAAGTAGGTCCTGGCCACCCGCTGGACATCGGCCGTGGTCATCTTCTGGAAGATGTCGAACTCGCCATCGGCGGTGTCGACGTCGCCGTTGTGCAGGACGACGGCGTGCGCGAGGGTCGTCGCCTTGGCCTGCACCGTCTGCCGACCGAGCACGTAGTCGCGCGCGAACTGGTTCTTGCTGCGCTGCAGTTCGCGATCCGTGATCGGCTCCTTGACCAGCTTCTCCATCTCCTCGATCAGCGCCCGCTCGACCTGGGCCGGCGTCTGCCCCGGCGCCACGATCGCCACGGCGTAGAAGAGGTTGGGATGCTCGATCAGGTTGGCCTGGCCGAACGCCGACAGGGCCAGGCGCTCCTTGTAGACGAGACGCTGGTAGATGCGCGAGCTGGTGCCATCCGACAGCACCTTGGCCGCGATGTGCAGCGGGTAGGAGTCCGGATGCCCGTCGTAGGTGATCGGATAGGCGACGACGACGGCAGGCAGCGGCCAGTCCTCCTCGATCGTGACGCGTTTCTCCTTCGTGCGGACCGGCTCCTGCGGGATGGTGCGCGGCACCGTCCCGGTCGGCTTCGGGACCTTGCTGAACTCGCGTTCGATCAGGCCGCGCGCCGTGGTCGGGTCGAAGTCGCCCGCGATGACCAGCGTGGCGTTGTCGGGGCGGTAGTAGGTGCGGTGGAACTCGCGCACGTCCTCGATACTCGCGGCCTCGAGATCGGCCATGCTGCCAATCACCGGATAGCGATACGGATGCGTGGTGAACGCCTGCTCGTAGATGATCTCGGACAGCCGCCCGTACGGCTGGTTCTCGACGCGCTGGCGCCGCTCCTCCTTGACCACCTCGCGCTCGGTGCGGAACGTCGCATCCTCGACGCGCAGCGACGCCATGCGGTCGGCCTCGAGCCACAGCGTCAGCGGCAGGTACTGCGCCGGCACCGTCTGCCAGAACACCGTGGTGTCCTCGGTGGTGTAGGCGTTGCTCTGTCCGCCCACCGAGGCGATGTACGACGTGTGCGCCTCGGGCTGCACGTTCCGGCTGCCCTTGAACATCATGTGCTCGAAGAGATGCGCGAAGCCGGTGCGCCCCGGCTTCTCGTTCTTCGAGCCCACGTGATACCAGAGCGTCACGTGGACGATCGGCGTCGAGTGGTCCTCGAGCAGGATGACCCGCAGCCCGTTGGGCAGCGTGTAGTCTTCGAACTTGAACGCCGGCGGCCTGACCGTGGTGGCTCCGGTGGGCGTCTCGAACGCCCCGGCCACGACGACGGCAGCCAGCGCAGCGGCCACGGCGGGCCGAGCGAGCATGCGTGTCATTGGATCGATTATGGCAGGCCCCGCGCCCGCCTCCAATGACTTGGGACGACGTGACGGCCGACTTGGCCTCGGATTCGCGGGGCCCGCGCCGGTCAGCGCTCGCTGCCGGATTCGTCCACGTCGGCGGCGCTCGGGGTCGCCGCGCCCTCCAGCGTGACCAGGCGGCGCTGCAGGTCGGCGACCTGCTTGCGCAGGGCCGGCAGGGTCCGGAAGATGGCCGAGGCCCTGAGCCAGTCCCGATTGTCGATGGCCGGGTACCCGGAGACGAACGCCTTGTCGGGCAGCGAGTTGGGGATGCCGGTCTGCGCCGTCGCCCGCACGCCCTTGCCGATGGTGAGGTGACCGGCCACACCCACCTGCCCGGCGAGGATGGTCCCGGCGCCCACCGACGTGCTCCCGGCGATCCCCACCTGCGAGACCAGAATCACCCGCTCGCCCAGTTCGACGCCGTGGCCAATCTGCACCAGGTTGTCGATCTTGGAGCCGGCGCCGATCACCGTCGCCCCGATCGGCGGGCGATCGATGGCCGTCGACACGCCGATCTCG
>LNFM01005257.1_pt1 | contig 32526 bp, 32 predicted proteins | sample 596031 | NCBI WGS metagenome assembly LNFM01 (sample SAMN04254537, study PRJNA301005) | activated carbon metagenome | isolation source: dual media filters at the Ann Arbor, Michigan drinking water treatment plant | place: USA: Ann Arbor | reverse complement strand
TCTTGCCCGGCGGGATGCCCGGCTGGTTCAGGCCCGTCACGCCGTCCATGCCGTTGGGCAGGCGCTGGCCGTGCCAGTGGATGCTGGTGAGCTCGCCCAGCTTGTTGGTGACGAACAGGCGCACGCGGTCGCCTTCCACCACCTCGATGGTCGGCCCCGGGCTCTGGCCGTTGTAGCCCCACAGGTGGGCCTTGAAGCCGGGCGCCATCTCGCGCACCACGGGCTCGGCCACCAGGTGGAATTCCTTGACGCCGTTGTTCATGCGCCAGGGACAGGTCCAGCCGTTGAGCGTGACCACCGGGTTGTAGGGCCGGCCGGTGTTGGGCACCAGCGGCGGCATGGTGTCGGGCTTGGTCTGGATGACGGGCTCGGGCAGGGCGGCCATCGCCACCTTGCTGACGGCGGCCGTGCTCACCGCGGCGGTGACCGCCGCAGTGAGCGAAGACGCGCCGCCGATGAAGTTGCGTCGGGAAACCATGGTCGTGTTCCTCGGGTTCAGTGGCCGGGGCCGCCGGCTTCGGCGGCCGCGGTGGCAGAGACAGCGGCAGCGGCAGCGAGGCCGGGCTTGCCAATGAGCGCCATGTCCAGGTCGGCCTGCGCCAGCCAGAAGTCGCGCAGCGCGTCGATCGCGCCGTTCACGCTGGCGATCTGCGAACGCGCGTCGGCCAGCAGCTCGAACACGCCGATCAGCATGCCGTTGTAGCGAAGCAGGTTCTCTTCCGAGATGCGCTGCTTCAGCGGCACGACGTGCTCGCGCTGGTGCCGCGCGATGTCCCAGGCCGTGCGGTAGGCGCCGTAGGCCTCGCGCACTTCGGAGCGCGCGTTGATGGCCGTCTCGGCCGCGCGGTTGGCGGCCTGGAGGTAGATGCTCTCGGCCTGCGCCACGCGCGAAGTGCCCCAGTCGAACAGCGGGATCTCGAACGCGATCTCCCAGCCGCGCTGCACCGGGCCCTCGTTGGAGCTGTTGCGCATCACACCCAGCTCCAGCACGTTGACGAAGCGCGTCGTGCGCGACAGCCCCAGGTTCTGCGCCGTCTGCTGCACCGCCAGCCGCGCGCCCTGCACGTCCAGCCGCTGCTCGATGGCCAGGCGCTCGATGTCGGGCAGTTCGCGCGCGGCGGCCGGCAGGTCGGGCAGCCGTTCGGGCAGCCTGAAGGCCGTCTGCGCGCCCCACAGGCCCATCAGCCGCGTGAGGCGCTCGCGCGTGGCCAGCCTGGCCTGCTCGGCACGCGCAACGTTCAGCGCAGCCTCGGCGTAGAAGGACTGTTCGCGCGCCTGCTGCAGCTTGTTGAAGTTGCCCACCGCGGCCATGCGGCGCGCCAGTTCGGCGCTCGCCTCGGCGGCCTGCATCACCTGCCAGGTGTAGCGCACGGTCTCTTCGGCGCCCACCGCCATCACCCAGGCCTTGCGCACATCGGCGGCCAGCGTCAGCACGTTCATCGCCGCCACGCCCTGCGCCTGGGCGAAGCGGCGAGACTCGATGCGCTGCAGCGCCGGCATGGCGATCAGCCGGGCCAGGTTGAAGTGCAGCCCGCGCTCGAGCTCGATCTCGTCGCCGCGCGTGCTGCGGCCGAAGCCGAACCCCGGGTTGGGCAGGCGACCGGCCATCACCAGCTGCGCTTCGGAAATGCCCAGGTCGAAGAACGCCGCCTGCAGCCCACGGTTGTTCAACAGCGCCAGCTGCACGGCGGCGTCGCCGGTCAGCGGCTGGGCCAGCAGCTCGGCCACGCGCTGGTCGGTCTGTCGCTGCTCGGCGTCGCTGCGGACCCAGCGCACGTCCTGCCCGGTCTGCTGCTTGACGGTCTGCGCCACGGGCGCGAAGCCGCCGTCGGGGCTGAAGTGGGCACAGCCCGACAGCACCATCACGGCCGCCGCCGCGGCGGCCCAGCGGGCTGCGGCCGGGGCGCGGCTTGAAAAGGTCTCGATCATCGCCGTCACCTCAGGGCTTGCCATGGTGGTGGTGGCCTGCCGCGGGGCGGGCCGGCGGAGCCGGCTGGGCGGACGGGGCCGCGGCGGGCGCAGGCGGCACGGCGGCGGCCGGCGTGGTCACGGCCGGCGGTGCCGCCGCGGCTTCGGGCTGCGCCGCTTCGCGCAGGTAGGTGCGCCAGCCGCCGATGCGGGTGACGTTGTCGTTGGCGTCCTTCCACGAGCCCACGGGCACGTCGAGGGCGGGCCGGAAGCTGGCCAGGGCCGATCGGTGCAGCACGGGCGGCACGGCAGCACGGGCATCCAGCGGGTCGGGTCGGCCGGCAGGCTGGGCGGCAGGCGGGGTGGCCACGGGCTGCGCGGCCACGGCCGAGGCCAGCAGCACACCCAGGGCGGCTGCCGATCCTCGAAGGGAGATCGAATGCATGAGAGTCCTCGCTGGCGGAACGTCGCACGCAGCCTGGGGCAGGCGGCGCGCCGACGGGAACGGCCACGGCAGGGCGGCGCACGCGGCGCCGCCGCCGTGGGGCTCAGGCGAGGTGGGAGCGGGGCGGCCGTTCGAGGCCGCTGGCGATGAACGAGGCCGCGGCGGCCTCGAGGGACAGCACCGGCGCGGGCTCGGGGCCCGTCGACGGCAGCACCGGCGCCGAGGCCGGCAGGGCCATGCCGGCGCCACAGGCGGCGCAGGCGCTGCACTTGTGGACCGCCGTGGACACCAGATCCGCCGCGGGCTCGGCAGCCGCCGTGGGCGATGTCGCGGATGCGGAGCCCGGCGCAGACACGCCGTGGCAGTCCGCATGGGCCTCGCTGCCGTGCACCTTGCCGTGGGCCATGCCGAGGTGCGTGCCCGGCAGGTGGCCGCTGGCGCAGGGCAGCACGCCGGCCGCAGCCAGGCCCTGCAGGGGCAGGGCCAGCGCCATCAGGCACAGCAGGATCAGTCGGCACAGGCGGTTCACGGCACGCACTCTAGCGGATTCGAGGCCCGTGCTGCTTCACTGGAACCAGATCTGGTACAGGGCGACCGCGAGGTGGCCCCAGATCAGGATGTTGAGGGTCAGCATGGCGAACACCCCGGTCAGGTTCCAGAACGTGCGCGCCCGGTCGCCGTAGGTGCGTTCGCCGGTCACCACGTACATCGCGAAGAACAGGACCGACGGCGCGAACATGCCAGCCACCAGCAAGCCCATCACCCAGTAGAAGATCTTCATCGCGTCATTGTGTCCGACGCCGGACGGAAAGACGCCTTCAGCCAGGCACCCGTCGCGCCATGAAGTCCAGCACCAGGGGATCCTCGCGGCCGACCAGCCAGCGCACCGGGCAGCGCAGGCCGGCCATCGGCAGCAGGTTCTATGCCGACATCAGGCGGCCCAGGGCGGCGCTGTCGTCGGGACCGTGACGCTCCGCGTAGACGTCGCGTCCGCCGCAGTCGTCGAAGGGCACGGTCGGGCCGCCTTCGGCGCGGGGCCGTGCATCGACGGGGCCCCGGCCTGCGGCGTGTGCTTCACCGGGGCAGTGTAGGCCGGCGCGCGGCAGCGATCGCGGCCGTGGCGGCCAGCTCGGCGTTCAACGCGCGCTCGAGCGGCGAGCGGCACAGGCCGGCCACGCCGTAGCGCAGGTTCTCGTACAGCTCGGCGGTGGCGGGCGCCGCGGCGAGGATGGCGCGCAGGTGTTCGTCGACCACAGCACCGTCGAGCAGGCTGCTGACCTGGCGTGCCACAGCGCGGTACTGCTCGGCGCTGGCCGACGAGGGCTGGTGTTCGAGCCGCTCCAGCAGCCCGGCCAAGGTGGCCAGGCTGTGCAGGCGGGCGGGCAGGGGGAGGCGGGTGTCGGTGCTCATGCAGGACAGATCGGGCCACCCCGCGTGCTTTCAAGTCCCCGGCGCGGGTGGGCGTTCTGCGGCGCGCGGCCCGGCCGCCGGCGGGCGGGCGGCCGCGAAGCTGTCGCCCGCCTGGGCCATCAGTGCGTCGAACCACAGCCGGTAGCCGGCGTCGCTGGGGTGCAGGCCGTCGCTGGCGTTCAGCCCGGGGCGTGCGGCGAAGGGGTCGTCGGCGCGCTCCTTGAACAGGTTGACGTAGACAGCCCCCTGCCGCGCCGCCACCTCGCGCACCGCGGCGTGCAGGCGCCGCGAGCGCGTGGTCATCAGCCAGGACACCGGGGCGAAGAAGAACGGCGCGCTGCCCACGTTGCCGGCCGGCATCAGCAGCACGCGGTCGGCCACCTCGGCGGCCCGCCGGGCCACGCGGTCGATCTCATCGGCCACCCCGTCGAGGTCGCGCAGGCGGATCACGTCGTTGCCGCCGGCCAGCACCAGCACCACGTCGAAGCGCCCGGCAGCGGCCAGTTGCTGCGCGACCTGCTCGAAGGTGGCGCCATCGCGGGCGCGGTTCTCGATGTGCAGTGCCGGGAAGGCCTGCGCCAGCAGACCGGCCAGGCTGCTGCCCGGCGTGCTGGCCCCCGTGCCGACGGCCGTGCTGTCGCCCACGATCAGCAGACGGGCCGCGGGCTGTGCGACGGGGTGCTGCAGCGGCTCGCTGGCGCGCGCCAGCTCGACGGCGTGGCGGATCCGGCCCACCGTGCAGCCGGCCTGCACCAGCAAGGCCGCGCCGACGGCGCCCCACAGGAGCAGCTTGAGATGCGAACGGCGCGGCGACGGGGTCATGGCGTCGATGATGGCTGCTGGGCGGAAGCCGTGCAGCCGGCCTGGGCACAACGTCGGTGTCGGCGGCCTCCTACACGGCATCCGGTGCAGCGTCGTGCCTGCCGCTGGCAACGGGTCTTCGCTCGGGGCCCGTCACCGAACTGTCATGCCGCCGTCACACGGCAAGGGAAGCCGGCGCCTATGCTCTTCCGCTGCCCCGACTCCGCCTGCCGTCCATGCCTTTCGCCTCGCCCCCTTTGCGTGTCCTCGCCCTGGCCCTGCTGCTGGTCTGTGCCGCGCCCGGGGCCTGGGCCCACGGCGACGGCGCCCAGCTGGCGGGCGGCTGGCTGCAGGGCTTCCTGCACCCGCTGCAAGGCCTCGACCACGTGGTGGCGATGGTCGGTGTCGGCCTGTGGGGCGTGTTCCTCGGTGCCCCGGCGGTGTGGCTGCTGCCGGTGGTCTTCCCGCTGGTGATGACGCTAGGCGGCGTGCTGGGCATCGCCGGCCTGCCGCTGCCCGGCGTCGAGATCGGCATCGCGCTGTCGGCCCTGGTCATCGGTGCGCTGGTGGCGATGAAGTCGCGGCCGCCGCTGGCCGTGGCGGTGTGCGTGGTGGCCGCCTTCGCGATCTTCCACGGCCATGCCCATGGCACCGAGCTGCCCTCGGCGACCAGCCCGCTGGCCTACAGCCTGGGCTTCGTCGTGTCCACCGGGCTGCTGCACCTGGCCGGCATCGCGTTCGCGCTGCTGGTGCGCTGGCCCGCGGGCGAGTGGGCGGTGCGCGCGGGCGGCGGTGTCATCGCCGCGGCAGGCCTGTTCTTCCTGTCCGGCGCGGTGTGAGGGCGCGCGGCGGCCTGGCCGCGCTGATGCTGCTCCTGCTGGCGGCCGTGCCGGGCGTCGCCTCGGCCCATGGCGATCTGGAACGGCTCGGGCCGTTCTACGGCGGCGCGCTGCACCCGCTGCTGGTGCCCGCACACGCGCTGGCGCTGCTGGGCCTGGGCCTGCTGGTCGGCCAGCGCGGCCTGGCGCTCGAAGGGCGTGCGCTGAGCGTGCTGCTGGGCGCCCTGCTCGCCGGCCTGGGCCTCGGCGCGGCCCTCGCGCCGGCGCTGCCCGTCGAAACCCTCGTGCTGCTGCTGGGTGCCACGGCGGCGCTGGCCACGGTGGCCCAGCGCCCCTTGCCGGGCTTCGTGCTGCCCACGCTGGCCGGCGCCATCGGCCTGGGCCTCGGGCTGGACTCGCTGCCTGCGGCGGGCACGCCCTGGATGCGCTGGAGCGGCGGCGCCGGCACGGTGCTGGGCGTGCTGGCCACCACCACGCTGACCGCGGCGCTGGCCGACCAGGCGCGCACCGCCTGGTCCCGCATCGGCGTGCGCGTGGTCGCTTCCTGGCTGGCAGCCAGCGCGCTGCTGGTGCTGGCGCTGGCCGCCGTCGACCGGCCCGCGCCGCTTCAGGCGAAGGGCAGCGCCGGGGCCAGCAGCGCCATCACGCGGCCCCAGGACCAGTAGGCCGCGACGATGCCGATGGCATAGAGCGCGGGCACGCGGGCGCTGGTGGCCCAGCGCATCGTGCCGACCCAGCGCCACAGGCCCCAGGCCACGGCGATCAGGCCGAGCTGGCCGATCTCGACCCCGATGTTGAAGGTCAGCAGGGCCAGCAGCAGGTGGTGGTCGGGCAGGCCGATCTGCTTCAGGCCGCCGGCGAAGCCCAGGCCGTGCACGAGGCCGAAGACGAAGGCCACCAGCGCCGGCCACTGCCGCGCCAGCGTCTCGCGACGGCCCAGCGCCTCGCCGGCCACCAGCACGATGGACAGCGCCACCGCGGCGTCCACCGGCGGCGGTCGCAGCGACAGCCAGCCCACGGCCGACAGGCCCAGCGTGATGCTGTGCGCCACGGTGAACGCGGTGATGGTCCACAGCAGGCGCCGGCGCCAGCCCACCAGGAACAGCAGCGCCACGACGAACAGCAGGTGGTCGATGCCGCCCAGAATGTGCTCGATGCCCAGCAGCGTGTAGGCCTGGGCGATCTCGCCCATGCCGCGCCGGTCGTCGGCCGAGCCGAACAACTGCACCGAGCGCTGGCCGGCAGTGAGCGTGTAGACGCGGCTGCCGCCTTCGAGCCAGGTGATGCGCACCAGCACGGCCGAGAAGCGCTGGCCCACGCCGTCCATGGCCAGCCGGCCCGACAGGCCCGCCGGGCCGCAGCGCAGCAGGCCTGCCTGCTCGGCACAGCCTTGCGGCCAGACCGGCCGCAGCACGGCGTCGCCGGTGCGGTTGCCTGCCGTCCATTGCCAGGCGAACTCGGTGGGCGAGAGCTGGCGCACGTCCATCTCGGCCATGCTGATCTCGTGCGCCTGCAGCAGACCGCCGAAGAGCGCCAGCGTGGCCAGCAGGCCGGCGCGCAGTGCGCGCGCGGCCGCTGCAATCACCGCGTGGAGACCCGTCATGGCCGGGCCACCGGTTCGATCTCGATCTTGTACTTGCTGGCCATCGCGCGCACCGCCACGGCGCGCTGCTCGGCCATCGTGCCTTCCTTCCAGTCCTGCAGCACGATGCCGCGCAGCGACTCGAAGTCGGCCGGCTTCGGCGGCGTCACCGCTTCCAGCCGCACCACGCGAAAGCCGCGATCGTGCGGCAGCGCGCGCCATTCGCCCGGCGGCAGCGACTCCAGGGCCTTGGCAAAGGTCTCGCCGTAGCTGGTGACCAGGTTGGCATGCGGCCGGCCCTTGAACACGCGCAGGCTGGCCTGCGTGTCGCCCGGTGCGCCGCCCTGCAAGGCCGATGCGAAGGCGCGTGCGGCCGACTCGGTGGCCTCGCCGGCCAGCACGGCTTCCTGGAAGTCGTAGCGCGCCGGCTCGTCGTAGCGCGCACGGTGCTTCTCGAACCAGGCGCGCAGGGCGGTGTCGTCGATGGGCGGCAGCTTGAGGTCCGCGTTGACCATCGACAGCGCCTTGAAGATGACGCGGTCGCGGATGGTCTTGTCGCCCTTGTCCATCTGCAGCATCAAGCCTTCGCGGTACAGCACCTCGTTGTCCAGCCACACGCGGCGCAGGCCGTAGAGCTCTTCCTCGTTCGGCGCACGGCCGCGCGCGGCGTTGAAGATCTCGAGCACTTCCTGGTCGACCGTGGCGTCGATGACGATGGTGCGCGGGTCGCCGGCCCGGCCGTTGACGGCGTGGTCGGCGGCGAACAGCAGGCCGCCCAGGATCATGAAGTGCAGCAGCGGCTCCCTCAGCCACGAGTTCAGCCACGAGGGCAGCGTGCGGCGTGGTGCGGCGGCGGGCGCCGGACCGGGCGGGGAAACATCGTCGAACGGGGGCACGGCAGACATGGAACTCTCGATGCAGGATTGAAACGACAGAAGGCGCCACGCGCTGCCGCGTGGCGCCCCGGGGCTTGTCGGGCGTCTTACTTGACGCCGGCCACGGCGGTCGAGCCGCTCACCTCGATGAAGATCGGGTTGCTGTAGAACCAGAGGTCGGCCCAGGCGGCCACGTCCAGCGCCAGCATCTTCTGCCCCGACACCACCGGCAGGTGGTTCGGGCAGCCGTCGATCGCAGGCTGGTTCACGCCGGTGTACAGGTCACCGTTGGCCGGCACGTTGGTGCCCACCGTCGTGCACGGGATGCGCAGGAAGCTGCCCGCCGGGAACTCGACGGTGTTGGTGTTCTTGGCACGCACCGGCGACACGTTGGTCCAGATGTCCGACAGCGGGTTGCCCGCGGCGTCGGTCTCGAAGGGCACCGCCGGCGGCAGGTTGCTGCCGCGCAGCCGCAGGTACTGCGAAGCGGCCACCGCGGGGATGCGGAAGGTCATCTTCTTGAACTCGGCGTCGCCCGGCACCGTCGTCCAGCTGCTGGCGTTGAAGGTGGCGAACAGCGCCGCCGTGGTGTTCTTCGCCGCCGCCGGCACGCTGGCCAGCGAACGCAGCTGCTGCGGGTTGGCACGGTCGACCCAGTCGTCGGGCCAGGCACCGGCGTAGTCGGCGCTGCCAGGCGCGCGGAAGCCCGTGACCAGGCCGCGGATCACGTCGACCTGCGCCAGCTCGGGACGGTCCATCGGCTGGTTGATGCCGACCTGCAGCAGCGACGGGTTGGGGAAGCTGTAGGGCGAGAAGCTCTTGCCCGCCGGGTCACGCACGACGATGGACACCACGATCTCGGCACCGCGGCGCACCTTGAGCTTTTCGCCCATGGTGGCGCAGCCGGCGACGTCGGTGTCGGTCTTGCGCTGCGCGGCCGCGACGGCCAGCGCCTCGACAGCCGCGTTGCTGCGTGCCGCCGGGCCCGGGTACGACACGCAGGCCACGAATGCCAGGCGGTCGATGAGCTGCCCGCTGGTGACGTAGTTGTTGCCGCTGCGCAGGCCGTCGACGATCATCTGCGGCGTCGGCGTGCCCGTCGTGCCGCCATGGCGCACCATGGTGTAGTTGCGCTGGTACTCGCCGGGCCAGAAGTCGTTGTCGCTGCGGCGGTCGTCGCCGCTGAAGGCGCCGCGCGAATGCCAGTCGGAGCTGGCGAAGAACCACCAGTTGCGGCCTTCGCCCAGCAGCGCGTCCCACACGCCGCCGATCTGCGCCGCGTAGACACCGGTGCCGCCGAAGGTGGTGCCGCCGGCACTGTCGACGTTGACGCCGGCGATGGTGTTGCGGCGGATGGTGTATTCGCCGCGCTGGTCGGCCGCGCCGTGGCCGGGCTGGCTCTCGAAGCCGAAGGCCACGGCCGGGGCGGCGTTGTTGAAGTTGCGCAGGTGCTCGACGTTGAAGCCGTTGTTGCCCTGCGGGTTGAACGGACCGGCACGCTCCAGGTGGGCCGGCACGTAGTAGCTGCCGTTGGGATGGAACTCCTTCATCCACTTGACCGCCTCGACGGTCTTGTTGTGGCCCTTGATGCCCTGATCAGCCCCGGTAGGCACCAGCTTGCGGGCAGCCAGGTTCCAGCTCGGATCGCCGTTGTTCAGGCTGCCGGTCACCGAGCAGTCCCAGTTGTTGCCGATGCCGCTGGTGGCCGTGGTGTTGCCGCGGCTGGTGTCGCTCACGCCGCGGTCGAAGCAGTAGGCCCACTGCGACAGCGCGTTGGCATTGCCCAGCGGCGTGTAGCCCGGCGTGGTGGGCAGCGGCGCGCCGTACATCGTGGCCGGCATCTGGCCGGTGATGACGGACATCGAGGTGTGCTCGTGGCCGGCGACCACCGACTCGATGCCGATGAACAAGGCCTCGTTGCGGTAGCGTGCCAGGTACTCCATCAAGGGGTACTGGATCTCCTGCACGGCCTGCCAGCGCCACATGTTCTGGTTGGGCGCCGTGCCCGACGCGACCCCCTTGGGCTGCACGGGCGGCAGCGAGTTCTGCCAGCGCGTCTGCGGGCCGAGCACGGCGCCGCTGGCGTTGGTGACCAGCGGGTATGCCGGCGTGGCCAGGCTGGCGTCCTCGGGCAGCGTGCAGTTGCGGTTGCCGCTGCCGCCGTGGCCGGCCTGCACGAACCAGTCCAGGCCCCAGGGCGTGGCGGCGTCGCGGTTCATCGACTTGGCCACCTTCTTCTGCACCGAGGTCGAACCGTCGGAGCAGGTGCTGTGGTTGTGGAAGTCGCCGGCGAGGTAGGTGCCGGCCGGCTTCGCAGCGTGCACGGCGGGTGCCGCCATGCCCAGTGCCGTGGCGCCAAGGGCGGCCAGCGCTGCCCAGGCCAGGGGGGTCTTGTCGTGGTGGGGTTTCATCGGATGCTCTCTCCTGTGGGGTCGGTGGGTCGTGTGGGTCGAATGGGTGCAGGGTTCAACGGAATCGGGTGATGGGCAGCGACGGATCGGCCGGGGTGAAGTCCACGGTCAGCGAGGCCAGCACCACGCCGCTGTGCTCGAACTCGAGCATCAGCGGGTAGCTTCGGCCGACCTGCAGCGGGAACTTCAGGTCGGTGAGGGTCACGAAGGTGTCTTCTTCGGTCAGCTGTGTCTCGACGCCGGGCGGGATCTCGAAGTCGACACGGTCGCGGGCGGCACGGCCGCCCATGCGGGCGCTGCCGGCCACCGGCGTTTCCACGCCGACCAGCCGCTCGGCCCGCGTGACCTCGTCGAAGCTCATGCACAGCACGGCCTGCGTGGCACCGAAGCTCGTGGCACGCGTCCAGGGGTGCGTGATGCGCAGGTGCGCGGCCATGTACTCGCAGGCCGACGCCCGCCCGGCCCAGCCGGTGCTGCCCAGCGCCAGCGCGGTGCCCAGCCACTGGCGGCGAGACAGGCCGCGCGACGGCACGCCGGGCTCGCCGAACCATGCCGAGCCGGGCTGCGGCACGGCCAGATTCCTGAACTTGGACACGAGGCTCTCCTTCGGGTCGGTGCTTGAACAACCCGGCGGACCTTAGGGACGCCCCGTGAAGCTGCGGTGACGGTTCGGTGACAGGCCCCCCGGGACAACACCACCACCTGTTCAGGGGGCCAGTCGCACCGCGACCGTCACGAAGCTGTCTTGAAGCCCGCGAACACTCGGGTCCTTTCGATGCCGGCCTGCGGACCCTTTCGCAGGCGGTTCCGCCGCCCACGAACCCACGAAACCCACCAAAACCGGAGGTCCCTTCATGAAGCAATCCCTGCTGGCGCTGCTCGCCGCATTCGCCGTCGCACCGGCCGTCGCCGGCGTGACCACGCTCGACTTCGAGGGCGTCACCTCGTTCGCCTCGATCGACCAGTACTACAACGGCGGCACCGACAGCGCCGGCGCCATGGGCCCGGCCCTCGGCGTGGCCTTCGGCGGCGACGCGCTCGGCCTGGCCAACGACGCGCTGGGCCCGTACTTCTCGAACGCGCCCTCGCCGCTGGGCGTGATGACCCCGGTGGGTGGCGACGCCACGCTGAACGCGGCCTCCGGCTTCCGCAGCGTGAGCTTCCACTACTCGTCCTTCGCCGCCGCGGCCGACGCCGTGCAGGTGTGGAGCGAGATCGACGGTGGCGGCACGCTGCTGGCGTCGTTCTCGCTGGGCGCCAACGGGCAGGCCGGCTGCAACGACAGCCCGCTGTGCCACTTCGACCTGCTGGGTGCGGATCTGGCCGGCTATGGCCGCTCCATCACTTTCGGCGGTGCCGCCTTCATCGCCGCTTTCGACGACATCACGCTGGTGCCGGAACCCGGCACCACGAGCCTGGTGGCCCTGGCGCTGGCCGGCCTGGCGCTGCGCCGCCGCGCCTGAAAGCGAGCGACATGGCGGTCGCGGGGGGCGCCGGGCCGGAGGTCTTCGGACTCTTTCCCACGCCCGTGATGCGCGCGAAAGGCGTGCTCGGTGACGACCTCGTGCGGGGTCTCGTCGAGCACTTCAGCGCGCGTGCCGACCGCGACAACAGCTCGTCGGACAAGCTGTCGCACACGGCCCTGCTGGGGCCGGACGACAGCCCCCTGCTCGTTCAGGCAGCCCAGCTCATCACGCCCAGGCTGGTGGAGTTCGGCAGCCTGCTGATGGGCGAGCAGCTCGGCTGGTCGCTCAAGGAGATGTGGGTCAACGTGCTGGACACCGGCGGTCGCCAGGCCATGCACAACCACGCCAACAGCTTCATCTCGGGCATCGTCTACCTCACGCCCACGCACCCGGGCTCGCAGACGGTGTTCATGAAGTCGCCCGGCGGCGTGGACTTCAGCTTCAAGAACGACCACGCCGGCGTGACGCAGGGCCCGTACAACGCCGACAAGTGGCAGAGCCCCGCGCCCGCCCCGGGCGACGTGGTGCTCTTCCCCAGCTACCTGATGCACGCCGTGCCACCCAACCAGGGCGGGCGCCGCATCACGATGGCCTTCAACGCCATCCCGACCCGGCTGGACTCCTGGGGCTACGCCGTGTCCTTCGCGGGCTGATGATGGCCCTGCGGCGCTGGATGGCGCTGGCCATGATGGCGGCGTCGGGCTTCGCGGCCCTGGGCTACCAGATCGTGTGGACACGGCAGGGCGCGGTGTGGCTGGGCCACGAGGCCGTGGCCGTGATGGCGGTGGTGTCGGCCTTCTTCGGCGGCCTGGCGCTCGGCGCCTTCTGGCTGGGCCGCCGGGCCGAGCGCAGCGCCCGGCCGGGGCTGTGGTTCGCCGGCTGCGAAGCGGCCATCGGCGTGTGGGGCGCCGTGCTGCTGTGGGCCATGCCGCAGGCCAGCGAAGCGCTGCTGGCGTTGACCGGTGCCCAGCCCGGCCCGTGGCGGCAGTGGGGCGTGGCCTTCGCCGGCATGGGGCTGCTGCTGCTGCCCGCCACGGTGGCCATGGGCGGCACGCTGCCGGCCATGTCGCGCGCGCTGGCGGCCGGACGCACCGGCGCATCGTCGATCCCGTCGCTGTACGCCGCCAACACCTTCGGTGCCCTGCTGGGCGTGCTGGCCAGCGCCTTCTGGCTGGTGCCGCAGTTCGGCCTGGCGCGCACGGCGGCCCTGTGCGTGGCCTGCAACCTCGTGTGCGCGGCGCTGGCCTGGCAAGGGCTGCGCGAACAGGCCGTGCCCGAACCGCCGCTGGCGCCGCGGCCGCCCCTGCAGCGGCGGCGCGCGGCGGCCCTGCTGGCGGCCACCGGGCTGCTGGGCATAGGCTACGAGCTGACGGCCGTGCGCGTGCTCAGCCAGGTCACCGAGAACACCGTCTACACCTTCGCGCTGCTGCTCGCGGTCTACCTGGTGGGCACGTCGCTGGGTGCTGCCGCTTACCAGCGCCACGCGTCCGCCAGCGGCACGGCGGGCCCGCTGCGCGATCGCCTGTTGATGTCGCTGGCCGCGGCCTGCCTGCTGGGCCTGGTCGGCCTGTGGCAGGCCGGCCAGCTGCACGCGGGCTGGCAGCAACTGGCGGGGCCCGGCCTGCTGCCCGCCCTGGGTGGCGAAGCGGCGCTGGCGCTGGCCGCCTTCCTGCTGCCGACGCTGGCGATGGGCGCCCTGTTCAGCCACCTGTGCCTGCAGGCGCGCGATGCCGGCATCGGGCTGGGCACCAGCCTGGGCATCAACACGCTGGGCGCCGCCCTGGCCGGCCCGCTGTTCGGCGCGCTGCTGCTGCCGGTCTTCGGCGCCAAGGTGGCGCTGCTGGTGATCGTGGCCGGCTACCTGCTGCTCGTCTCGGCCCGCAGCTGGGCCCTGCCCCCAGCCTGGGCGCTGGCCGCCGTCGCGCTGGTGCTGGCCCTGAGCGTGCCCTCGCTGTCCCACGTCGACGTGCCGGCCGGTGGCCGCCTGGTCAGCCAGCTCGAAGGCGCGATGGCCTCGGTGAGCGTGGTGGAAGACGCCGACGGCGTGACCCGGCTGCACATCAACAACCGCCAGCAGGAAGGCAGCTCGGCCACGCTGCTGGCCGATGGCCGACAGGCCCTGCTGCCCCTGCTGCTGCACGCTCAGCCGCGACGTGCGCTGTTCCTCGGGCTGGGCACGGGCGCCACCGCGTCGGTGGCCGCACGGGACCCCGCGCTGCAGGTCGAGGTGGTGGAGCTGCTGCCCGAAGTGGTCGCGTCGTCGATGCACTTCCGCACCGCCTGGGCCGAGGGCGCACCCCTGCCGCCGCTGACGGTGCACGTGGCCGACGCGCGGCGCCACGTGCGGGCCAGTGCCGAGCGCTGGGACCTCATCGTCAGCGACAACTTCCATCCCGCACGCAGCGGCTCGGCGTCGCTCTACACCGTGGAGCACTTCCGCGCCGTGCGCGAACGGCTGGCCCCCGGCGGCGTGTTCGTGCAGTGGCTGCCCCTGCACCAGCTGGACCTGCCCACGCTGCGGTCCATCGTCGCCAGCTTCCTGGCGGTCCACCCGTCAGGCCAGGCGCTGCTGGCCACGCTCAGCCTGGAGACGCCGGTGGTCGGGCTCGTCGCGCGCGCCGACGGCAGCGCGGGCCTGGGCCCGCAGGCCACGCGGGAGCGTGTGCGCACCCTGTCTACGGCGTTGCCGCTGGCCGAGTTCGGACTGCACGACGAATGGGCCGTGCTGGGCAGCTTCGTCGCCGGGCCGCGGGCCCTGGCCGCGTGGTCGGCCGGCGCCGGGCTGAACACCGACGACCGCCCCGTGGTGGCCTACCTGGCGCCGCGCATCACCTACGCCGCCGACTCGCGGCCACGCGACCGGCTGAAGGCGCTGCTGGACCTGTGGCCCGCCGACACGCCTCCGACCGCCGGTGCAGCGCCGGGTGTCGGCGCGGACGATCTCTCGCGCATCGCCGCCTACGCCGCGGCGCGCAACCGCTTCATCGAAGTCGGCATGAACGTGCAGCCCACCGCCGACGTGACGCGCATGCTGGCCCAGGTGCAGGAGCCGCTGACCGAGGTGCTGCGCATCAGCCCCGACTTCCGCCCCGCCTACGATCCCCTGCTGGCCATGGCCTCGGCACTGGCGCGCATCGATGCGCCGGCCGCCCGCGCGCTGCTGGGCGACCTGGGTTCGCTGCAGCCCGCGCGGCCCGAGGCCCGGCTGCTGCTGAGCCGGCTGGAGCGGTCGCCTTGAGCCGCACCGATCGCTGACCGGGTCGGCCGGGTCGCTCAGGCGACGTCGAAGGCGGCGATGGGCGTGCGGCGGTCGGTGTCGGTCGCCGCCAGCAGATCGCCCAGCAGGCCCAGGTACCAGGCCAGCGACGGCGTCGGCTTGCCGGGTTCCTTGGCAGCGTCGTCCCAGCGGCGCAGCTGCAGCGCGTCTTCCGCGAAGGGCTCGTTGGCGAAGCGGATGCAGGCTTCGGTGCCCATGGGTCCGCCCTGCAGTGCCAGCGAGTGGGCCGACGCCGACGACAAGGCGCGGCGGTAGGTGGGCTCGAGCGACACCAGGTATCGCTTGGCCGCCACGTGCAGCCGGATGGGCTCCGTCACGGCGGGCCCGAAGACACCGTGCAGCCAGGCCACCGCGCGCAGCTCGTGGGCATCGTCGTCGTGCTCATGGTCGGGGTCAGCGGCCAGCCCGGACACGAAGTGGCCGATGTCGTGCAGCAGCGCCGCCGCCACCAGCTCGCGCGGCGCACCGGCCCACTCGGCCAGCTGGGCGCATTGCAGCGCGTGCTCCAGCGCGGTGATCGGCTCGCGCCGGCTGCCGTCGTAGGTGGTGGCACCGAAGCGCTGGAACAGCGCCTCGATGTCGTTCAGGATGTCGTTCTTCATCATCGGATCACCTCGGGAATGTTCATTCGGCACGGCCCTCGAGCCCTCGATGCGCCTGGACGTGAGGAACGGGCGTTCGCACGCTCCTCGATGCAGGCATCTTCCCGTTCGGGGATGACCCGGTGGTGACAGCGCAGAGACCCCGGCGCAAGCCGAAGAAACAAGTCGTCTTGACGACACACAAAGACTCACGGTCGCACAGCCTTGAGTGCGGCCGGAGACGGCACTAGACTGACCCTGGAACCTGGAGGACCTCATGAAGCAGCTCAGCGTCGAAGTACCCGTGTACAACTTCCGCATCCTCGACAGCGGCTACGAATCGGCGCCGATGTCCAGCTTCAAGGCCACCCGCCAGGCGGTGATCGACGTCTTCGGTGGCGACCCCATCGAGGCCACCGAAGAGCTGGTACCCCGCGACGAGCTGGACCAGCACGGCCGCTACCGGCGCATCGCCACCGGCTGGGGCGAACTGGCCTGATCGGGCGGCCGCAGCCGCCTGAGACTGCCTCAGGCCGTCGACGGCACGGCGCTGGGGCGGGCATCCGCCCTGCGCTGGGCCACCAGGGCCTGCACCAGCACCGCCTCGAAGCGGCCGGTCACCTCGTCCCAGTCCTGCAGCTGGGCGCGCGCCCGCGCCGCCCTGCCCAGGGCCAGGCGACGCGCGCGGCTCAGGCCGAGTTCCAGCGCCGCCGTGCGGAAGGCCTCGGCATCGCCGTAGGGCACCAGCAGGCCCGACTCGCCGTGCTCGATGAGCTGGGCCGCCGCCGCGTGGTCGAAGGCCACCACCGGCAGGCCACTGGCCATGGCTTCGGTGGTGACGTTGCCGAAGGTCTCGGTGAGGCTGGGAAAGAGGAACAGGTCGGCTGACGCGTAGTGCGCCGCCAGGTCGTCGCCGCGGCGCTGCCCGGCCAGCACGGCCTGCGGCAGGCGCTCGCGCAGCGCCGCGTGCAGGGGGCCGTCCCCGACCAGCAGCAGCTTGGCGCGCGGCTCGCGCGCAGCGATGCCGGCGAAGGCGCGCTCCAGCAGCGACAGGTTCTTCTCGGGCGCCAGCCGGCCGACGAAGGCCACCACCGGATCGTCGGGGGCCACGCCCCATTGAGCGCGCAGGGCCGCGCTGCGCCGGGCCGGGTCGAAGCGGCGCGCGTCCACGCCGCGGGCCACCACCGACACGTTGCGGAAGCCCTCGGCCTCGAGCTCGCGCCGCAGCGGCTCGGTCGGCACCATGGTGGCCGCCGCCGCGTTGTGGAAACGCCGCAGGTAGCCCATGATGGGATGGCGGAACCACCCCAGCCCGTAGTGCTGGCTGTAGGCGTGGAAATTGGTGCGGAAGTCGGTGGTCACGGGCAGCTTCAGGCTCAGCGCCGCGCGCAAGGCCGACAGGCCGAGCGGGCCTTCGGTGGCGATGTGCACCACGTCGGGCCGCTGCAGCGTCCACAGACTGCGCAGGAAATGCCCGGCAGGCAGCCCCAGCCGGAGATGCGGGTAGCGCGGGATCGGCATGCCGCGCACCAGCACATCGCTCGAAGCCCCGTCGCCGTGGTCCCCGGCCGCATCGGCAGGCTGCCGCGGCCTGACGAGCTGCAACCGATGGCCGCGTCCGCGCAGGCGGTCCACCACCTGCGCCACGGTCATCGACACGCCGTTGACCTCGGGCGGGTAGGTCTCGGTGACGAAGGCCACGTCGAGCCCTGCGCGTCGCGGCTCGCGCCCGGCGTCTGGTGGCAACGCCGGCACCGGCACCGCAGGGCGGCGTGGTTCGGTCCTCGCGATCGTGTGCAGTGCGTCCATGCCGCGATGCTGCGCGCGCTCTGCGACGGGTCGATGACAGGGCGACCGCACCGCCCTGCGCGTCGCGCCGATGAAAGGGTCAGCCAGCGGTCACGGGAAGGTCACGCGAGGGTCACGCGGCAGGTCCAGCATGCCGGCGCGCGCAGCCTTCGCTGCGTGCCGCCATCCACACCCCCAAGATCCGCCGGAGGAACGCCTTGAAGACCTTTCTGCAGACCCTCGAAACCCAGCGCTGGGACGACCACCGCTTCTATCACCAGAGTCGTATCAACCAGAGCCTCCACCTCGTCAGCGCGATCAGCTTTCTCGTCGCCTACGTGCTGCTGTTCATCGACCCCGCGCTGGCGGCCATCGTCGGCTGGTGCGTGTCGATGGGCACGCGGCAGAGCGGCCACTTCTTCTTCGAGCCGCGCGGCTTCGACCACGTCAACCAGGTCAGCGACGACTACAAGGAAGCCGTGAAGGTCGGCTACAACATGCAGCGCAAGACGGTGCTGCTGGCCGTGTGGGCCGCGATGCCGGTGCTGCTGCTGGTGCAGCCTTCGCTGTTCGGCCTGATCGAGCCGGCCACCAGCTTCGACGAGGCCTGGCACGACATCGGCACCGCGTGGCTGGCGCTGGCCGTGTTGGGCCTGGCGGTGCGCGTGACGCAGCTGTGGATCGAGCAGGACCTGCTGACCGGCATCGCCTGGGTCGTGAAGATCATCACCGACCCCTTCCACGACATCGCGATGTACTGGAGGTCGCCCTTCGCGCTGATGCGCGGCGAACTGCTGGACCCGATGGCGCACGTGCGGCACTGACCCCCGGTGCGGTGCGGCCGCGGGCCCGTGCCCGCGACGCACCGACCGGGCCTGACTCAGAACCGCTGGCGCAGCATCTCGCGCAGCAGCCCGCGCTGGATGCCGCGCTCCATGCCGCGATCGCCCAGCGCCGGGTCGCTCCACCACCAGCCGTCTTCCTTCATCTTCAGCGCCGCCGCCACGAAGCGGCGCCGCACTTCGTCGAACTGCGGCTGTCCGACGTCGAGGCTGAAGATCAGGCGGCCGGTGCCCACCCAGCTGAGGGCCAGCCCCTCGGCGCGAAGATAGAACTGCAACATCCAGTGATAGCGAGACGCCTCGGTGTACTGCACCGTCCACACGCTGGACATCTGGGCCACGCGCACCGGCACGCCGGCGTCGGCCAGCGCGACGTTCATCTCCTGTGCGCGGGCGTCCCAGCGCCGGTCGAGGCCGTCGTACATCGCCTTCACCTCGGGTGTGTCCAGGCTCTGCAGGAACTGGTTCATCGCCGCCATCACGTAGGGGTGGGCATTGAAGGTGCCGCGTGCGAAGCAGATGTCGGCCGGGCGGTCCTCGCGGTAGCGCTTCATCAGCTCGCGCCGGCCACACACCACGCCCACCGGCAGCCCGCCGCCCAGCGTCTTGCCGTAGGTCACCATGTCGGCCTGCACGCCGAAGTAGGCCTGCGCGCCGCCGGGGGCCAGGCGGAAGCCCATGAACACCTCGTCGAAGATCAGCACGATGCCGCGCTCGGTACAGACCTTGCGCAGCCGCTGCAGCCAGCCAGCGTAGGCCGCGCGGTCGAAGCCCGCACCGCGCCGCGTGGCCATCAGCGCCGAGTCGGCCGGGGCGTTGGCGTTCGGGTGCAGCGCCTGCAGCGGGTTGACCAGCACGCAGGCGATGTCGCGCCGCGTGGCCAGCACCTGCAGGCTGCGGTCGTCCATGTCCTTCAGCGTGTAGGTCTCGCGCGGCGGCAGGGGGTTGCCGGGGCCGGGCTGCACGTCCTCCCACCAGCCGTGGTAAGCCCCGCAGAAGCGCACGAGGTGGGTGCGGCGCGTGTGGTAGCGGGCCAGGCGCACGGCCTGCATCACCGCCTCGGTGCCCGACATGTGGAAGCTCACCTCGTCCAGGCCCGAGATCTGCTGCAGACGCTGCACGTTGTCGAGCACGCAGGGGTGGTAGGCCCCCAGCACCGGCCCGAGCGGTCGGGCCATGGCCTCGGCCGCGGTGATGCAGCGCTTGTAGAACTCGTGGCCGAACAGGTTGACGCCGTAGCTGCCCGTCAGGTCGATCAGGCGGTTGCCGTCGAGGTCGATCAGCTGCGTGCCGTCCGAGGCCTGCAGGAAAGCCGGCATCGACAGCTTCTGCCGCAGGTAGGGGCTGTACTGGAAGGGCACGCGGTAGCTGCCCGTGAACTGCAGGTCCGACAGGCCTTCGCGCGCCTGCCGCGTCATCTCCAGGCTCTTGGCGAAGCGCTGCGCGTACAGCGTGGACAAGGCGTCCAGCCCGGCGCGACGGCGAGCCTGCACGTCCGCCGGCGCGCCGTCGGAGTCGAAGAAGCGCTGCTCGTCGTACTGGTAGCCCGGCACCAGCGAGGCCAGTCGCTTGGCCATGCGCGAGTGGCCGGCCAGCGAGCGGTGCTTGGCCCGCGACAGCTGCAGGCGCTGGTGCGCCCGGGGCAGGGCCCAGCCGAGGGCGCCGAGCATGGAGCCGGCGGCGAGAGTCACAGCAAGTGTTTGATCCATGACCCGAGGTCTAACCGGCCGCGATGACACCACCATGAAGAACACCACGACGTCCCCATCGCCCTGGCGCCGCCTGCTGATGCAGGAGGACCTGAACTTCCTGCTCACCAACCGCGTGCCGCGCATCCTGCTGACACGCCTGGTGGGCTGGTACAGCCACCTGCGCAGCCCGTGGCTGACGCGCTGGTCGATCGCGGTGTGGCGGCTGTTCACCGACCTCGACCTCGACGAGGCCGAGCCGAAGCGCTACGCCAGCCTGCGCGAGTGCTTCACGCGCGCGCTGAAGCCCGGCATGCGCCCGGTCGACACCGACCCCGACGTGCTGTGCAGCCCCAGCGACGCCATCGTCGGCGCCTGCGGACGCGTGCGGGGCACGCGGCTGTACCAGGCCAAGGGCTATCCGTACCTGATGGGCGAGCTGTTCGGGCCGTCGCAGGACACCCGGCCCTTCCACGACGGCGTGTACGTCACGCTGCGGCTGACCTCGGCGATGTACCACCGCTTCCATGCGCCGCACGACCTGACGCTGGAGCACGTGACCTACCTCAGTGGCGACACCTGGAACGTCAACCCGATCGCGCTGGCGCGCGTGGAGCGGCTGTTCTGCCGCAACGAACGCGCCGTGCTGCGCGCCCGGCTGCAGCGCGGCGGGCACCCCATCGCGCTGGTGCCGGTGGCGGCCATCCTGGTGGCCAGCATCCGGCTGCACGCGCTGGACGTGCTGCTGCACCTGCGCTGGCGCGGCCCCAACGAGATGCCCTGCCAGGCGCCCGCCGCCAAGGGGGAGGAACTGGGCTGGTTCGAGCAGGGCTCGACCATCATCGTCTTCGCGCCAGCCGGTTTCGAGCTGGCCCCCGGCATCGCGCCCGGACACCGCCTGCGCATGGGTGAAGCGCTGATGCGGCTGCCCTCCGCGGACCAGGCGGCGCCGGCCCCATGAACCTCGGGGTTCACGCCGCCGTCACGGCGCGGCCCGAACATGCCACGCATGACGCCCGTGGTCGATCTCGTTTACTTCAACGCCGGCGGTGGCCACCGCGCGGCGGCGCAGGCCCTGGCCGAGGTGCTGCAGCGCCAGAAGCGGCCGTGGCTGGTGCGCCAGGTCAACCTCACCGAGGTCATCGACCCGGCGCGCCGCTTCCAGCGCTGGACCGGCATGGCGCCCGAGGACCTGTACAACGCGCGGCTGCGCCGGGGCTGGACGCTGGGCATGGGCACGGAGCTCAAGCTGCTGCAGGCCGGCATCCGGCTGCTGCACGCACCGCTCTGCAGGCGCCTGGCGCGGCACTGGGCGGCCACGCAGCCCGACCTGGTGGTGTCGCTGATCCCCAACTTCAACCGCGCGATGGGCATGGCGCTGAAGACGGCGCGCCCGGGCGTGCCCTTCGTCACCGTGATGACCGACGTGGCCGACCTGCCGCCGCACTTCTGGATCGAGCCCGACATCGAGCAGCACCTGGTGTGCGGCAGCTCGCGCGCCGTGCAGCAGGCGCTGGGCGCCGGCGTGGCCTGCGAGCGCATCCACCATGTGTCGGGCATGCTGCTGCGGCCGGGCTTCTACGACGTCGAGCCGCTCGACCGCGCGGCCGGGCGCAGCGCCCTCGGCCTCGACCCCGGGCGGCCGGTGGCGGCCGTGATGTACGGCGGCCACGGCTCGTCGGAGATGCTGCGCATCGCGCGCGCCCTGCCGCACCTGCAGCTGATCCTCTTCACCGGCCACAACCGGCCGCTGGCGGCGCGCCTGCAGCGCACGACGACCGGCGCCGCCCGCGCCGTGGTGGGCTTCACGCCCGACGTGCCGGAGCTGCTGTCGCTGGCCGACTTCTTCATCGGCAAGCCCGGGCCCGGCTGCCTCAGTGAAGCGCTGCGGCTGGGCCTGCCCGTGATCACCTTCGACACGCCCTGGACGATGCCGCAGGAGCACTTCAACACCCAGTGGGTGCGCGACGCGGGCCTGGGCATCGTGCTGCGCTCGATGCACGACCTGCCCGAGGCGGTCGAGGAGATGACGACCCGCATCGAGCCTTTCAGGCGGCGCGTGCAGGCGCTGGACAACCGCGCCGTGTTCGAGGTGCCCGAGCTGATGGCCGAACTGCTGCGCGGCGCGGCGCAGCACCACGCGCGGCCGCTGCGCGGCCTGAGCCCGTTGGGCAGCCTGCCTGCTGGGGCCTGAGCATCCGCGGCAAGCCGCACGAGCGTCGCCCGATCGCCAGGGGATCAGTCGGGAATCACTCGGCCTCGACCGGGCTCATCGTCTCGACCGGCTTCGGCAGGGCGGCAGGCGCCGGCGCGTGCGCCACGGCCTCGCGCGGGCGCCGCGTGGGCAGGTGCTCGAGGCTGCGGTCGATGATCTCGAGCCGGCCGTCGTGGTGCTCGACCAGCGCCGTCAGGCTCTCGACCCAGTCGCCGTCGTTGCAGTACAGGACGCCGTCGATGTCGCGCATCTCGGCGTGGTGGATGTGGCCGCAGACCACGCCGTCGGCGCCCCGCCGGCGCGCCTCGCGGGCCACTGCGGCCTCGAAGTCGCCGACGTAGCTCACCGCGCGCTTGACCTTCAGCTTCAGGTAGCGGCTCAGGCTCCAGTAGGGCAAGCCCAGGCGCGCGCGCAGGCTGTTGAACCAGCGTGAACTCGTAGGCCATGTCGCCCAGCACCGCCAGCCAGCGCGCGCACTGGATGACGCCGTCGAAGTGGTCGCCGTGCGTGACCCACAGCCGTCGGCCGTCGGCCAGCGGGTGCATGGCGTCGGCCACCACGTCCACGCCGCCGAAGTTGTGCGCCACGTAGCGGCGTGCGAACTCGTCGTGGTTGCCCGGCACGAAGATCACCCGTGTGCCCTTGCGCGCCTTGCGCAGCAGCTTCTGCACGACGTCGTTGTGCGACTGCGGCCAGTACCAGGTGCGCCTCAGCTGCCAGCCGTCGATGATGTCGCCGACGAGGTACAGCGTCTCGCACTCGGTGTCGCGCAGGAACTCGAGCAAGGCCTCGGCGCGGCAGCCTGGCGTGCCCAGGTGCAGGTCGGAGATGAAGACGGTACGGACGTCCAGCCTGATCGGGCCCGAGCGGTCGTCTGCGTCGCCACTCTGTGCTGACGATGGTGTCATGGACGCCCATCGTCGCCTTGCGGCATGACGCGCCTGTGACCACGCACCCCCACCCCGCGCGGGGCCGTGCACTGGACGGGTGCATAAAGAACGGTATAAACTGTTTACACCCTTTTTTAGGACGTTCTTTCATGCCTTCACGCAAGACCCCTGCCCCCACGCCTTCGCCTGCCACCGCCCCGGCGGCCCCCGCCGCCAAGACGCCGGCGAAGACCGCGCCCAAGCCGCCCGCCAAGGCTCCGGCCAAGACGCCAGCCAAGACCGCTGCAAAGGTCGCAGCGAAGCCCGCACCTGCGGCCAAGGCCCCGGCGGCAGCCCCTGCGAAGGCCGTCAAGGCTGTGAACGTGGTGAAGGCCGACAAGTCGGCCAAGGCGGCCAAGGCGGTGAAGGCCCCCAAGCCCGCCAAGGCGCCCAAGCCGCGCGACAAACCCGTGCGCGACAGCTTCACGATGCCCGAGGCCGACTTCGCGCTCATCGCCGCGCTGAAGCAGCGGGCGCTGGGCGCCCGGCGCGAGACGAAGAAGAGCGAGCTGCTGCGCGCCGGCCTGCACGCCCTGGCGGCGATGGACACACCGGCCCTGATGGCCGCGCTGGGCAAGCTGGCGCCGGTGAAGATCGGCCGCCCGAAGAAGGGACACTGATGGTCTGCCGGCCGCCACGCGCGGCCGGTTCCCCGCCTTGTCACGGCCCTGCCACACGGCAAGGGCACACTGCGCGATGAAGGAACATCGCGCACCGTGAGCACCGCACCGGCACCGCCCGGGCCTCCGTCCTCTCTCCGGCTCACGACGTATGGCAGCGACGCCTGCGGGCTCATCTGCGGCTACCGCTTCGAGCCAGGCCAGGCCGGTCAGGCGCTGGGCTCGGTGCTGGAAGCCGAGCCGCTGCTGCACGGCCTGGAGAGCGGCTTCGTGTGGCTGCACTTCAACCTCAGCCACGCCGGCGCCCTGCCCTGGCTGCGCCAGCACGCGTCGCTGAGCGACGACTTCTTCGAAGCCCTGGACGACGGGTCGCGCTCGTCGCGCATCGACCGCGACGGCGACACCTTGTTCGGCGTCATCAACGACGTCACCTTCGACTTCGGCTTCGATGCCAGCGACGTGGCCACGCTGTGGCTGAGCGTGAGCCCGCGGCTGGTGGTCAGCGCGCGCCGGCAGTCGCTGCGCACCGTGGACCGCCTGCGCACCGAGGTCAAGCGCGGCGAGCCCCTGCACAGCAGCGTGCACCTGCTGGACCACCTGCTGCGCGACCAGGCCGACGAGCTGCAGCGCATCGCCCGGCGCGCCGCCGAGCGCATCGACGAGATCGAGGACGCCATGCTCGCCGGCCAGCACCACCGCCACGGCAGCGAACTGGCGCGCCTGCGCCGCCTGATGGTGCGGCTGCAGCGCGTGCTGGCGCCCGAGCCCGGCGCGCTGCAGCGCCTGCTGGCTCATCCGCCGGGCTGGGTCAGCGAAGACGACGTGCAGCAGCTGCACGGCGCCAGCGAGGAGTTCGCCCTGGTGCTGCGCGACATCGGCGCGCTGCAGGAACGGGCCAAGCTGATGCAGGACGAAGCCGCCGGTCGGGTGGCCGAAGAGAACGGCCGCAGCCTCTTCACGCTGACCATGGTCACCGTGCTGGCCCTGCCCATCAACCTGCTGGCCGGGCTGCTGGGCATGAATGTCGGGGGCATCCCGCTGGGGGACAATCCGCACGGCTTCTGGGTCATGCTGGCCCTGATCGGCGGGCTCACGCTGCTGATCGCCGTGATCGCTGTGCGGCGGCTGCGGCCGCCACGGGACTGACGACACCGGCGCAGCTTCGCGAAAGCCGGTGAAAGGTTCGGGCCGGCGCCACGACACACGGTGGGTCCCCCGCCATCAACACACCCTCTTCCCAGGACGCCCCCATGAACAAACCCCTGCCCTGGCCCGCGCTGTCGCTGGCCGCCCTGAGCTGCGCCGCGGCCACCGCGACCTTCAGCACTTCGGCCGTCGCGCAGGTCGATCCCGGCCGCATGGTCGACACCTTCGAGCGGGCCGGCGGCAAGTTCGACGGCTTCCGCCGCTCGGGCGCCAAGGGCATCTGCGCCACCGGCGAGTTCGTCGGCAGCGCCGAGGGCCGCGCCCTGTCGGTGGCCTCGGCCTTCAGCGGCAGGCCGGTGCCGGTGCTGGTGCGCTTCTCGGTGGGCGGCGGCAACCCCAAGGCGCCGGACAACGCGCGCAGCCAGCGCAACATGGCGCTGCAGTTCGACCTGCCCGGCGGCGAGGTCTGGCAGATGGGCAACATCTCGGCGCCCATCTTCGGCGCGGCCACCCCCGAGCAGTTCCTCGGTCGGCTGGAGTCGCTCATCCCCGACCCCGAGACCAAGCGCCCCAACGCCGAGAAGGTCAAGGCCTTCGCCGACGCCAATCCCGAGGTGCTGCTGCAGGGCAAGTACTACGCCAGCCAGCCGGTGCCGGCCAGCTTCGGCAAGGTGAACTACTGGGGCGTGCACGCCTTCGGCTTCGTCGACGCCGGCGGCCGCAAGCAGTCGGGCAAGTGGGTGTTCGAACCCGTGGGCGGCACGCAGACGCTGAGCGACGACGAAGCCAAGGCCAAGGGGACCGACTTCCTGGCCGACGACCTGCGCCAGCGCGTGGCCGCCGGCAACGTGGCCTTCGACTTCAACCTGCAGCTGGCGCAGCCGGGCGACCGGCTCGACAGCGCCATCACGCCGCTGCCCGACGACCGCAGGAAGGTGACGCTGGGGCGCCTGACCATCAAGTCGGTGTCGGCCGACGCCACCGGCCCCTGCGTGGGCATCACCTTCGTGCCGACGACGCTGCCCAAGGGCGTGGAGCCCTCGGCCGACCCGATGCTGGCCGCACGCGCCGCGCCCTACGGCGTATCACTCGGGCGGCGACTGGTCGAAGGCGCGAAGCAGTAGGCCGGCCGACCTTCAGGAGCGCCGTGCCGCCTGCTTCGCGCGGTTCTCCTCGAGGCGCGCCTTCACGATGCGCGCGATGAGCGCGTGCGGCATCGGTTCCGACAGCGGGAACTGCAGGTTGCCCTTGGGCCCGGCATAGCGCTGCACCAGCGCCTGCAGCGCGAGGTCCTGCACCGGTGGGTAGAAGCCGAGGTGGTGCTTGAAAGCTGCGAAGTAGACCAGCGCGCCGTCCTGGAAGAAGGCCGGCATGCGGTAGCTGATGCGCTCTTCGGCCTCGGGGGCCGCCGCTCGCACGGTGGCACGAACGGCCTGCAGGACCGGGCGCACGTCCTCGCGCACGCTGGCGATGTAGTCGTCGATGGTTCGGGGTGGGGGCACGGTCATCCTTCGCGGGCAGCCCGCGCCGTGGCGATCACGCCCGACCACGCTGCGTGACCAGGCTCAGCGGCGGAATTCATACAGCACATCGGGACAGCGCTCCTCGTTGCCCTGCCCGTCGCCGAACCCGATGGCGACGAAGCCGTGCCTTTCGTAGAAGCGGCGTGCGCCGGTGTTGTCCTGGAAGGTGTACAGGCGGATGGGCGGCGGCAGGCTGCGCACGGCATGGGCGAGCAGGCGCGAGCCGATGCCGCGCCCGACGAGCGGCGGGTCGACGGCCATCTGGAGGATCCACGAGACGGGATCCCCCGCTTCGGCGGCCTTCACCGCCATGACCGCCGCCACGGCAGCGTCGATCTCCGCCACCACCACCCCGCCTGTCGGCAGGAGCCGGTCGGCGACCCACTGGCGCACCTCGGGCTCCGGATGGGCCAGCGGCGCATAGGGCATGAAGGCCCGCCGCGTGTCGATCAGCAGGTCGGCCACGCGGGGCGCATCGGCCGGCGTGGCCGCTCTCAGGACAGGCTCCCAGGTCATCGGATGTCCCGTCCAGGCCAGGCGCGCCCGTTCACACGCCGCCCGGCCGCCACCCGATGGCGCGCAGCGATTGCAGCGGCTTGAAGAGCGGGATCGGCCACTCGTCCCAGCCGAACCAGGCCCAGCCCTCGCACTTGTGCGGTTCCAGGTTGCGCGGGGAGCCCACCACGCCACGCGCCACGACGAACACGGTCAGGAAGTGGCGCGACTCCTGGTCGAACACGTCGTTGGTGTAGGGCCCCAGCTCGATCTGGCGGGCGACGAGGCCGGTTTCCTCGGCCAGCTCGCGCTGTGCGCAGGCCTCGATCTGCTCGCCGAACTCCAGCCGGCCCCCCGGTGCGGCCCAGGTGCCGGCGCCATGGGCGCCGAGCCGGCGGCCCAGCAGGACCAGGCCGTCGCGAACGACCAGCACGCCCACACCGACCGCCACGCCGGCACCCGCACCCGTCCCGACCGCCAGGCCGCCATCGGCCGACGACACCGGCAACCCCGGCGACGCCGGCTGATTCACGCTGACTCCCGACCACGGCACCCGACCATGCGGCAAGCCTAGCAGCCCGCCGCCGTCGGTGCATCCGTTGTCACACGCCTTGCGTACGATCGAGTGGACCCTGCACGCCATGCTGCTCTCACCGCGACGCGCCTCCACCTGTGCCGACCTGCTTCGCCTGCTGGCGGTGTGGATGGCCGCGGTGCTGCTGGCGCAAGGCTGCGCCGCGGCGACGGCACGCGGCGAAGGCCCTCGCCACGTGCACCGCGCAGCAGCGGCCCACGACCTGTGGGCACACGCCCACCATCCCCACGACCACCACCACCACCACCACCATCATCACGACGGCGCCGAGCGACACCACCACGCGGCGAACGATGCCAGCGTGCTGGCGTCGCCCGGTGACGCGATGAACGACGCCGACGCGGCGGCGCTGGCCCTGGCCGCCGCGTTCGCCCTGCTGGCCCTGTCGGCGGGCCGGCCTGCCGGCAGCGTCGACGCGCGGGTGTGGCACGCAGCGCCCGGGTGGGCCCTGAACGCCGCCAGCCTGGCACGCCTGACGAAGCCCCCCAGGCACGGCTGATCGATCTGCCGTGTCGCCCGCGCCGGGCCCTGCAGGGCCGCGCGGCCTGCTTCGTTGCACAGGACCCCACCATGAACCGCTTTCCTCTCGCGGCCGTCGCGGCCGCGTGCGCACTCGCGTGTGCCGTCACCGGCGCCAGTGCCCAGTCTTCTTCCCGACCCTCCACCAACGTCAACAACGCCAACGCCAACACCGCCGCCGCAGACACCGTCACCGTGCGCGGCCACTACGACAACGCCGTCGGCAGCTCCGACGCCGCCTCGCAAGGCGTCATCAATGCCGAGCTGCTGAAGAGCCGGCCCGCGCTGCGGCCCGGCGAGGTGCTGGAGTTCGTGCCCGGCCTCATCGTCACGCAGCACTCCGGCGACGGCAAGGCCAACCAGTACTTCCTGCGCGGCTTCAACCTCGACCACGGCACCGACTTCGCCACGCGCGTCGACGGCATGCCGGTGAACATGCCCTCGCACGGCCACGGTCAGGGCTACACCGACCTGAACTTCCTGATCCCGGAACTGGTACAGCGCATCGACTACCGCAAGGGACCGTACTTCGCCAGCCACGGCGACTTCGCCTCGGCCGGCGCCGCCGACATCCACTACCAGAAGAAGCTCGACGCGCCCTTCGGCCAGTTCACGCTGGGCGAAGGCCGTTTCCGCCGCGGCGTGGCGGGGTCGTCGTTCGAACTCGGCGGCGGCCTGGTGCTGACCGGCGTGGCCGAGCTGCAGCGCAACGACGGCCCGTGGACGGTGCCCGAGCGCTTCGCCAAGGACAACGCGGTGGTCTCGCTGTCGGGCGGCACCGCCGCGCGCGGCTGGAGCGCCAGCCTGATGGGCTACCGCGCGCGATGGACCGCCACCGACCAGGTGCCGCAGCGCCTGATCGACGCGGGCGAGTACAAAGGCGCGCCCTTCGGCCGCTTCGATTCGCTGGACGACAGCGCCGGCGGCAACACCTCGCGCAGCAGCCTGTCGGTGGCCGGCCACGCCGAAGACGCCGGCGGCCGCACCCGCTGGTCGGCCTACCTGATGCGCTACCGCCTCGACCTGAACTCCAACTTCACCTACGCACTGGAGCGCCCGGACGTCGGCGACCAGTTCAAGCAGCAGGACACGCGCACGGTGTTCGGCCTCGATGCCAGCCGCGCCTTCAGCCACGGCCTGGGCGGGCTCGATGCGCGCAGCGGGTTCGGCGTGTCGCTGCGCCGCGACCGCGCGCGCGTGGGCCTGTTCGACAGCGTGCGCCGCACCGTCACGGCCACGGTGCGCGAAGACCGCATCGGCCAGACGATGGCCGGCGCGTGGGCGCAGACCGCCGTGCAGCTGAGCCCGCTGCTGCGCGTGGTGGGCGGGCTTCGGGCCGACCACGTGGACAGCCGCGTCGACGCGCTGACGCTGGCCGCCAATGGCGGCCGCAGCTCGGCGACCCAGGTCTCGCCCAAGCTCAGCCTGGTCGCCGGGCCCTTCAGCAAGACCGAGTTCTTCGTCAACGCGGGGCGCGGGCTGCACAGCAACGACGCGCGCGGCACCACGGCGCGCACCGATCCGAAGACGGGTGACGCCGTCGATGCGGTGCCGCCGCTGGTGTCCTCGCGCGGGTTCGAGATCGGCGCACGCACCGAAGCCATCCGCGGCCTGCAGAGTTCTCTGGCGATCTGGAAGCTCGACTTCGACTCCGAGCTGGTCTATGTCGGCGACGCCGGGGCCACCGAGGCCAGCGGCGCGTCCACGCGGCGCGGCGTCGAGTTCAACAACCGCTGGATGCCCGCGCCGTGGCTGCTCTTCGATGCCGACCTGGCCTGGACGCACGCACGCTTCCGCAGCGGCGAGCGCATCCCGAATGCGATCGACCGCGTGGCCTCGCTGGCCGGCACGGTGCGCGAGATCGGCCCCTGGTCGGCCAGCCTGCAGTGGCGCTACCTGGGGCCGGGCGCCTTGATCGAAGACAACAGCGTGCGCTCGCGCCCGTCGCTGACGACCAACCTGCGCGTGGGCTGGCGCGTCAGCCCGAAGGCCGAGCTGTCGCTGGACATCTTCAACCTGCTGGACCGCCGGGTCGACGACATCCAGTACTTCTACGCGTCGCGCCTGCCGGGCGAAGCCGCCGCCGTGGCCGACCGCCACGTGCACGCGGCCGAGCCCCGCACGGCCCGGCTCACGCTGCGCCTGAACCTCTGACACTGGGCGGCGGGGCCGCCTCGGTCGGACAGCGCACAGACCGGGGGCCACCGGGCGCGCAGAGTCGCGCCCGTCGTGCCGGCTGCGCACGGCATGGCGGGCGCGTCGCCCGGTGGAGTCCGTACGAAACCTCGCATCTTGAGCGCCCCCTGGGCAGGCAGCGCAACGCCGTCCACACGTCGGGTGCCGGGATGACCGCCCCGGGCGGCCTGGGCCGCATCCAGTGGGCCTTCGCCGCCACCGTGCTCGCGGTGCTCGCCCTGTGGCTGCTCACGGCCCCCTACGCAGGCCTGGCGTGGGCGACGTTCGCCTTGCGGCCGCCGTCGCTGCAAGGCACCGGCCTGCTGGCCCTGGGCGCGATGAGCGTGGCCATGGTGCTGGCCACACGGCCGACCGTGGTCGAGCCCGTTCTCGGCGGACTGGACAGGATGTACCGCCTGCACAAGTGGCTGGGCATCACCGCGCTGGCGCTGGCGGTCAGCCACTGGCTGTGGGTGGAAGCGCCGAAGTGGGCCGTCGGCCTGGGCTGGCTGGTGCGCCCGCCGCGCGTGCCCGCGCCGCTACCCGAGCGCCCGGCGCTGCGCCAGCTGCACGGTCTGCGCGGCACGGCCGAATCGGTGGGCGAGTGGGCCTTCTACGCCCTGGTGGCCTTGCTCGCGCTGGCCTTGCTGCAGCGCTTTCCCTACCGCCGCTTCTTCCAGACGCACCAGTTGCTGCCGCTGGTGTACCTGGCGCTGGTCTTCCACGCCGTGGTGCTGATGCAGTACAGCAGCTGGTCCGAGCCGCTGGGCGTCGTGATGGCCGGACTGATGCTGGCGGGCAGCGCGGCGGCCCTGGTGGTGCTCTTCGGCGCGGTGGGCCGCGGCCGCCAGGCGGTGGCCATGGTCGAGCGCCTGACCCCGCACGCCGCCACCGGCGTCCTGGAAGTGGCGGTGCGGCTGAAGAGCCGCTGGTCGGGCCACCAGGCGGGCCAGTTCGCCTTCGTGCGCTTCGACGCCGCCGAAGGCGCGCACCCGTTCACCATCACCTCGCCCTGGCTGGGCGACGGCCGCATGGTCTTCCTCATCAAGGGGCTGGGCGACTACACGAAGACGCTGCCGACTCTGCTGAAACCGGGCGACCTGCTGCGCGTCGAAGGCCCTTACGGCGAGTTCAACTTCGCCGGCCGCCAGCCGCGGCAGATCTGGGTCGGCGGTGGTATCGGCATCACGCCCTTCATCGCCCGGATGCAGCAGCTGGCCGTGCGGCCCGATGGCCGGCCCGTCGACCTCTTCTACGCCACGGCCACGGCCGACGAAGCCGTGTTCGCGCGGCTGCGCGAAGCGGCACGGGCGGCGCAAGTGCGCCTGCACCTCGGCGTCGACGCCGTGGACGGCCGGCTGAACGCCGAACGCGTCTGCGCTGCCGCGCCCGACTGGCGTTCGGCCGACGTCTGGTTCTGCGGCCCGGCGGGCTTCGGCCGCCAGCTTCGCACCGACCTGCTGGCGCTGGGCCTGAGCCCGCACGACTTCCACCAGGAACTGTTCACCCTGCGGTGACGCTGCCGCAGGGCGCCATCGGGTCGGCCCGTCGCCATGGGGGTTGACCTCTGTCAACGGTCCTCCGACAGCGCCTGCCCACAATCAATTCGCAATGACTGGGTCACCTGTCGCCCAGCCAGGCTGAATGCGGTGCTGGAGCACAACGTGACCCCCTCGACCACCCCTGGGGCCGGTACGGCCCCATCCCCCTGCAGCGCTGGCGGCTGCCCCCGTTGCGCCGTGCCCCCGGCATCCGCCGATCCGGCCGCCGCCAGCACCGTCGCACCGGCGGGCTCGCGCCGCGACTTCCTGCGTTCCAGCGGCATGCTGAGCCTGTCGTCGCTGATGGGCACCGCCGCGCTGATGGCACCGGGCGACGCCCAGGCCGCCGTCGAATGGGGCGAGCATTTCCAGAAGAACTACCGACTGATGACGGCGCAGGAGAAGGCCGAGGCGCGCACGCGGCTGGAACGGCGCTACAGCGGCGAGTACGGCAAGAAGGTGACGGTGGACACCACCGAGGCCCAGCCCGGCGTGCTGATGGGCTACGCGCTGAACATCCGCAAGTGCATCGGCTGCCGCCGCTGCGTGAAGGCCTGCGTCGAAGAGAACAACCAGTCGCGCGGCGAGCGCCCGGGCGAGCGCATCGAGTGGATCCAGGTGCTGCGCATGGAGCGCGGCGAGTTCACCCAGGAGAAGATGAACAAGGGCTATCCGGAAGGCCTGGGCATCCAGGTGGGCGGCAACGCCTACTCGCCGGCCGGACAGGTGCTGGAAGGCCAGTACTTCTACGAGCCCCCGTTGGTGCCCGAGAAGGACGCCACCTACATGCCCATCGCCTGCATGCAGTGCGAGAAGCCGCCTTGCGTGAAGGTGTGCCCGGTGCGCACCACCTAC
>LNFM01003228.1_pt1 | contig 32534 bp, 21 predicted proteins | sample 596031 | NCBI WGS metagenome assembly LNFM01 (sample SAMN04254537, study PRJNA301005) | activated carbon metagenome | isolation source: dual media filters at the Ann Arbor, Michigan drinking water treatment plant | place: USA: Ann Arbor | reverse complement strand
GCATCTTGGAAGAGATGATCAAGCGGCAGGGCTTTGAAACCAAAACCACCAATTCCGGCGAACAGGCCATCCAGATCCTCGAAGGTCCGGACCAGGGTTCGATTTCGCTCGTCCTGCTCGACCTCGTCATGCCCGGCGTCGACGGCATGGCGGTTCTGGAGCGGCTCTCGCAGAAGCCCGGCATTCCGCCGATCATCGTGCAGACGGCCAACGGTTCGATCGATGCCGCCATCAGCGCCATGCGCGCAGGCGCCGCCGATTTCGTGATCAAGCCGGCCTCGCCCGAGCGTCTCGAAGTGTCGATCAAGACGGCGCTTAAAATCCAAGCGCTGTCGGGCGAAATCAGCCGCATCAAGAAGAAGGCTGATGGCACGCTCACCTTCAACGATCTCATTATTCGCGGCGAGGCCATGCAGCGGGTCATCTCGCTGGGCAAGCGGGCCGCCTCGTCGAACATCCCGGTTCTCATCGAAGGCGAGTCGGGCGTCGGCAAGGAACTGATCGCGCGCGCCATTCAGGGCGAGAGCGAGCGGGCCGGCCGGCCGTTCGTCACCGTCAACTGCGGTGCGATCCCGGAAAATCTCGTCGAAAGCATCCTGTTCGGGCACGAAAAGGGTTCGTTCACGGGCGCATCTGAAAAGCGCACGGGCAAGTTCCAGGAAGCCGATGGCGGCACACTGTTCCTCGACGAAGTCGGCGAACTGCCACTTGAAGCGCAGGTCAAGCTATTGCGCGCGCTGCAGGAAGGCGAGATCGATCCAGTCGGTTCGAAGAAACCGGTGAAGGTGAACTTCCGCCTGATCTCGGCGACAAACCGCGACATGATCCAGCTCGTCAAGGACGGCAAGTTCCGCGAGGATCTCTACTACCGCCTCAACGTGTTCCCGATCTGGGTGCCGCCGCTGCGCGAACGCGCGGACGACGTTCCAGAACTGGCCCAGCATTTCGTGGCGCGGTTTGCAGCGGAAGAAGGCAAGCGGGTTTCGGGACTGGCTCCCGATGCGCTGGCCCTCATCAAAGCCTATACGTGGCCGGGCAATGTTCGCCAGCTTGAGAACGCCGTGTTCCGCGCTGTCGTGCTTTCGGATCGTTCGGAATTGACGGTGAATGAGTTCCCGCAGATCGCGGCACACGTTGAAGGCTTCAAGGCCGAAATTCCAGATGCGCCGGCGGAACCCTTCCGCAAGCCGATCTATTCGGGTCCGGCATTGCTGGGCGCTGAAGACCGCATCCCGCACACGGTCGAAGTGCGCGGGGACGTGGGTGCCAGCTCGCTCGGTATTCCGGCGGTCGACGCCTCGGGCGACATCCGCCCGCTGGAAGCCATCGAAGCCGACATGATTCGACTGGCACTTGGGCGCTATCGTGGCCACATGACGGAAGTGGCCAAGCGGCTCAACATCGGGCGCTCGACGCTCTATCGCAAAATGCAGGAATACGGTCTGGAGCAACGCGTCAACTAGGCCTTCGGGCCCAGCCCCTTAAAAACGCCCTGCAGATCGGAAGAGGGTTCGGTGGCTTCACACCGGACCCTCTTTTTTTGCGCTCCTTGCATGGGGATAGGGGTTTGCCCGAGCCGCGAGACTGGCCCCGAATCGGCTAATCCCAGTTCGGGTCGGCACATGTGCGTGTGCACGCATCAATCGCGCGCGGAATAAGCTTTGGTGCCGTCGCGTTCCAGAACCGGATCTGCGGGAGAAATAGTCATGGGCCGCCTTCGCTTTGCGACGTTGAGCGTGATCGCGTTGTGCGCGGCGTGTCCGGCGGTATTCGCGGCTGACCCGGCGCCCGTGGCGGCTGCCATCGAGACGGGCAGCCTCGGCGGCAAGGATGCGGAAATCGGAGCTGCGGCGCGGCGGCTGATCGAGCCTGTGGCGGCTGCGGCGCATCTGTTGCCAGCGGACGCACTGCCGGTTGATGGCGCGGCCGCCGTTGCCCCGCCGAAGTCGACACCGGAGGAACTGGATCGCACGGCGCTGTCGACATTTTATCAGGCGCGGGGCGATGCGCCGCTGTGGGTGACGGGTGAAGGTTTCACCGCGAAGGCGCGTCTCGCGCTGGCGGAATTGCAGCGGGCCGGGGACTGGGGTCTCGATCCGGCGGACTTTAAGGTGCCGGACATTAAAGGCGCACCGACGCCAGTAGCGCTGGCGGAAGCGGAAAGCGGGCTGTCGCTGGCGGTGATGGCTTATGCGCGGCATGCGCGGGGCGGAAAGATCGCCAAGCCGGCGGAGCAGCTGTCGTCTTATTTCGACCGGCGGCCGCAGTGGATGGACCGGGCTGAGCTTCTTGCAAAATTGGCCGAGGCGGACGATCCGGCGCCAGTGCTGGCTGATCTTCATCCCAAACATCCGCAATTCCATCTGCTGCGGCAGGCGTGGCTGGAGACACTGCGTGCGAAGACGGCTAAGGGCGTGAAGATGCCGGCGGGAGCGGACTTAAAGAGCGGCGAGACGCACGCGGATGTCGCCATTCTGCGCAAGCGGCTCGGCGTCCCGGCGGCGGATGGTGCGCTGCCGGAGGCGTTCGATGCGCGGTTGGCGGACGCGGTGCGCGGATTTCAAACTCTGAAGGGGATCGAGGCCAGTGGCGTGCTGACGGCGGAGACGCGGGCGAAGCTCAATCAGCCGATCAAGGGCAACACCGATCAGCTGGCCGCCAACATGCAGATGTGGCGCTATGTTCCGGCCGATCTCGGCGACATGCACGTGATGCTCAATGTGCCGGAATATGAAATCCGCATCTTCAAGACGGGCGAAGAGGTGTTCCACGAGCGGGTGACGGTGGGACTCATCAACAAACAGACGCCGATCTTTTCTGACAGCATGGAACTCGTCACTTTCAAGTCGCGCTGGCGGGTGCCGGATTCGATCAAGGTGCGCGAGATCTGGCCGAGCCTGCTTGCCGGCGGCGGCATGATGCGTCAGCACGGGCTTGAGATGCGGCGCGAGAGCACGGATGAACTGGTCGATTGGCGGAAGATCGACTGGTCGAAGGCCGACATGACCGACTACGTGATCTGGCAGCCGCCGGGGAAGATCAACCAGCTCGGCATCGTGAAGTTCTCGTTCCCGAACAAACACTACGTCTTCATGCACGATACGCCTGACAAACACATGTTCGCGTGGACGCGGCGGGCGAACAGCCATGGCTGCATGCGCATTCGCAATCCTTTGAAGATGGCGGAAGTGATCCTCGCCGCCGACAAGGGCTGGGACCGGGCCAAGATCGACGATCTGGTAAAAAATGGGCCAGACCATAATCTGGTGCCGCTGGATAAGAAGATCCCCGTGCACATTGTCTACTTCACCGCGCGGGTGCTTGAGGGCGGCAAGATCGAGACGTTTGGCGACATTTATGGGCACGAGAAGCGGTTTGCTCTCGCGCTCAAGGGTCAGTGGAACAAGATCAAGGTGGGGCCCGATCACCTCGCGCCGGTGGATGAGACCAAGCCGCCGGTGGTGGCGCAGCGACGCGCGCCTAAGCAAAAGAACGACGACAGCGTGGTGGGGCTGATCAATTCGGTTCTGGGCGGCGGGTTCTAGAGGGATTGGATCGACAGGTTGGAATGCAGTAAGGGCGCCTCTTGCGAGGCGCCCTTTTTTTGGTTTGCCGGTGTCAGCGCACTTAGAAGGTGATGCGCAGACCGCCGTAGATGGCGAACGGCTGGGATGGCGAGATCGAGCGGGGGTCACTGAATGCGTCATCGCCATAACCTGCGGCTTCGCTCACCTCGCCGGCTTCGTCGGTATCGAAGAACGTGCCGTAGAGGCCGTACTTGCGATCAAAGAGGTTGCGGATCAGGCCGTACATCACAGCGTTTTCCGACAGTTTGTAGGATGTATTCAGGTCGACGCGGGTGTAGCCCGACAGTCTGCGATTGTTGTTACCCTCGTCGCCAAAGAAGACCTGGTCGGAAACGGCGAGGAAGTCCGAGCCGAATTTCCACTGCGGCGTGATCCAGTATTCAAAGCCGGCCTTGAAGCGATGCTGCGGAATGCCCGGCAGAGTGTCGCCGTCGGACACGGCTTGGCAATTGCCCTCATCTGGGTCACCGGGATCGCATGGGAAGGTGCCATTGGGGGTGTTCACCGCTGGCAAAATCAAATCGTCCTGGAACGTCGCGTCAACGTAGGCGTATGAGCCGTAAACTGAATACTGGCGGGTTTGGTAGCCGGCAGCCAGTTCGATACCCTGGCGAAGCGTATCGCCTGCGTTCTGGAAGAACCCACGGCCGGCGACTGCGGTTGAAGCGACGTTGATGATGTCGTCCTGGTTGAGCGTGCGGAACAGGCCGGCACTCCACGTCAGCAGCGAACCATCGAAATACCGCTCTTCTCCGCGCAGGCCGAGTTCCACCGTGCGGGAGACGACTTGCTCAAGCGGCGGGTCGTCCGTCAGGAAGCTTTCGATGAAGCAGGGATTGGCTTCTTCGGCGCAGCCCAACTCAGCGGCCGTCGGGGCGCGGTTGGCTTCCGAATAGCTGCCGTAGGCCGTCAGGCCTTTTGCCAGCTTATAGGTGCCACCGACCATGGGGTTGAAGCGCTCGTAGGTGCTCTCGACATTGAGATTGGGCAAATAGCCCTCACCGTTTTGCGTGAGCGATGCTGTCTTGTCCGAGATCTTGATCTTGGCGTGATTGTAGCGGCCGCCAACGGTCAGAGCGAAGGCATCCGTTACATCGAGCGTGTTAGAGAAATAGACGCCAACATAGTCGTTCTGTGTTTCAAGCGCGCGCGGGGCCAGTTCTGGCGTCTCGAAGTTTGGATCAGAGGGATCGGGATTCTCGGGAGCCGGGATCACGATGCCCGATCCCGTCACGACGAAACGGTCGCCGATCTGGCCGATCTCGCTCGACGTGTTGTATTTGACTTTGCCGTGATCGTAGCTGGCACCGATGAGAAAGCGGTTGGGCCGGCTAAAAAGTTCGCCTTTTTCAAGTGCCTGAACCGAGCCACCGAAGCTCTCGGCATCCGTGCCGATGCGTTCGATCGAACCGAACGGGAAATCGTCCGGATCAAACGCAGCGTCCAGGCCAAAGGCATCTCGTATGTCTTGGAAGGGTATTTCGGGATCGAGTTCCTCATCACCTTCGAGGCAGAGTTCTTCCTCATCGGCATCGCAGGGGCCAACTTCGGAAAGATTGCCGTCGATCACCTTCGACTTGAACTTGCGGTAGTAGGCGAGGCCGCTGAAGGAGAGGGTGTCGGTGGCCTGGACGCTGGCGCGCAGCGTCGGCATGATCACTTCGAGGTCGGTGTCCTGCGGGTTTGTGAAGGTGCGGTTCCAGCCGATATCGAGGATTTCCACCGGCGAGGCGGCGACGACGCCCGCGTTACTTTGAGCGGCCGTCAGACTCAAGTGGACTTCGACGGCGCTGCCCTTGAAGCCGAGATCGCCGTAGAAGCGTTCGATGTCGGCTTCGGAGAAGTCGCGGAAACCGTTTTCGCGGATAAGTTCGAGCGCTGCGTAGGCGGCCACGGTGCCGGAGTTGCCGCCGGCTTCCATCGCCACCTGACCACGGCCGAATGAACCGCCCATGGCATCGATGGTGCCGCCCTGGAAGCTGAAGCCGTCCTTCATGGTGATGCCGATGGCACCGCCGATGGCGTTGAGGCCGTAGAGCGGGTTGGCGCCGAGGATCGACATATCACTGATGGCGATGGCCGGGATCAGATCGAGATTGACGGTATCGCCAAAGGCTTCGTTGATGCGGACGCCGTTCTGATAAACAGCGATTGCTTGCGAGCGGCCGCCGATGGGCGAGGCGTCGAAGCCGCGGAACTGAATGTCGGGGCGCAGACCGCCGCCGGCGGTGTCGGTGAGGATGATGCCGGGGACGTTCTTTTGCAGCACCTGTTGGACCTGACCGGTGCGATCGGCGCTGATCTGGTCGGCGGTGACCTGGGAGACGGCGGCTGGAACTTTCGACAGCGAGACGCCTGAGCCGCGGCTCGTGGTTCCGCCACCGCTGGTCGCGGCTGCGGCCGTTGCCGGCGGAGCGCCGGTGCTTACGACCGGGCCGGGTGCCACTTGTACTTCCGTTTCAGCCACCGGCGGACCGGCGACCTGCTTCACGGCCTTGCGCTCTTGCGTGACGGTTACTTCAGGCAACGACGTCTCGTCGGGCGCGACGGGTTCAGGTTCGGAGGCGGCAGCCGGCTGCGGAGCGGGCGCGGGCTTGGGAGCCTGGGCAGCGGCGGGCGGCGCCGGAGTTTCTGGAGGCGGGGTTGCGGCGGGGGCCGGCTGCGCCTGCTGGGGCGCTGCGGCGGGCGGTGGGGTTTGAGCCGCGGGCGGTGGGGTCGTTTCAGTGGTAGGTGGCGTTTCGGTGGCAGGGGCCGTTTCGGTTGCTGGCGGCGCCGGGGCGTCGACGGAGGGGGCTGGCGTTTCAGTTCCAGTGGGCGGCGTGTCTTGGGCGGAGACCGATAGTGAACCTGTCACGGCCATGCCAATTGCGAGCGCAACCCCCAGCAGCTTTTTCATCGCGGCGTCATTCCCCATAGCAAGGACGTTTTCCGGAACCTTGCGTGCCTCATTCCCCATCATTTTGGGTAACCGCGTTGCAGAGGGCGAACAATCGGCCGTCGTTGCTTTGGGCTCGCCGAGACTACGAATGTGTCCTGATGTTGCAGATCTGCATTAGGAATATTTCCCTAACCGTTTGTTGCATCACCAAATATCGGGAATAGTTCCCGATTCGGGCGGGAAGTTCTAGTGGCCTCGGGCTACACGCCGGGACGGGCATCGGGTCCAGCTATCGCGGAGCGCGCAAACGCCAAAAGCGGCGCCTTCAGAGGAAGGCGCCGCTGGTGGTCAAATGCCGGGAAGGCGTGGGTTAGAACTTGTACTTGAAGCCGGTCCAGATGGTACGGCCGAGGCCGGGCTTCATGCCGTCTTCGCGATCCGAGATGAAGAACTCGTTCGTCAGGTTGTCGCCCGAGATGAAGACGCTGGCGCCCGTGTTGCCGATGTCGAGGTTGGCGCGGGCCGAAAGCAGCCAGACGGAGGGGACTTCGCCATCTTCACCGGCTTCTTCGATTTCGCATTCGGTAACGCCGCCTTCTGTTTCGCACTCGACTTCGCCGCCGAAACCGAATGGCGTGTTGCCTTCGTCGGTGAAGAATGCGCCGCGATAGGTGGCAGTGACGCTTGCATCCCAGCGCCAGCCGGCCTTCTGCTCAACGCCCAGAGTGAAAGCCGCTACGTGCAGCGGCACTTCCGGGATGCGATTGCCGTCGAAAACTTCGATATCACCCTCATCGTCAACGGAGAGATCTGTGAACTTACCGCGTGTGTAGAGGTAGTTCGCCTCGCCATAGAAGTTGTACGACCCGCCCGTGAAGGGCTGAGAGTTCAACCGGCCGAAGAGTTCAACGCCGCTGATCTCGACTTCGTCGGCGCGGCCGAACGACCGGTCCGATGTATCGGAGAACGAGGCGCCAAACTGATAGTCCTGGAGCAGTTGGTAGAAGCCGACGGCTTCGAATTCCAAGCCCTTGAAGGCGGTGGAGCGCAGGCCGAGGTTGAAGTTGTTGCCGATCTCATCGTCAACGGGGAAGTCTTCGTTACGGAGGACGCCCGTCGACATACCACGGTGGTAGCCGCCGAAGATGGTTGTGCGATTAAGACCAGTGTAGGCGAACGACACGCCCGGCAGCGCATGGAAGTTAGAGTAGTCTTCGTTGCGACGCTCGGGATTCAAGACGATGCCGTCAACTGAGAGACAGTCCGCATCCTGACCGTTGGCAAGGCAGTCGGCGGCTTCGGCGCCACCGGCCTCGCTCTCTTCACGCGCGATGACGCGGTTGATGCGCTCGGCACGGTACCATTCGAAACGGATGCCGGGGACGACATTGAAGTCCTGGGCGACGGCCACGTTCGTCTGAAGGAACGCTGAGATCGCATTCGCATTCAGTTCGCGATCGAAAATCGTGGCACCGGCCTCATCGCCATTTTTCAGAATTTCATTCTCCGCACCGATGAAGTTGCGGTTGGTCATATCCTGATATTCGTAGCGGATGCCAGCCTGAATGGCCTGATTGAAACCCAGGATGTTCTGGTTGGCCCATTCGCCCCGCACTTCGGCTCCGATATGGCGGAAAGTGCGCAAGCGCCCAAACATGGAGTTTTCGCCGAAAAAGATCTCCGTTTCGTCACCGATCGGCGGATCATCATCCTCGAATTCCGCGGGGGCCCCAATTGCACCGTCCGGCTGGGAATCGAATGCATTCAACTGATAGCGGTCGCGGCGGTGATACTGAGCGTAAACGCGCGACGTGATCGTTGTGTCGTCATCGACATAGGCGTTGTGGACGATCTGGCCGCGCCAGATTTCGCCGTTGTAATTATTGAGTTTCGCGGCGGGGGCGTAGCAGGTCTTGCAGTGCTTCAAAAGTTCGAATTGGTTTTCAGCAAAGCCTGCGGCCAACCCGGCGATCACTTCTGCATCATCCTCGTTGTTCGCATCGAGTTCTGCTTCACCAAGGAAGTTCTGTTCGTCGTAATCGTCTTTCTGACGCGCGTAGGACGATGAGACGACGAGGTCGGAGCTGGAGCCCTTCCAGCCGATCGCGCCGTAGAAATCGTGGAAGCGGAGCTGTTCGGTGTCCCATGCGCCTTGCACGTTGGCACCCGTGTACGAGGCCACGATGCCGACGTTTTCCGAGTTTTGGCGGGTGTGGACGTGCCAACGGTAGGAGAGATCCGTCGAGCTCTTGCCCGATACGGCTTCAGCGTCGTTGAATTCAATTTCGCCGTCGTCTTCGATCTCTTCGATCGGCGTGAATGTGCCACGGTCCGTCTTCGTAAACCCGATGGCCGTGCTGATCACCGTCTCCGCCGGTCCGAAGGGCGAGAGGTTGCGGGCGTTGACAACGCCGAAGTTGTTGTTGGGTCCGTGGGTGATGACGGTGCCGCGCAGTACCTCGATGCTTTCGAAGCGCTCGATGGGACCCCAGTAATGGACTGACGGGTCGAGCCAGAGCGCGAGGTTGTTCGCGTGGCCGTCTTCCATCACAAGGACTTTGCGCGAACGGCGGGCGGGCGAGCCGCGCACGGAGACGCCGCCATGCTGGGCGTTCGCGTCGTCGTTGATGACGGTGACGCCCGGAACGCCGGTGAGTGCTTCGTTGATGTTGCGCGGTTGCCTGGCCGCCAAGAGTTCAGGCGTCACGTTCGTGGCGGCGCCAGCGAAGCCTTCGAGATTGGTCGGGACCAACTGCGTCGGGTTCGACGGAGTCGTGGCCGACTGGGCCGCACGCGAGGCGGCGCCGGTTGCGGCCGGCGAGCCGTAGGGCGAATTCAGCAGAATGGTCGTGGGGTCGGCGGGCGGGGGTGCTTCGGCGACCGGCGGTGGGAGGGGATCGGGTTCAGGAGCCGGCTGCGGCGTGGGGGCTGCCTGCTGCTGGGGCTTCGGCTTGGGCTTGGGCTTCGCAGCCGCCGGCTTGGGCTTCGGCTTGGGTTGCGTCTGCTCCTGGATCACTTCCACTTCAGGCACCGACGACCCGCTTCCGTCGGGCGGCGTCTGGGCTGCCGGCGCCGGGGGCGTTTCGGCCGCCGGTGCGGGCGTAGTTTCGGCGGCAGGCGGTGCGTCTTGCGCTAATGCCGATGCCGACCCCGCAACGCTCAGGCCTCCGATGAGAACGGCGCCCAGAATTCTTTTCATTGTTGTCCCCCACGCGTCGCTTTCGCGAATCCACCCGTGCCACGATTTGGCCATACCCCGGCCTACGTGCTCGGATCGGAAGCCGCAATGGTGCGAAGTTCCCGAAATCCATCGTGTTTCATGCATTTGGCTGCCGATGTTGCGGCGCTGCTACGGGATAAATTCCCGATCGGGATGAAGCACTTAAGTAGTTATGCTTAGTTGGGAATTTTTTCGTTCTGGCCTGGGAAATTGAGCAGTCCAGAGTGTGGTGGCCTCGAGCGGGCAGCATGGCCTGAACTGCTCGCTGATCTTGCGTTTCTTGACTTCGCAGCCAGGGGGTCTCAAACCCCGTTTCACCCCTCACATTTGGACACCGCTGCATCATGCCAACGACCTCCTCCGAGACCGCCATCACCGTTCCCGCAGAGTGGGCGCCGCAGGAGGCGATTTGGACGGCGTGGCCGGCCGATCCGGACGAGTGGAACGGGGACTTGGAGGCGCCGCGGCGGGACATCACTGGTCTCGTCCGCGCGCTGGCAGAGCATGGCAACCGCGTGCGCCTGCTCGTGAACGGTAGCGAGGCGGAGGCCAGCGCAACGGCAGCCGTGGGCAGCTTTGCCGAGATCATTCCGGCGCGTTACGGGGATATCTGGCTGCGCGATACGGGGCCCATCTTCGCGCATGCTGGCAAGCAATTGCTGGCCCTGCGCTTCAAGACCAACAGCTGGGGCGGGAAGTATGAACTGCCCGACGACGTGACCGTCGGGGACGACGTGGCGCGGCTGGCGCGGGCCAAGGTTCATCGGTTCGATTTCGTGCTCGAAGGCGGGGCCGTGGATCAGGATGGCGAAGGGACCATCCTCACCACACGGCAGACGCTGCTCAATCCCAACCGCAACGGGTGGACGAAAGAGCAGGCGGAGACCGCACTGCGAGAGGCGTTCAATGCCAAGTCCATCGTTTGGATCGACGAGGGCTTGAAGAACGATCACACGGACGGGCACATCGACAACATCGCGCGGTTTGTTTCTCCCGGTACCGTCGTGTGCCAGGCGGCGAGCGGGCCGGACGATCCCAATGCGGAAACGCTGGATGCGATTGCGGCGACGCTTGCTGCGGCGACGGATGCGCAGGGGCGCACGCTCAAAGTCGTGCGCATTCCTGGCGTCGGGCTCTATCGCAATGCGCTTGGCGAGGTGTCGCCGGCCTCGCACATGAACTTCATCATCGCCAACGGCGTTGTCGTGGTTCCGGTGTATGGAACGGCGAGCGAAGCGGCCGCGCTTGATGCGCTGCGCGCGGTGTTTCCAGGCCGCGCGGTCGTCGGCGTGCCGTCGATGGGTCTGCTCGGCTGCGGCTTGGCGGGCGGCGGATCGTTTCATTGCATCACGCAGCAGCAGCCTCTCTAAGGAACGCGCCCCATGGCAAAGCCTCGCTCGATCACGGTTGCGGGTATCCAGACGCACTACGGGCATGACATTGCGGACAACATCCGGCGGACGGAGGCGTTTATTCGCGAGGCCGCGCGCAAAGGCGCGCAGGTGATCCTGCCGTCGGAACTGTTCCAGGGCATCTATTTCTGCACGAAGCAGGATCCGAAGTGGTTCGAGACGGCTTATCCGGCGCTGGAGCATCCGTGCGTGCGCGCGATGCAGACGCTCGCGCGCGAATTGGGCGTCGTCATCCCGGTCTCGATTTTCGAGAAGGATGGGCCGCGGTACTACAACAGCATGGTGATGGTGGATGCGGACGGGACGGCGCTTGGTGTCTATCGCAAGAGCCATATCCCCGACGGCCCGGGCTACATGGAGAAGTATTACTTCCGGCCGGGCGACACGGGCTTCAAGGTTTGGAAGACGAAGGCCGGAACTATCGGCGTCGGCATCTGCTGGGATCAGTGGTATCCGGAGACCGCACGGGCCATGGCGCTGATGGGTGCGGAAATCCTATTCTATCCGACGGCTATTGGTTCGGAGCCTTACGACGATGCGCTCGACACGCATTTGCAGTGGCAGCGCGCGATGCAGGGGCACGCCGTTTCGAACGCTATTCCGATTGTTGCGGCGAACCGCATCGGGCTGGAAGACAACGAGGGCGTGCAGCAGAAGTTTTATGGCCACTCGTTCATCGCGGATCATCGGGGTGAACTGGTCGAGAGCTTCGGGGCGGCCGACGAGGGCGTACTCGTTCACACCTTCGACCTCGACCTCATTGCGAGCTACCGCGCCGACTGGGGCTTTTTCCGCGACCGGCGTACGGATCTTTACGAGAAGAGCATTATCTGACCGTCAGAGTGCGAAGGTGAGCGCATGGGCGGATGGTAGCCGGTTCCGCCTGAGATTGGGGCGGCGGTCTGTTAGACATTGTGTACAACGGGACGGGGATTGTGTTATACGGTTTGTATAACGCAAGCAAAGGATAGCCCGTCATGCGGCTCAAGATCAAAAAAATCGGCAATTCCACCGGATTGATCCTGCCGAAGGAACTCCTGCAGCGGCTTGGGCTGGAACAGGGCGACGAGGTGATCGTGTCCCAGGAGCCGGATGGGTTGAAGCTGAGCCTGCCGGAAGATGATTTCGAGCGTGGGTTGGAGATCGCGCGCAAGGCGATGAAGAAGTATCGCTCGGCCCTCAAAGAACTCGCCAAATGACGGAGCCGATCTGGTTGAGTGTTGACCTTGTCGTGGCCATCCACGGCGAGCAACTGAGAGAGTTTGGCGGTCCGGCGGGACTGCGCGATCCTGGCATGTTGGAATCTGCGCTCGGGCGGCCCCGCAACAAGTGGTCTTTCGGCGAAGAGGACCTTGCTGTGCTCGCGGCTGCCTATGCCTTTGGCGTGGCGCGCAACCATCCCTTCGTTGATGGAAACAAGCGCGCGGCTCTGCTGTCGCTCATTACCTTTCTCGGCCTGAACGGGATCGATTTCGAGGCGCCCAACTCGGAAGCCGTCGTGATGATCCAAGGGCTTGCCTCCGGCGAAATCGACGAGGAGGGGCTGGCGCGGTGGATCAGGGATAACTGGCCGGTTGAGGCGAAAACTACTGTTGCGACAAAGGCGAAGCCGAAAGCGGCCAAGCGTGGGTCGAAGCGGGCCATGAAAACAGCGAAGAAGCTGTCCCCGTCTGCACCGAAAAAGCGGCGTTGATTGAGCCGCTTACGGCATAAGCCGAACGCCCTAAAGCGGCCCGCACAAAAACCGGGAGAATGGCCCCGTGCCCCCCTTTGGCCCCGGGCATGCCCAGGAATGCCCGCATTCAAAAGTTACCAAGCCTTAAGGGTTCCTCGTTAACCCTTCCGCAAAGACTGTCGCTTCGGCGCGGGCGTTCGCCCGCTGCCATGAATATCGATCCATCGGAACCGTTGTTTGACGGTTGGGGACATCGGGGGCTTGAAGCGGTTGGGCGTGCAGCCGGCCAGTTTGCGAACCGTTTTCGGACTTGCGGTGATCCTCGCCGTGGGGGCGATGACGGGTGCGACGGTCAATGCCTCGGGCGAGACGCGCACGATCTGGATGTATCACATCCACACCAAGGAGACGATTTCCATCCTGTACAAGAAGGATGGGCGGTACGTTCCCGAGGCGCTGAAAAAGCTCAACTGGTTCCTGCGCGACTGGCGCAGAAACGACGCCACCGAAATGGACCCCAAGACGATCGACATCGTCTGGGAAATGCACAACGAACTGGGCTCGCAACAGCCCGTCCACATCATCTCGGGCTATCGCTCGCGCGGCACGAACGAGATGCTGCGCAAGACGCGTGGCGGGCAGGCGAGCCAGAGCCAGCACATCACCGGCAAGGCGATCGACATTCATTTTCCCGACGTGCCGATCCGGCGGCTGCGCTATTCGGCGATGATCCGCGAGCGCGGCGGGGTGGGCTACTATCCCACATCGGCGCTGCCGTTCGTGCATGTGGACACCGCGCGCGTGCGCTCGTGGCCGCGCATGACGCACGACGAATTGGCGATGCTGTTTCCAAAGGGATCCTCGAAACATCTCTCGGCAGAGGGCCGGTCGTTAGAACCGGGCGACGCAGCAGTCGCGCGGCGGCGGCAGCCGCAGCTGGCGCAGCAGGTGGCGCAGTTCTTCGATATCCGCTCCAACCCGCGCAAGGGCGTGCTCGTCGCGGCGGCGGGCCAAGAGGCGTTGCCGATACCGCCAATGCCGAAGCCGGCCGTGCGGCCCGAGAAGAAGCCGCAGCCGTCGACTGTGGTTGCGGCTCTGACGCCGCCGCCGTTGCCGCGTCCGGCGCCACGGCCAGAACCCGTGCGCGAGCCCGCGCCTAAACTGGTGCGCGCGCCACAACTTGTGGAGCGGTCTTCCATCTTCACGCCGGGGCCGACGGCGCAGGAGCGGGCGAAGCTCAACGATCTGGTCAAACTCGCAGCGCTCGATCCGGGGGCTGCGCAGAAGGCCGTTGTCCCGCCGGCCCTGGCGCCTGCCGCACCGCCGCCGCTTCCGGCTTCGGGTGAGTTGGCCGCGCGCATTCCCGCGCCCGTGGTCGCGGCACTGGAAGAGGACGCGGGCCTCAGCGCGCAGCCGACGTCGTTTGCCGCCGCGCCGGCTTTCGACGACGATCATCCGGAGGAGCTGGCCTATGCGCCGTTCCCGATCCTGCCATTCCTGACGGAGACGGCCTCGGCGGACGATCCGGCGCTCGCCCGCATGGTGCACCCGAACGTGGCGCGCACGTTCGACATGATCGACGACGAGGGGCGCATTCTGCCGATGAAGCTGCGGCCCGGCGAGCAGATGGCGCAGCTGTTGTTCGCGAAGGAATTCCGCGGGCAGGCGGTCGATCTGTCAGCGATCGAAGAGGCGTATGCCCAGACCTCCGCACCGGCGCAGCAGGCTCTGGCCGAGCGCAAGGTCAAGACGTCTCCGCGCTGAGATCGTGACCGGCTTTCTTGTTGCCATCGTGGAGCGCGCGCGCCTTGGCGAGCGGGCCCTTCTGCCAGGCTTCGACGGCGAGGCGGCCCAATTCGCGGAAATCATCCTTGCGCGGCGAGGTGTTGCGCCAGCATAGGCCGACGGTGCGCGTGGGTTCGGGATCGGCAAAGCGGATGACGGTGAGGTCGCGGCCGCGTTCTTCGGTGGCCAGGCTCAACTCGGGCAGCAGCGTGATACCGAAGCCGGCGGAGACCATTTCGACGATGGTGCCGAGGCTGGATGCGCCGAACGTGTTGACCGCATCGACCTGCTTCAAGCTGCAATAGGTGAGCGCCTGATCACGCAGGCAGTGGCCTTCTTCGAGCAGCAGGAGCTTCTCGCCTTCGATCATGTCCTTCGTTGCGCGCAGGCGGCCGGACTGCTTGCGCTGCTTGGGCAGCGCGAGAAGGAAGGGATCGTCGAAGAGCTTATGCTCCTCGATGTCGGCGTGCTTGATCGGCAGCGCGAGGAGCAGCACGTCGAGTTTGCCTTCGAGCAGTTCCTCGACGAGGTGGGACGTTTGCGTTTCGCGGACATGCAATTCGAGATCGGGATAGGTGTCGCGCAGCAGCGGCAACAGTGGCGGCAGCAGGTAGGGCGCGATGGACGGGATGATGCCAAAGCGCAACGAGCCGGTCAGCACGCGATTTGAATGGTGGGCGAAGGAAACCAGCTCGCGGACATCGCCGAGGATGCGGCCGACCCGGGTGGCGATTTCCTCACCCTTGGGCGTCAGACGGACGCCGTTGCGCGTGCGCTCCACAAGGGTGAGGCCAAGGGTCTGTTCCAGTTCGTTGATCTGCATGGAGAGTGCGGGCTGCGTGACGGCGCACGCTTCCGCAGCGCGACCAAAGTGCAGCTCGCGGGACAGCGCATCGAAGTAGCGCAACTGCTTGAACGTGACGGACAAGGATCAGGTTCTCTTATGTCGGAGCCAATAAATAACGATTAGTTCTGATTGAGGCTCCCGTCTATTCTCTTTCTTGTGATTGTCGCTCTTGATTGTCGCTTCCGACACGCCGGTGGCGCGCCGGCCGGAAGCAACGGGAGCTTTGATTGTCGCTTCCGACTCACCCGCGGGGAGTCGGCCGGAAGCGACAGGAGTAGAAAATTCAGATCGGTGGCGGGGGCTTCGGCCGTCGCACCCGTACAGCGCCCCGGTCGAACGCCGAACGACCGGGGCGTTTGTTTTTTGGGGGATGGGAGCAGCCACCGCGGGATGTAAGATCGACCCTGAGACGGCGCTGGATCGCGCTTGATTGGGGGGATGCATGACCGAGGGGCGCAGCACGCTGAGGGCCGCCGTTTTGGCGGCGGTTGGCTATATCGCCATCATGGCGGCCGGCATGTTCACGACGGGGCATGTGTTCGGGATCACGTACGGTGATCCGGCGATGGTCAACGTCCTCGTCTTCTTCGAGGTGATCTTGTGCTTGTACGCCATCCTCGTCGCGCGGCGGCTCTTCAAGCATTGGGATTGCGGTTTCCGCCCGATCGACTGGAGCGGGATGGTGTGGCTCATCCCGAACTTCGTGCTCATGGCGGCGCTGTTCGTCGCGCTCTTCCGGACCGGCACGGTTGAATTCTCCAATCTGGCGCTGCTGATCGTCGTGACGACGATCCTTGTTGGGTTTTCAGAGGAATTGATGTTTCGCGGCGTCGCGTTGCGGGGCGCCCTGAATGAGGTCAGCACGGGCAAGGCGATTGTGATTTCGTCGGTGCTGTTTTCGCTTCTGCATTCCGTGAATGTGCTGGCGGGCGTGCCGCTGGACGGGATGGTGCAGCAGTTGGGGCTGACCTTTGTTTTTGGGCTGGCGATGGCCTGCTACGCGCTGCGCGTCAACAGTCTCATCCCCGTGATCGTCTTCCACGCTCTTTGGGACATGGTGCAATTTCTCGGCGGACTTTATGGCGCGGATTTTGGTCCGCTCATTATGATCGGCATTGTGGTCAATGCGGTGGTGGCCGCGGCGCTATGGTGGGTGGTGTTGAGGAAGAGGGTGGGGATGGGGCGTAGTGTGGTTGGGGCGGCGTGAGGATTGGGTGTCGATATTGGCAGATTGCGGCTGCGCCTCATCCGCCGTGCCGTTCAGCCTTTGACGAATTGCAACATTGCGCTCGGCCTTATCCATGTTTGAAAGTAGTTTTTTTGTCGGAAAGGGGCGCGGGATTATAATGGACATGTTGCCGATAGTGTTGGCTTGAAGGATCAATGCCATGCCATCAATCGATCAGGTTGTTGTTTGGATCGTCATTGGCATCCTCTCTGGTAGCCTCGTCGGGCGGCTTATCACGTGGAAAAAGGAGGGGTTGGGGCTCTGGCGAAATCTGGGGCTCGGGCTTTCCGGAGCCCTGATCGGCGGCTTTCTGTTTCGCCTCGTGGGAGTTTTACCCAATTTGGATCGCGTCTCAGTTTCGCTTCGCGATATCGTGGCAGCCGTCATCGGTGCATTCCTGGTTCTGGGTGCATACTGGTATGCGAATAGGGAGCCGCGATAGTCTATCCATTTGTGCTGGCCAATGGTTGAAACGGACGGAACCGGAGGGGCGATGTATCGCTGCATAGTTGGTGAATGATTCCGATCCGCAGGACATTTTCGAAGTTGCATTGATTGACCCTCGGGCCGGGGATGTCGAAGACGATGCGTCGAGCACGAAGCAGCGCAAGCTCTCGGCTATCGCAGGCAGCATTCTCGCAGAAATCAGTATCGCCAAATTTCTGCTGGCTTGGATGCTGTTGATCGGATTGCCCGGTCTTCTCCTCGGCGCCGGTCCGCTCATCCTGACCGCTTGGCTATCCAGGGTCACCGACAAGGTCGCCACCCTGTCAGGTTTGGGTTCGATCCTTTTGCTCGGCTTACTGGCACTTGTCGGTCTCTACGGCCTCCGACCTCTCATGAGGCTCGTTGAAAACAATTTTTGGGCACTGCAGGCGATCGCCGTGCAGCCTGTGTATGGCCTTTTTCGGGAAGGTTTGAGCCAACTTGCCGAGAAGCGGCTGGCGCCGAATTCGGACATTAAAGACCGTGCGAAGCGTCGTTCCGCAACCGCGCTTGCGGCAGGCCTTCTGTCGAGTGCACTGGGCTTGAGCCTTTTCGCGCTGGCTTGGCCCCATACGCAGTGGCACGGGACCTTTGCCGACTTGGCAAATCCTTTGCGGCTGGCACTGCCGGCCATCGCCAACGCAACCGCAATTGGGGGTGGCTATCTTGCATGCGCGTCCCTGCTGTGGGCGATCGCAGACGCGACCATGCCTCAACCTCTCGCACTCAGTGCAAACAAAAGCGTATCTGGCGGTGGCACTCCTTCGCGCATAGCGCACCTGTCGGACCTTCACATCGTGGGCGAGCCCTTCGGGTTCCGAATTGAGAGTGGCCGGGCCGGGCCAAGAGGTAATGATCGCGCCTACCGTTTGTTCGATCTGCTCAGCAAGGAACATGCCCGCCGCCCTTTGGATCTTGTATTGATCACCGGCGACATGACGGATGCGGGCCGCTCATCCGAGTGGATCGAATTTTTCAGCATGCTCACTCGCCACTCCGAATTGAGGGCTCGTACGCTAATTTTGCCAGGCAATCATGATCTCAACGTCGTCGATCGCTCCAATCCTGCACGGCTTGAATTGCCAGCGAGCCCAACAAAACAGCTTCGTCAGTTGCGAACACTGTCCGCTATGGCGGCTGTGCAGGGCGATCGTGTTCGGGTCTTCGACCGGGCCACTCAACGTCTGGAGGAGACGCTTGCAGAACGGGTCGCGCCCTTTGCCGATCTGATCCGCAGTTTTGCGGATCAAAAGCGTTTCATGCGATCGAACGAACTGGCACAACTCTGGGCGAACTGCTTTCCGCAGGTTTTGCCGCCGGCCCACGACTATGGACTTGGCGTCTTCCTTCTCAACTCCAACGCGGAATCGAATTTCTCATTCACAAATGCCTTAGGAATGTTGCCGACCGAGGATATGAATGCATTGCGCTCGATCATGGACCAATATCCGACCGCCGGCTGGATCGTTGGTCTTCACCATCATCTGATCGAGTATCCGATGCCCGTCGCCAGTCTATCGGAGCGCATCGGTACAGCGCTGATCAACGGCAGCTGGGTCGTACGACAATTGAACCCGGTGGCTGTCAGGCTCTTGGTCATGCACGGGCATCGGCATATTGACTGGATTGGTCGTGTGGGACCGCTCCAAATCGTCTCGGCTCCGTCGCCGGTCATGGGTGCCCGCGAGTGCGATGAAAGCTGCTTTTATATTCATGACATCAACGTCTCGCTCGATGGAGAGGTCGGCCTCGCTCACTTCGAGAAGATTCAAGTTCCCGGGAAGAACCCGGTCGTTGAGTGACCGAGGCTACGTCGACCAAGATTCAGCTGTCCCTTGGGCCCTAGCAGACACCTGATAGGAAAGGTGTCCGGTCCAAAGAGGGCCGTCCCTCAAATAAAAAAGCGCTCTCCTTGCGGAGAGCGCTTCTGATCGTCCGGCCTTCGCCGCTCACCCTACTCCGCAGCTTCCATGCGCACGGCACCTGTGGGTGAGGTTTCAGGGAGCATGCCGAGGGCGTGGAGGTAGACTTCGAGGATGCCGTCTTCTTCTTCGCGCTCTTGCTGGCTCTTTTTGCGCATGCTCACGATTTTGCGGAGCGCTTTGACGTCGAAGCCGACGCCTTTGGCTTCCAGGTACTTGTCGCGGATGTCGGCGGCGAGCGCCTTCTTTTCTTCTTCGAGCCGTTCGATCTGCTCGACGAACTGGCGCAGCTGATTTTGCGCGGCGGCTTGCAGCGTGGTCATCGCCTACCTCATCTTTCGAATGTCACTGGGAACAGGTGGGGCGCGGATACGCACGCGCGTCATGGGGAGAGGCTAGCGGCCGGGGGTGGGTGGTTCAAGGCAAGGCATTTTTCGTCCAGAGGTTTTTGTGCCACTTTTTATAATTGCGCCTTCCGACAGCATTTGGTGACTAACACTCGGCAGGCCGGTGTGGGATCTCCCGACTGCAAGGGCAATGGGGAGAGGGGTTAGTGGGAACCGCTCAACGCCGCCGGGGCCGTAAAAGGGCCGCGAATCCGGGCATGGTGGGTTGAAGTCGCGGAGATGAGTGGGCCGGTGAGAGCTGTGTTGAGACCGATTTTTGGGGCTGTGTTCGGGTTGCTGATGCTTATCGGCGCGGCGGCGGCGGACGAGCGGCCGGCGTTCAGCGCGTTTATCGCCGGGCTCTGGCCCGAGGCGCAGGCGGCGGGCGTGTCCCGGGCGACGTTTGACCGGGCGTTCGCGGGGTTGCAACCGAACCTGAAAATTCCCGATCTCGATCTGCCGGGGAAGCCGTCGGATGGCGCCAAAGGCCAGGCGGAGTTCACGCGCGCGCCGAAGGAATATCTCGACACCGCGTATCTAGAGCGGCTGGCGGCGACGGGGCGGCAGCTGGCGCAAAAGCACAAAGCGGACCTGGAGAAGATCGAGCGCGATATCGGGGTGGACCGGTATTCGATCCTTGCCATCTGGGGGCGCGAGACGGCGTTCGGCAATCACAAGCTGCCACATGACGCGATCGAGGTGCTGGCAACGCTGGCGTGGACGGGGCGGCGCAAGGAGCTCTTTCGTAATGAGCTCATCGAGGCCTTGAAGATGCTGCAGTCGGGCGTGGCGCGGGCGGATATGCGGGCGTCGTGGGCGGGTGCGGTGGGGCTGACGCAGTTCATGCCGTCGGAATATTTCACGCACGCGCGCGATCTCGACGGGGACGGGAAGAAGGACATCTTCCGCAATGTCGGGGACGCGCTGGCGTCGGGCGCGGCGCAGCTGGCCGGCAAGGGCTGGGTGCGCGGGCAGACGTGGGGCTATGAGGTGATCATTCCGGCGTCGTCGGATTGCGGGTTCGAGGGGCCGACGCAGGCGCGGCCGATCTCGGAGTGGCAGAAAATGGGATACACGCGCGCGGACGGGCAGCCGTGGGCGGACAAGTATCAGGGTGTGGAGGCCTACCTCATGAGCCCGGCGGGGGCCTATGGGCCGTCGTTCCTGGTGTTTGAGAACTTCAAGGTCATCCGGCGCTATAACATGTCGGATCTTTATGCCGTGTTCGTCGGGCATCTGGCCGACCGGATCGCCGGCAAGGGGGATTTCGTGCACGCGTTCGGCGGCACGGGGGCGCAGAAGACGAAGGTGATCGAGGAAATTCAGACGCGGCTGGCGAAGTCCGGGTACGAGGTGGACAAGGTCGACGGCAAGGTGGGGTCGAATACGCGTAAGAACATTGGCTTGTACCAGCGCGCAAACGGCTTGAAGGTCGATTGCTGGCCGTCGGATGCGGTGTTGTCCCATATCCGCAGCACGGCGGCGGCGCGGTGAGGCTTGTCAGCATGACGCGAACGGCTGAGAATGCGCGCACCATGCTTCGCCACCTGATGATCGCTGCTATTTTGAGCCTCGCGCTGTCTGTTGTGATGGCTGTGCGGCCGGCTGTGGCGCAGGAGGATGCGTCGGCGAGCTTCCTGGCGCCGTTTCCAAAGGGCGACGTCTATTCCGTGGCTGTCATCGGAGACGATATGGCGGAAGGGCTGTGGTACGGCCTAGCGGAAACGTTTGCCACGGACGCGCGGGTGCAGGTGCGGCCGAAGCCGATCATGCTCAACGGGCTGATGCGGCCGGATCACGACGAGAAGGTCGTGGCGCTGGAAGAGGATTTGAAGCGCGATCCGCCGGCGGTGGCGGCGCTGATGTTGGGCGCGTGGGATCGCGTGTCGCTGCGCACGGCGGCAGGCAAGCGCTTTGCCGTCGGCTCGCCAGAATGGCGGCAGGAGTATTCGCAGCGCGCCGACCGTCTGATGAAGATGATGAAGCGGCTCAATATCGCGGTTTATCTCGTCGGGCTGCCGAACGTGCGCAAGTTCGATGCGAACGACGACGTGCAGATGATGAACGACGTGCTGCGCGAGCGGGCCTATGTCAACGGCATGAAGTTCATTGATGCTTATGCCGGGTTTCTGGATGAGAACGGCGGCTATAGCGGCTGGGGTCCGGATCTGACGGGCAAGATCGTGAAGCTGCGCGACGGCGACGGCGTTTACTTCACGATGGCCGGCAACCGGAAGCTGGCGCATTTCGTCGAACGTGATTTGCGGCGCGATCTGAAGCAGGCGCAGGCGGCGCGGAGCGTGCCGTTGCTCGGTGGGGAAGACGAGCAAGCGAAGATCAATCCCGGCAAGGCGGTCGTGAAAGAGGGGGGCGAGGGCGAGCCGGGTACGGCTGCGGCGGATGCTGCTGTGGGATCGGCGGCGGTGAAGGCTGCCGCGCCGTCGGAAGGCGATCAGGCGGCGGACAACGGACGCATCAGTTTGAAGACGGTAACGCCGACGGGGCGGGAGGATGTGGTCACGCTCGATATCGTGCGGCCGGCGATCCCGGCGTCGGTGGTCGCGTTGGTGACGCGCAAGGAGAGCCCGGATCGCGCCTCGCAATTGGGCGATGTGCTCGTCGATCGCATCGCGTCAGGCATCAATGTGATGAGCACGTTCACGCCGCCGTCGTCATCGGCGGCGGGTGGGGCCGGACGGAGCGGGCGGTTGTCGCCGACGCAATCAGCTTATTATCGCGTGCTGGTCAAAGGCGAGCGGCTGGCGCCGCGTCCGGGCCGTGCAGATGATTTCGTATGGCCGCGACCGGAGCCGGAGCCGATCACGATCAAGCCGGCATTCGATCCGTTAGAGACGGGGAGTGCAGAACCCCCGCCGGCGGAAGAGCCTCCGCCGGCAAAGAAGCGGCGTCCCTAAAATTTTTCTACTCTTCGTCGCGGATGGCGGGCGCGGGACGGCGGCGGCCGCGCTCGGCTTTGGCGCTGCCCTTGATGCGCTCGGCGATGTCGTCGAGGCGGCGCTTGGCGGCGTCGAATGCATCGCGCAGCGCGATCTGGAGATCTTCCTGCGCGTCGCCAACGGCGCTCTCATGCGAGAGGATTAGCGGCGCGTGATCCGGGATGCCGATGTCGATTTTGATCTCGTACGACTTGCCCTTGTGGTGATGCTTATTGGGAGCTGCCACCACCACGCGGCAGTGGGTCATCCGGTCGAACACCTTCTCCAGTTTGGCCGTCTTTTCTTGGATTTTTGTTTCGATCGCTTCGCTTCTGTCGAGGCCTTTGAAGGTGATTTCGAGCGGGGTGTTCATGTGCGATGCCTTTTGTTGCGGCTCACGGGTGACGGGTGTCACGGGAGGGATATTAGGCTCCTTCGCGGCGGGGACAAGGATTGACATGTGGCAAAAAGTAACCGGCCCGCTTGAGGCGGGCCGGTGAACAGAGGCTAAAGTTGACTAAAATTGCGCGAGATCAGCGCGGCAAGGTTGTTGCGCCCATCAGGGCCTTGTCGATAGCGTGGGCGGCTTGGCGGCCTTCGCGGATGGCCCAGACGACGAGCGACTGGCCACGGCGGACGTCGCCGGCGGCATAGAGCTTGTTGTCGCCAGGCAGCTTGTAGCTCTTCTCATCCGCGTCGAGGCCCTTGAAGCGGCCGCGCGGAACAACACTTAGGCCCAATTCCTTCACGACATCGTTTTCGATGGGGCCGGAGAAGCCCATGGCGAGGAGCACGAGGTCGGCGTCGAGCGTGCCTTCACTGCCGGGTACGGGCTGCATCTTGTCGTCGACGCGCGTGTAGTGGAGTTTACGGACGACCCCGTTCTCGCCTTCGAAGCCAGTGGTCGAGATCGAGAATTCGGTCTTGGCGCCTTCGGCCTGCGAGGTAGAGATGCGCAGCTTCATAGGCCAGTGCGGCCAGGAGAGCGCCTTGTTTTCCTTCTCTGGCGGGCGCGGCATAATTTCGAGCTGCGTGACGCTCTTGGCGCCTTGGCGGAAGGACGTGCCGATGCAGTCGGAGCCGGTGTCGCCGCCGCCGATGACGATGACGTGCTTGTCGCGTGCGGAGAGTTCGCGCGTGCCGGGGCGCTGGTTTTCACCGGCCACGCGGCGGTTCTGCTGGGGCAGGAAATCCATGGCGTAGTGGATGCCGTCGAGCGATCGGCCCGAGGACTTGGCGAAGAAGTCGAAGGGGTGCTCGGAGCCCATGGCGAGGAGGACGGCGTCGTACTTCTTTTCAAGATCGTGCGCGGTGATGTCCTTGCCGACCTGCACGTTGCAATGGAAGGTGACGCCTTCGGCTTCCATCTGCTTCACGCGGCGGCCGATGATGTCCTTTTCCATCTTGAAGTCGGGGATGCCGTAGACGAGCAGGCCGCCGGGGCGGTCGTTCTTCTCGTACACATGCACGTCGTGGCCGACGCGGGCGAGCTGCTGGGCGGCGGCTAGACCCGCGGGGCCGGAGCCGATGATCGCAACCTTCTTGCCGGTCTTCTTCTCGGGCGGCTCGGGGACAACCCAGCCTTCCTTCCAGGCGCGGTCGGCGATGGCGCCTTCGATCGACTTGATGGTGACCGGGGCGTCGTCGATGTTGAGCGTGCAGGCGGCTTCGCACGGCGCGGGGCAGATACGGCCGGTGACTTCGGGGAAGTTGTTCGTCGAGTGCAGGTTGAGAGCCGCCTGCTTCCAGTTCCCGCGGTAGACGAGATCGTTCCAGTCGGGGATCTGGTTGTTGACGGGGCAGCCGTTGTGACAGAACGGGATCCCGCAATCCATGCAGCGCGAGGCCTGGGTTTTAAGCTCGCCATCGGCCAGCGGCACGACGAATTCGTGCCAGTGCTTCACGCGGTTCTCGACCGGCTCATATTTGCGGTCGGCGCGTTCGAATTCCAGAAACCCTGTCGGCTTACCCATCGTCTTTTCGTCTCTCTTTGCGTCGTGCGGACGGATGTTTCAGGTTCGGTGTGTACGTTAGGCTTGCGGCCGGGTGGTGTCGCCACCGACTTCGGAGGCTTTGGCGAGTTCGGTTAGCGCACGGCGATATTCGACCGGCATGACCTTGCGGAACTTCGGCAGGTGGCCTGCAAAGTTGGCGAGGATGGCCTTGGCTTTCTTGGAGTTGGTGTAATGCGCGTGGCGAACGAGGAGGGCATGGATGCGCTCCGCGTCCTGCGTGCGCATATCGCCCATCACGGTCTTCAGCGCGACGGCGACTTCGCCGCCCTGCTTGGAGAGGGCTTCGAGCGAACCCGGATCAGCAGTGAACTGTTCCAGTTCCACCATTTCCTTGTTTAAGCGGCTTTCAAATGTGCCGTCTTCGTCGAGCACGTAGGCGACGCCGCCCGACATGCCGGCTGCGAAGTTGCGTCCGGTAGGTCCGATGACCAGGACGCAGCCGCCGGTCATGTATTCGCAGCCGTGGTCGCCGGTGCCTTCGACAACGGCGGAGGCGCCGGAGTTGCGGACGGCGAAGCGTTCGCCCGCGATGCCGCGGAAGTAGCATTCGCCTTCGATGGCACCGTAGAGCACCGTGTTACCGACGATCATGCTCTCTTCGGGCACGATGCCGCTATCAGGTGCGGGGCGGACAATAATTTTGCCGCCGGACAGTCCCTTGCCGACGTAGTCATTGCCTTCGCCGACGAGATCAAGCGTGAGGCCGCGCGTGCCCCAGGCGCCGAAAGCCTGGCCGGCAGTGCCTTTGAGGGTGAGCCAGATGGTGTCCTCGGGGAGACCGGTGTGGCCGAACCGCTTGGCGATTTCGCCTGAGAGCATCGCACCGGCGGAGCGGTCGACGTTCTTGATGGCGACTTCTTCCTTCACGGGCTTCTTGGATTCGAGCGCGGGCTTGGCGAGCGCGATCAACTTGTTGTCGAGCACCTTTTCCAAGCCGTGGTTCTGGCGCTCGCAGTGATAGACCTTCACGCTGGCGGGAACGTCGGGCTTGAAGAACAAGTGCGTGAAGTCGAGGCCGCGCGCCTTCCAGTGTTCGATGGCGCGATCCTTGTCGAGGATCTCGGTCTGGCCCACCATTTCGCTGAACGTGCGGAAGCCGAGGGCGGCCATCATCTCGCGGACTTCCTCGGCGACGAAGAAGAAGTAGTTGATGACGTGTTCGGGCTTGCCGGTGAAGCGGGCGCGGAGCACGGGGTCTTGCGTAGCGACGCCGACGGGGCAGGTGTTCAGGTGGCACTTGCGCATCATGATGCAGCCGGCGGCGATCAAGGGCGCGGTGGCGAAGCCGAATTCATCGGCCCCCAAGAGCGCGCCGACGATCACGTCGCGACCGGTGCGCAAGCCGCCGTCAACCTGGACGGCGATGCGTGACCGCAAGCGGTTGATGACGAGGGTCTGCTGGGTTTCGGCGAGGCCGATCTCCCAGGGCGAGCCGGCGTGCTTGATGGAGGTGAGCGGGGATGCGCCCGTGCCGCCTTCGTAGCCGGAGATCGTCACGTGATCAGCGCGCGCCTTGGCGACACCGGCGGCAACGGTGCCGACGCCGACTTCGGAGACGAGCTTGACCGAGACGTCGCCCGTGGGGTTGACGTTCTTCAGATCGAAGATCAGCTGGGCAAGGTCTTCGATCGAATAGATGTCGTGGTGCGGCGGCGGCGAGATGAGGCCGACCCCCGGCGTCGAGTGGCGCACCTTGGCGATGTTGGCATCGACCTTGTGGCCGGGCAGCTGGCCGCCTTCGCCGGGCTTGGCGCCCTGGGCCATTTTAATCTGCATCATGTCCGAGTTGACGAGATACTCGGTGGTGACGCCGAAGCGGCCGGACGCGATCTGCTTGATGGCCGACCGCATGCTGTCGCCGTTGGGCAACGGCACGAAGCGGTCGGCTTCCTCGCCGCCCTCGCCGGTATTCGACTTGGCACCGATGCGGTTCATGGCGATGGCAAGCGTGGTGTGGGCTTCGCGGCTGATCGAGCCGAAGCTCATCGCGCCCGTGGCGAAGCGCTTGACGATATCCTTGGCGGGTTCGACTTCCGCGATCGGCACGGGCTTGCGGCCCATTTCTTCGGCCGAGCGAATACGGAACATACCGCGCAGGGTATAGAGCTGCTCGGACTGGTCGTTGATGGCTTTGGCGAAGTCGCGATACTTCTGCGGCACGCGGCCAGCGGTGGCGTCTTCGACGGCGGTGCCGCGGACAGCATGCTGGAGGTCGGCAACAGTTGACGGGCGCCAGACGTGGGCTTCACCGCGAATGCGGTAGGCGTAGTCGCCGCCGACTTCGAGGGCGTTTTCGAGGATCGGGATATCACCGAAGGCGAGGCTGTGACGGTCGACCGTTTCGCGGGCGACTTCGCGCAGGCCGATGCCTTCGACCTGCGTGCGCGTGCCAGTGAAATAGCGGTCAACAAAATTCTGGCGTAGGCCCACGGCGTCGAAGATCTGCGCGCCGCAATAGGACTGGTAGGTGGAGATGCCCATCTTGGCCATGACCTTGAGCAGCGCCTTGCCCACGGCCTTGATGTACTTTTTCTTCACGTCTTCGGCGGTGAGGCCTTCGCCCAATTCGGGCAGCATCTGCTCCAGCGTTTCGAAGGCGAGATAGGGGTTGATGGCTTCGGCGCCGTAGCCCGCCAGCGTGCAGAACTGGTGGATTTCGTGGGCTTCGCCGGTTTCGACGACGAGGCCGACAGACGTGCGCAGGCCCTGCTTGATCAAGTGGTGGTGGACGGCCGATGTGGCGAGCAGAGACGGGATCGCAACGCGATCGGGGCCCAGCGCGCGGTCGGACAGAATGATGATGTTGTAGTCCTTGGAGCGGACGGCCTCTTCGGCTTCGGCGCACACGACGTCGAGCGCGGGGCCCATGCCGTTGACGCCCTTTTCGACGGGATAGGTGATGTCGAGCGTGATGGCCTTGAAGTGGTTGTCCTTGACCTCGCCGATGGCGCGGATGCGCTCCAGATCTTCGTTCGTGAGGATCGGCTGCGTGACTTCGAGGCGCTTCACCTTGGAGGTGCCTTCGAGGTCGAGAATGTTGGGGCGCGGGCCGATGAACGACACGAGGCTCATGACGAGTTCTTCGCGGATCGAATCGATCGGCGGGTTCGTCACCTGGGCGAAGTTCTGCTTGAAATAGGTGTGCAGCAGCTTGGCCTTGGACGAGAGCGCCGAGATCGGCGTGTCGTTACCCATGGAGCCAATGGCTTCCTCGCCCTTGGCGCCCATCGGCGTCATGAGGAACTTCAAGCTTTCTTCGGTGTAGCCAAAGGCCTGCTGGAGATCGAGCAGACCGACGTTGGTCTTTTTGGCCGGCTTCTTGGGCGGCAGCGGCAAATCGGAGACCATGATCTGGGTGCGCTTGACCCAGGTTTCATACGGGTACTTCTGTGCGATCTCGGCTTTGAGTTCTTCGTCAGCGACGATGCGGCCCTTTTCGAGATCGATGAGCAGCATCTTGCCCGGCTGGAGGCGCCACTTCTTGACGATGTCGCTTTCAGGCACGGGAAGGACGCCCGACTCCGAGGACATAATGACAACGTCGTCCTTGGTGACGAGGTAGCGCGCAGGGCGCAGACCGTTGCGGTCGAGCGTGGCGCCGATCTGGCGGCCGTCGGTGAAGGCCATGGCGGCGGGGCCGTCCCACGGCTCCATGAGGCAAGCGTGATATTCATAGAAGCCGCGGCGCTTGGAATCCATCTGCGGATTGCCGGCCCAAGCCTCGGGGATCAGCATCATCGCGGCATGCGCGAGCTTGTAGCCGCCGAGGTAGAGGAACTCGAGCGCGTTATCGAAGCAGGCGGTGTCGGATTGGCCTTCATACGAGATCGGCCAGAGCTTGGATATATCGTCGCCGAAGAGCGGCGAGGAGACGGAAGCCTGACGGGCGGCCATCCAGTTGACGTTGCCGCGCAGCGTGTTGATCTCGCCGTTATGCGCCACCATGCGATAGGGGTGCGCGAGCTTCCACGAGGGGAAGGTGTTGGTCGAGAAGCGCTGGTGGACAAGGGCAAGGGCCGAGACGCAGCGCGGATCGGAGAGGTCCTTGTAGTAGGCCTTCACCTGGAACGAGAGGAACATGCCCTTGTAGACGAGCGTGCGGCTCGACAAGGAGACGGTGTAGTGGCCGATGTCGCGGCCCTTGTAGGCGTTGACAATCGAGTTGGAGACGACCTTGCGGGCAAGGAACAGCTTGCGCTCGAAGTCGTCCTGATCGCGCAGGCCGAGCGGACGCTTGACGAACACCTGACGATGCACGGGTTCGGTGGAGCGGACCATGTCGGAGAGGCAAGAGTTGTCGACGGGCACGGAGCGCCAACCCAAGAGTTCGAGGCCTTCTTCCTTGAGGCAGCGGTCCCAAACGCGCTCGCAGTGTGCGCGCAGGCGCTCGTCGGAGGGCATGAAGACGTGGCCGACGGCGTAGCGGCCGGGTTCGGGCAGCGTGATGCCGAGCTTGGCGGTTTCCTCGCGCAGGAAGGCATCGGGGATCTGGATCAGGATGCCGGCGCCGTCGCCGGAGAGCGGGTCGGCACCGACCGCGCCGCGATGCTCAAGGTTTTCCAGAATCTGGAGCGCGTCCTCGACGATCTTATGCGACTTGCGGCCCTTCATGTCGGCGATAAAGCCGACGCCGCAGGCATCGCGTTCCATGGCGGGATCGAACAGGCCCTGGCGTTCCGGGCGCTCCCAGACCTCGGTGCCCAACGCATTCGTGGCCGAACCGTTCGGGGCAGCACCGTTGAGGGTAATCTGGGGCTTCGTCATTCTTCGATCCTTAGAATTCATCGTCGTGGCTTCGGGTCGGTGGAGGGTCAACGCGCGGTGGGCGATCGTTCTTTAGAGCCCGGCGCGTTAGAGCTTGCGTGCGCCGCGCTTGCTCAGCGTTCGAGCGGCCGTCCGTTTTCGTCTACGCCCCTCACCGCAGCGCAGGTCAGCGCCGGTTGAAGAGATTGGCGCAACGCGTGCCGGCGAAGCCTTTGCTTCTCTGGCGCAGTCATCTGAACGGCCCGCACGTTGCAGCACCTTACCGTCACCCCTTGGCCCATGGGTCCTCAAGCGCAGCGACTTGGCGCAGGGCCCGAACCTCACCGCTTCATCATACGCGAAAGGACGGCATCCGTGCCGAGGGCAGCCCGGTGGTCGCCGTCAGATAAAGGACAGGAATGCTGACCTTTCGCAACCGGCATTTTGCATCTTTTCTAAACCGGCACAAGCCGGAATGGTGCGTGGGCCTGGCACGAAAAAAGGCGCCGCACCCGGAGGGGTACGGCGCCCTTGCTGCAATTGGCACGACGGCCCGAGCAACCGGCTTCAGGTTGACGCGACGGAGCCCTCAATCTGGCCGGCCACGTGGGTGCCGGTCCCGATCGGGATGCTGCGCGGCTTCAGGCGCTCGGGGACGTTGCGAACGAGGTCGATATCGAGCAGGCCGTCCTTCAGGGCTGCGCCGCTGACTTCGACGTGGTCGGCAAGCTGGAATCGACGCTCGAAGGAACGGGCCGCGATGCCGCGATGCAGGAAGTGCCGGTCGGCCGCGTCGGGCTTCTTCTCGCCCTTGACGGTTAGGGTCTGTTCCTTGACCTCGATCTTCAGCTCATCTTCGACGAAGCCGGCCAGCGCCATGCTGATCCGGTAGCGATTTTCGCCGAGGCGTTCGATGTTGTAGGGGGGATAGGTGGCTTCCGTATCGATGCCGCCGACGCTGTCGAGCAGCTGTGCGAGGCGATCGAAGCCGATGGTCGAACGATATAGGGGGGAGAAATCGACGTGTCGCATGACATATCCTCCATGAGAAGCGACATGTGGAAACGGCGCGCCCAGGATGGGCCGAGCCGAACTTCAAGGTGTCCGCCGTCTGGCCGGACAGTTCTGATTTAGGTGGCGGGGGCCGCCGTTCAAGGGGGCGGGACGGACCGTGGTTTGGGCATTCTAGAGCGCGGGATGCTCATGCTAGACTCGGTGGACGGTTGATTTGCCGGCGTACTCATGTGCGCAAACGTGGAGACGATGCGGGGCCATGCAGCTTCATTCGATCGCGCGCAATCCTGTGCCGACGGGGGCGATACCGGGTCAGTTGGAAACAGCTGACGGTGTGCGGCTGCGCTATGCGCGCTGGCCGGCGACCCGTGGGCCGCGGCGAGGAACGGTGGTCATCGCGCCGGGGCGAGGCGAATTCATCGAAAAATATTTCGAGGTGGTGGCGGAGCTGCGCCGGCGCGGGTTTGCGGTGGCGGTGATGGATTGGCGCGGGCAGGGGGGATCGGACCGGCTGCTGGATCATCCGCGCAAGGGGCATGTCGGCGACTTTTCCGACTATGATTCTGATCTGCGGCTTTTCATGAAAGAGATCGTGCTGCCAGATTGTCCGCCGCCGTACACGGGGCTCGGGCATTCCATGGGCGGGGCGATCCTGGTGCGCAACGCGATCCGGCCGGGCTCATGGTTTGACCGCATCGTTGTGACCGCTCCGATGATCGCATTTTCGGCGGAAAAGATGACATATCCAGCCGCGCTTGTTCGCGCCTATGCCGAGCTTGCGGCGCTCGGCTTTTCTCAATCTTTCATCCCCGGCGGGCATGAAACCATGCCCGATCAGCTGCGGTTTGAAGACAATCAGCTGACGTCCGATCGGGAACGTTGGCAGCGGATGACGGGAGTTTTGGAAGTGGCGCCGGAGTTGGCGATTGGGTCGCCGACGGTTGGCTGGGTGCGCGCCGCGTTGCGGGCGATGGCAGAATTGCAGGAGCCGGATTGTCCCAAGCGCGTTCAGGTGCCGATGCTCGTGTTCGCGGCGGGTGCCGACAAAATCGTCGATAGCCGGGCGGCGGAGGATTTTGCCGTGCAATTGAAGGTCGGCGGGCTCGTGCGTCTGCCGGGATCGCAGCACGAAATCCTGCAGGAGAACGATCCCTTGCGAATGCGTTTCTGGGCCGCGTTCGATGCCTACATGGGCGTTGAACAGCGCGCGGCGTGATGCGTCACACCGTGGCGTTCAACACGGCGAGGATTTCATCATGGAGGCGGGGATCGCCGGTGGCGACGATGCGGCCGCCGCGTGCAGCTGTGCCGCCGTTCCATTCGGTGACCTTGCCGCCGGCGGCCTCGACGATCGGGATTAAGGCCACGATATCGTAGGGCTTGAGGCCGCTTTCAACGATGATATCGACAAAACCGGAGGCGAGGAGCGCGTAGGCGTAGCAGTCGCCGCCGTAGCGGGTGAGCTGGACTTTGGCGCGCAGGTTTTCGAAGGCCCGGCGTTCACTGCCGGCGGGAAAAAGCAAAGGATCGGTTGTCATGAGCACGGCTGTGTCGAGGCCGGCACATGAGCGTGTTTGCATGGCGACCGCGGGACCGCCGTTGCGGCTGGCAAAGCTTGCCGCACCGTCGGACCAGAAGCGTTCACCAGTGAACGGCTGGTCCATCAGTCCGGCAATGGGCGTTGGTCCATCGAGCAGGCCGATGAGCGTGCCCCACATGGGCGAACCGGTGATGAACGCGCGGGTGCCGTCGATCGGGTCGACAACCCACCGATGGCGGGCGCCGGGCTGCGTAATTCCGAATTCCTCGCCTTCTAGGCCGTGCTCGGGCCATTCGCTGGCGAGGTGGGCTGCGATGGCTTGTTCGGCAGCGCGATCGGCGGCCGTGACGGGATCAAAGCCGCCGTTGCCATCCTTATTGTCGACGGCGAGGGGGACGCGAAAGTGAGGCATGGTGACAGCCGCTGCGCGGTCGGCGAGTGCGTGGGCACAGGCGATAAGGGCCGGATCGGCGGGGTTCGGAGACTTCGGCACGCAGGGGCCCTCAGCTGATTTTTCGACTGTTGTTGCTTTTAAACGACGCCTTGAACAACCCTAACGGCCGCACAAGCCCCTATCTCCCAAAGGTTTTTTGGTGACTGTGGTTCAACTGCAGCGTGCACCGGGAATGTCATCGACCTGTTGTCCGTCATGTTGATGGTCGATGCGAACACAGGCATCGTTATTGATGCGGCGGGTCGATACACGCTTCGATCCACTGCTGCCCATTCTGGGCGTTTCCTCCCTAGACTTGGGCCGTTCGTTACAACGAACGGCCTCTTTTTATGAAACGGGCCGCCCCGCGTCTCTCAACAAATGACGCTCCGCGTTGGAGGCAGCGCCATTTCATGAGGGTTAATTG